>ENA-UOOK01005384-UOOK01005384.1-fermentation-metagenome-genome-assembly--contig:-NODE-5384-length-12873-cov-3.722110_pt1 | contig 12873 bp, 10 predicted proteins | sample MGYA00245777_ERZ724023 | MGnify/ENA primary metagenome ERZ724023 (study PRJEB28704, sample SAMN03018312) | fermentation metagenome | biome: anthropogenic terrestrial biome; feature: soil; material... | reverse complement strand
AGCCTTTCAGGTAATTGACCGGATTTACAGATCAAAAAACGGAAACAAGCTGCTATCCAAAGAAAAAAGCCATACAATTCATTATGGACATATATTAGATAATGATGAGATTGTAGATGAAGTATTAATCTCAATATTTAAAGCACCAAAAACATTTACTAGGGAAGATGTAGTGGAAATAAATTGCCATGGGGGAATTTTTGTTACAAATCGGATTTTAGAATTAGTTATTCGAAGAGGAGCAAGACTTGCAGAACCTGGTGAATTTACTAAGCGAGCATATTTAAACGGTCGAATTGATTTAACGCAAGCTGAAGCGGTAATGGATATAATTGAATCACAAACTAATAGTAGTTTGAGAATGGCAAGTTATGGTTTATTAGGCGAAACTAGAAAAGTAATCGAAGAATTCAAAAATAAATTGTTAACATGCATTGCTTCAATCGAGGTAAATATTGATTATCCAGAATATGAAGATGAGGTTCAAGTAACAAATGAAGTAATAAAACCAATTCTAATTGAGTCGATTGAAGAAATGAATAAAATATTAAATAAAGCCGAGATATCAAGAATAATAAAAAATGGATTAAAAACCGCTATTATTGGTAAACCTAATGTTGGTAAATCTAGTTTATTAAATGCCTTATTAAGAGAAGATAAAGCTATTGTCACAAATATTGCTGGGACAACAAGAGATATTATTGAAGGGCAAATAAATATTGGCGGAATTGTTTTAAATTTAATAGACACTGCCGGGGTTAGAGTTACTGAAGATTTAGTAGAACGAATTGGAGTTGAAAGAACCAAAGCGGTTTCTAAAGACGCTGATTTGATTATACTTGTTTTTGATTATAGTTCAGAATTAGATCAAAATGATTTAGAGATATTGAAACTTACAAGGGATAAAACAAGAATAATCGTAATAAATAAAAGAGATTTAGATAAAAAAATTAATTTAAATAAATTTGATGATTATCTATTAACATCAAGTTTCAGTACTGATGATATTAATTTATTAGAAAAGAAAATAAAAGATATATGTGGAATTTCAAAAGTCACACAAATTGATTCAACATATATAGGTAATGCTAGACAAATAGCTAAATTAAAGATTGCTAAATCATCATTAGAATCAGCATTACAAGCTTCTCATGATAATATGCCTATTGATATAATTAATGTCGATATAAATAATGCCTGGATTGCACTAGGAGAAATTCTTGGAGAAGTAAATAATGATGACTTACTAAACGAACTTTTTTCAAAATTTTGCTTGGGAAAATAATTACTGGCATCAAATGAAAAAGGTAATGAAAACGTATCAATACAATTGCATAAAGGCAAATTATATGATAATATTTAATTGAGATAAAATATATTACATAGTGAATAATTATATGTAACTATAGATTTTGTTAGAGAGGACTATATTTATGCGGAAAACAAAAATTATTTGTACATTAGGTCCAGCAGTAGATCAAAATGATGGAATAAAACAATTGATGTTAAATGGAATGAGTGCTGCTCGTTTGAATTTTTCTCATGGAGATTATTCAGAGCATTTAGAAAGAATCAATAAGGTAAAAAAATTTCGTAAGGAATTAGGTTTACCTATCCCAATTATTTTAGATACAAAAGGACCGGAAATAAGAACATTAACATTTGAAAAAGGTTCAGTTAATTTACAAAAGGGTCAAAAATTTGCATTTGTTTGTGATGAAACTTTTGTTGGAAATGAAGAAGCTGTTGGAGTTACTTTACTCACACTATACGAAGATGTAAAAGTTGGAACAAGAATTCTTGTTGATGATGGTGCAGTTGAATTTGAAGTAGAGAGTATTAATGGAGTAAAAATAAACTGTATAACTTTGAACTCTGGAAAGATTTCTAATAGAAAGAGTATTAATGTACCAAATGTAGCAATATCAATGCCTTTTATCAGTGAAAAGGATCGCAATGATATTTTATTTGGTATTGAGCAAGATGTTGATTATATTGCAGCATCATTTGTAAGAGAAGCAAAAGATGTAAACGAATTAAGAAAGTTGTTAATAGAAAATGGTGGCGGAAATATCAAAATTATTTCTAAGATTGAGAATTTACAAGGAATTCAAAATTTGGATGAAATTGTAGAAGCCAGTGATGGAATTATGGTAGCTCGTGGTGATATGGGTGTAGAAGTACCATTTAATGAATTGCCACCAATTCAAAAAGAGATTATTAAAAAATGTTATTATTCAGGAAAACATGTAGTTACAGCTACACAAATGTTAGAATCAATGACAAAGGCTCCACGTCCAACTAGAGCTGAAGTATCTGACGTTGCTAATGCAATTTATGATGGAACAACAATTACAATGTTATCTGGAGAAACAGCAATGGGAGATTATCCATTCGAAGCCGTTAAAACAATGGCAAGAATTGCTGAAACAACAGAAGCAAGCATAAATTACAAAAAACGTTTTGGAACTAACCACCTAACGTTGGGAGTTCATGTTATGAGTGCAGTTGCAAATGCAGCTAGTATTTCAGCAAACCAATTAGACGCTACAATTCTTGCAATTACAAGAAGAGGTGTTACAGCTAGAGCAGTTGCAAACTACCGTCCAAATGGACCAATCATTGCGGTTACTCCTCATGAACAAACATACAGACAATTAAACTTAAGTTGGAATGTAAAACCAATTATGGATACAAACCAATTTAATGGTGCTGTCAACATTGATTACGATTCAGCTATCGAAAAAGCATTATCACATAATTTAATCCAAAAAGGTGATTTGGTTGTTATGGCTGGTGGAGTAAAACAAAGTGATTTACAAACAGGAATGGTTAAAATTCAAAAAGCATAATCAAACAATATAAGTTAATATATTAATTCTTATTTTGTTTTTTCTTTTCACGACTTTTAGTTAATGCTTCCATAACTTTTGCTTTATGTTCTGCGCTCATCTCTCTCTTTGGCTTATTGGGATTGTAATCACGAGGGGATAGACAATTTCTTGGTGCTTTAAATTGCTTTGCCATCACTGTACCATCTTTATAATATTGTACACTAGTTTCAATCCAATGCTGTTTCTCTAACTTATGTATATCTCTTGGCAGAGTGGAATCGGCAATCCAATAACCATCCGCTTCATTAAAAATATAATGTGTTTCACGCTCTGCTTTTTCTAGTCGATGTTCTCCTTGTTCCTCTGCTTCATTATTGTTCAATCTTTTTGTATTCATATCAAATAGTTGTTCTCCTTTATGTTTTAAGTTTAATTTTATATATTTAATTATATAAATATGAAATTGACCTATCTTAATGGTGAAATTATACCACTAAAAATTCAAACTTAAATCTATTTATTTGTTATCATAAAATTATGTATACTTTAATATTATGTATTATACAATCAATTTGCTTCACCTCTTTTTGTTTTATCTCCAAATTAATTATAACATTTAATATTATTACTGTCAATATGATGTTTAATATTTTTATTGCTCATCTAACAAATTATGAATAAATTTTAAGCATTCATCTTTTTCTTCTCCACCATATAATAAGTTTGGATTTATTATAGTAATTGTATTTATCTTCGGATACAAACTACATTTTAATTGATATATAATACTTTCTTGCTGATTATTTAATTGAATTGATTTTAGCATATCAAACAATTGTTTATAATTATGCGGATTATATCCAACTTTTTTGCAAATTTGTTTTTCATCAAATGGAATAATAAGGTTAAAATCTGTTTCATCTATATTTTCACAACAGATATTATATTTTTTATTTATAAAAGGAATCAGTTCAAAAACATACGCTATAGTTTTTTGATTTCTAGCAGTAGAATGAGAATACAAATAATGCATGGTATTTACATATAATCGTGTAATAGTTTTATTATTGTTAAATGCTGACAACATTTCTGTTTGATTTATTTTTCCGCGATTAAATATGGTTTTATCTAAATATATTTTATTATTTATAAGCCTTACCCTGATTTTTGTTTCTGGCAATGCTATTGCTCAAAATAATCCAGATACTTATACAATAGCAGGTGTATCTGTAGAGGGTAATGTTTTCTCAGACGAAAGTACAATTTTAACTGTTAGCGGATTACGTCCGGGTGAATCTATTATTTATCCGGGAGATGGCAAATTACAAACTGCTTTAAAAAATCTGTGGCTAAGAAAACAATTCTCAAATATTGAAATAAAAGTCGATAAAATTACACCAGTTGGTATTTTCTTGATTATTAAAGTAGAGGAATTTGACAGATTAAACAAAATCATTTCATCAGGAAATAAAGAAATCAATGACCAGAAAATTTTTGAAGAATTCCATAAAGTAAAAGGTGATATTATTTCTCCATGGGATTTATATGTAGCGAAAAGAGATTTAAAAACTGCATATCAAAAAGAAGATTTGATCTTTGCAAAAATTGATATAAAACAAGAACCAACTGATACTAATAAATTTGTAAATGTACTTGTAAATATCGAAGAAGGAGTACAATTTTATACAAAATCTGTGAAATTTTTTGGAAATAATTTTTTCACAAATAAAGAACTTGAAGACGCTTTTGAAAAAACTCATACAAAAAGTTGGTGGCAAATTTGGAGATCAGCAAAATTTGATAGCCAAGAATATGAAGATGATAAATTGAAATTAATATCATACTTTAAAAAAGAAGGTTTTATTGATGCTTATATAGTTAAAGATACTCTACTTTTTGATGAAGAAAACGAAGCAGTAAATATTGAAATTACGGTGAATGAAGGAAATAGATATTATTTTAGAGATTATTATATAGACGGAAATACTGTATTCCAAAATAATTTAATTGCTAGAAAACTTGACTTTAAAAAAGGCGATGTATATGACCAAGAAAAAATTCAAGCTAATATTTCAGTAAATGAAGATTTCACCGATGCCCTCTCCCTTTATAATGATAATGGATATATGTATGCACAAATTGATAAAGAAGAGAAAAGAATTGGTAATGATAGTATTGATGTATATTTAAGAATCCAAGAAGGCAAAAGAGTAAAATTTCGTAGAATCGACATTGCTGGTAATGGAAAAACAAGAGATAAAGTAATTAGAAGGGAGTTATTTACTCGTCCTGGAGATTATTTTTCACGTGCTGCTATAATTAGAAGTGTACGCAGTTTAGGAATGTTAAATTATTTTTCTCCTGAATCTTTATATAAGTTTAAAGTTATGCCGGTTGATGAAGAAAATGTCGATGTTACATATAATGTTTCTGAACAATCTACAGAGACTTTGAATATGTCTATCGGTTATGCCGGCGTTTATGGTTTAACTGCTTCAATTGGTGTTTCTTTTAGGAATTTCTCAATTACTGAACCTCTTAAAGGTGGTGGTGGTCAAATTTTAAATTTTAATTATGAAAATGGATTCGGTAGATCTCAAACTATTTCTCTTGGATTGCAAGAACCATGGTTATTTGATAAACCAATTTCAATTGGATTTAATTTATACGACACAAGATATAATTATTCTGATTTTAATTTCCGCCAAACCGGAGGTGCTTTTAATATTGGAAAAAGATTAAAATGGCCAGATGATTATTTCAGAGCTGATTGGACTTTTAGAGCTCAAATGAATGATATTGGCGCTAATGCCTATAATGCAATGTATTATAGAATTGGTAAATATTCTGAAATTACTATTGGTCAAGTTATTTCTCGCTCAAGTTTAAATAGCCCATTCTTCCCTACTGCAGGCTCTCGCTTCGCATTAGGTCTATATTGGGCAATGGGTGCAGTAGGTATTGGAGAAACTGATTATCTAAAAACAACATTTAATTATGAATTTAATGAACCACTTCTACAAATTGATGGTTTAGATAGATTAGTTTTTAATTTATCAACTAATTTTGGTTATGCTCACAGCTTTAAATACCAAGATGCAATTTCTCCTCGTGAATTATATAGAATGGGTGGAAATGGTTTAGGCGGCTTCGATATTACACCCCTTAGAGGTTACTCTGATGAATCTGTTGGTGTAAAATATGGAGGAAGAGTAATGATGAAACACGTCGCTGAATTAAGATTTGCTATTTCTCAAGGACAAATGCCAATCTATGTATTCTTATTTGCTGAAGCAGGTAACGTTTGGAAAAATTTAGATGAAACTGATCCTTTTAAATTAAATAGAGCTGCCGGTGTAGGCGTACAATTAATGATGAATCCAATTGGTATAATTGGTTTTAGTTATGGTTACGGATTCGATCCAACAATTGACGATCCTAAACCATCTGGATGGAAATTTTTATTTCACTTAAATGGACAATAATCATTTAAGTAAAATAAATTCAAGAAAAACATTTTTTTAAAATAAATAAAATAGGTATAATTCAAATGAAAAGAATTTCTTTAGCTATATCTCTTATAGCAATTATGATTACTCTAGGTTTTAATAGCAATGCAAATGCTCAAAGCAAAACTCTTAAAATTGGTGTATGTGATGTTGAAAAAATAGTCCGCGAAATGCCTGAAGCAATTAGCGCTGACAAAAATTTAAAAGATTTACAACAAGCTTATCAAGATACTCTTCAAATTATGCAAACTCAATTGATGACTCGCGCTGAATCTTTCCAAAAACAAAGATCTATGATGGCTGCTGATAAACAAAAATCCGAAGAAGAAGCTATCAGAGCTGCTGAACAAAATCTTTATAAATATAGAGATGCTAAATTCGCTGAAATCACTGATAAAAGAAATCAATACTTAGACCCTATCAGAAAAAAAGTATCTGATGCAATTACAGCTGTATCTACTGATGAAGGATTAACTTTCGTTTTTGATAAAGCAAATGGAGGTCTTTTATATTCAGAAGAAAAATTTGATATTACTTTTAAAGTAATTGATAAAATGAAACGCGGAAGTAAATAAAAAGATTTTCGAATTAGTCAGTTTTGCTCTCGGGATGGTTCATTTACTTTAATTTTTATAAACTAATTTATATTAAATTATGAAAAATATACTAAGCATAGCAACTTTATTTATTTGCATTTTTATTGCAAATAATAATTTATATGCCCAAAAAATTGGGTTCGTATCAACTAACCAAATTCGTGAATCACTCCCCGAAGCAAAAGCTGCTGACTTACGTATCCAGACTATTCAAGATGAATGGAAACGTGAGATAAAAGAATTAGACCAAACTATTACTGCCAAAGAATTTGAAATTGAAAAAAACAGATTAATTTGGACAGAGAATGAAAAAATTCAGAGTAATAATGAGCTTAAAGAGCTTCGAACTCAAAGACTTCAATATTCTAAAGAAAAATATTCAATTGGTGGCGAATACGAAAAAATTGTACTAGCAATACAAACTCCAGTTGAAGAAAAAATTTATGCAGCAATTCAAAAAGTTGCCGCCGAAAATGACATCGATATTGTTTGGGATAAATCCATCCAACCTCTAACTTATACGAATTTTAAATATGATATCACATTAAAAGTCTTAAAAGAATTAGGAGTAAATACTTCTGAATTAGAGGCAGAATTAAATAAAAAAATCGAAATGGATCCTCGCAATAATCCTGATAAACAATCCAAATCAACACCTACTTCTCGTACTCGAAAACGCCGTACACAAGCAAGCGAAGAAAAAACTGAAGTCGAGACTGAAGTTCCTTCAGAAATCCAACATAAAGCAGATACTCCAGAAAGACAACCTTTAAAAATTGAAAGAAAATAAAGAATATTATGATTTTCAAAAACGAAAATACTTTAGCTGAAATTTCTGAAATATTAGAATGCAAGCTCATCGGAGACCCACTTAAAATTATCAGTGGAATTAATAGAATTGAGGATGCTAAGGAAAATGATATAACTTTTTTAGCAAATGATAAATATAGTAAATATTTATCTACTTCTAATTGTGGATGTATTATTGTAGATTCAAATTTTAATTATTCTGAATTTTCTAATAAATTTAACTTTATATTATCTGACGATCCTCGATTAAGCTTTTATACCCTTTTAATTAAAATTGATGAACTAAATAAGAAAAATAAGAGAAATTTCATACATCCTTCAGTGCAAATTGGTCAAAATTGCGAAATACATCAATCTGTTTATATTGGAGCAAATTGTGTAATTGGAGATAATTGTAAGATTGCTGAAGATACAATAATTTATCCTGGATGTGTTATTTTAGATAATGTAGAGATTGGAAATAACAACATTTTATACCCTAATATTACACTATATGATGAAAGCATTATTGGTAATAATTGTATAATTCATTCAGGAGTAGTAATCGGATCTGATGGATTTGGGTTTTTGGAAAACCCAGATGGTTCTTACATTAAAATTCCACAATTAGGTAATGTAATAATAAAAGATGATGTAGAAATAGGGTCAAATACGACGATTGATCGTGCTTTACTTGGTTCGACAATTATCGAAAAAGGTGTAAAAATTGACAATTTAGTTCAAATTGCTCATAATGTAATTGTAGGAGAAAATTCGGCTATAGTCGCTCAAACTGGTATTTCTGGCTCTTCCAAGATTGGCAAAAGAAACAGAATTGCAGGTCAATGCGGAATTGCAGGTCATATTACAAGTTGTGATGATGTTACGTTAATGGCAAAAAGTGGTGTATCGAAATCAATTCAGAAACCAGGTGAATATTTTGGTATTCCGATTAAAGAGAGATACAAGGCTTTTAAAATCGAAGCAGTAATTAATAATTTACCAGAATTACGTCATGATATTTCTATTATCAAAAGAAAAATTGGAATATAGAAATAATATAAAAATCTTTATTTTATCTATGAAGATATAATATTTAGAAAATCTTTAGCTTTTTTAAATTCTTCTTCTAATTCGAAAGTAAATTTTTCAAAATCTAGATCTTTTATTTCTGGGTTTAATTCTGTAAGAATCATCCAAGGTTTTGTCTCGTTTAGTTTAATTAAAGTATATCCTTCATACATACTTGCTCCCCACATTTCGCAGAATAAATCGCTCATTCGGACTACTGAAATTAATTCTTTAGATAAATCTATCAAATCAGGGTTATTATGATGACCAATAATATCTACTAATTCATCTGGTAATTTCCAAAGTTTAGCTATATGCTCCCCTACCTCTAAGTGATCAACTCCAAATATTTCAATTTCTGCTTCGCAATCCATAATTTGTTCTCGTTCTATCTTTTCTATTACTTGTGCATATTTGTTAATGTCAAATTGGAGCATCGCTAACTTACCAATATCGTGCAATAAACCTCCAATAAATTCCATTTCTTTATAATTTTTTCCGATTTTTTTAGTTAATGTTTTTGCTAAAATACCGGTAGAAGAAGAATGCCACCAGAATTTATCCATTATACTTGCACTTTCCTTTTTAGATTTCATCAAAAAGCGCGAGAATATTGAAACGCCAAGCACAATATTAGTTAATCTATTTAGACCTAATGTAACAATCGCTTGTCTTATAGATGTTACATTTTGTCTCATAGCATACAAAGGAGAATTAGCTACTCTTAGTAATTTAAGTGTAAGAGAAGGATCTGCTTCAATTATTTCAGCTATTTCACGAATGTCAGTATCTTCATTTTCTAATAGTTGCAATACTTTTGCCGCTACAGGTGGCAAAGTAGCAAATTCTTGTGTTTCTATTAACGATGTTATTAAAGTCATAATTTAAAGAAAAAATAAGAAAATCTAATTATTCTAAATACAAAAACAAGATTAGCAAATTATGCAAAAATTTTAAAATAAACAAGAAATAAATTTTTAGAATTATAAATTTATCTAATTGAAATTTACTATATTACATACTTTATTAATTATTTAATCAAATATGAGAAAATATTTACTCTTAATCATCATAATATTACTATCTTTAGTTAAAATATCGGCGGAAATGATAATCCCTAAAAATGACAAATTAGTTTTGGGCTATCATACAGGATGGGCAAATGATTCATTATGTAAATATTATAACTGGAAAGCTTTAGATATTTTAGTTTATTTCGGTTACGAAGCTGATTATCAAACAGGAAAAGCCAAAAATATTTATAGGTGGAACACAACTTCTGTAATTGATTCTGCACGTAATAATGGAGTAAAGACGCAATTACTAGTTGCATTAATGAGTAGCTTTGAAAATAAATCTTTATTAGAAAATCCCGCTATTTGTGATACTCTTATTCTTGATTTAATTGAAAAAGTTAAATATAGAAATTCAAATGGTATTAGTGTTGATTTCGAGAGTATCCCCCAAAGTCAAAAGGAAAATTTCGTTAAATTTTTGACTAAACTCAGAAACAAAATGACTGAATTATTAGGCAAAGAATCTATTTTAAGTATCGCTGCACCAGCTGTAGATTGGAATAAATCTTGGGACTATAAAGCTATATCTGAAATTGTTGATTATGTCGTAATGATGGGTTATGATTATAGCTATAGTGGCTCTCCAAATGCTGGTGCTGTAGCTCCTCTTGAAGGAAATTATTATAACGTAACAAAATCTATTAACGATATCTTGAGCTCCGGTTGTAAATTTGATAAATTGTTATTAGGAACACCTTGGTATGGCTATATGTGGAAGGTTGAAGATATGCAATGGGGATCCAATACTTTAAGTCGCGGCACAGCATATACTTATAGCTACATAAAACAATTAATGAAAGAATATGATGCTGAATTCGATACATACACTAAAACAAAGAAAATGCGATATAGCGATTCTGCAAATTTTTATCAACTTTGGTTCGATGACAGTCTTACTCTTAGCTTAAAATATGATTTAGTTAATGAAAAAAATATTGCCGGTATAGCAATATGGGCTATTAACTATGCAAGACAAGAACAAGATTTATGGTTAGGTATTTTAGATAAATTCTCTATGAAAAATAATATTGCTTTTAATCATAATGAGATAAAATACACGATTCAAGATAATAAAATCAAATTAATTAATGATTTAAATATTTCCAAAATTATAATTTTCGATATGCTAGGCAAAGATATTTCTGATAATTTTAAATTAGATTTATGGAATAAAAATATTGAAATTAAAAGCAGTTATAATAGAAATCAAGTTATTATAATTCAGATAAATGATGACATGAATAATAAATATTTAATTAAAATGTTAATTTAGAATAAATAATTTATTAATTAATTCCTCTTTATTAATCAATAAAAAAATTAATAGGACAAAATAATAAATGAAACAAACAGATGTTTTAGTTATTGGTTCAGGATTAGCTGGACTAACAACAGCTTTATCAGCTGGAGATGAAGGGAAAAAAGTATTAATTCTTACAAAATTAGAAAGTTTATTAAGCGGAAATACACAATACGCTCAAGGTGGTATTATTTATAAAGGTCTTAATGACTCTCCTGAAAAATTAGAAAATGATATTGAAATAGCTGGAGATTATCATAGCTATACTCCTGCTGTAAATCAATTAGCAGAATTAGGTCCAACTATTTTGGAAGATTATTTAATAAAAAGATGTAAAGTTCCTTTTGATATTAATGGTGACCATTTTGACTTGACTGCAGAAGGTGCCCACTCTGAACACCGAATTATTCATTCAAAAGATAAAACAGGTCTTTCAATTCATGAATCTGTAATTCAAGAAGTAATTAAACATCCCAACATTGAAATTAAAACAGATACTACAGTTGTTGACTTACTTACTCTTTCGCATCATTCCAAAAATAGTAAAGATATTTACAAAAAACCAGCATGCTTTGGTGTATTTGCTTTAAATAATAAATCCAAAGAAGTTTATCCAATTTTAGCTCAAAATACTGTTTTAGCAACTGGTGGAATCGGACAATTATTCACTCATACTTCTAATCCTGAAGAAGCTACTGGTGACGGACTTGCATTAGCTTGGAGAGCAGGTGCACGATGTTTTAATTTGGAATATATTCAATTTCACCCTACTACATTTTATTATAAAGGTGGCGATAGATTTTTAATTTCTGAGTCGGTACGTGGTGAAGGAGGTCGATTAATAGATAAAAATGGAAATCCATTTATGCTAGAATTTCATGAACAAGGCGATTTAGCACCGCGTGATATTGTTGCAAGAAGTATTCATCAAGTAATGCTTCGCACAAATCATCCTTGCGTATATCTTGATATTTCATTTATGGATAGCAAATGGTTAATTGATAGATTTCCTACTATTTACAATAATTGCCTTAAAAGAGGAATTGATATGACTAAAGAACCAATTCCAGTAGTTCCAGCTGCTCATTATTTCTGCGGTGGTGTAGGAGTAAATTTGAATGGAAGAACTTCACTTCAAAGGTTATATGCAGTTGGAGAAGTATCCTGTACTGGACTTCATGGTGCAAACCGCTTAGCTTCTACTTCACTTCTAGAAGCCTTAGTTTGGGGACATTTTGCAGGAAAAGATGCTTCTGCTAATTGCTCTGATACTCCATATTATCCAGATATTTATGAATGGGAAGCTGGAAAGCAATATATCGATCCAGCATTAATTTCTCAAGATTGGACTACTATTAAAAATTCTATGTGGAATTATGTAGGATTAGTACGTACTAAAATCCGTTTAAATAGAGCAAAAGCAATATTTAGACATCTACAAACTGAAATTGGGCAATTTTACCGTGATGCAGAAATGACAAAAGAAATTCTTGAGCTTAGGAATGGAATTGAATGTGCTATTGCGATAACACAAGAAACAATTTCTGCTCGCGAAAGTAAAGGTGCTCATTATTTGAAAAAATAATTTTCTATTAATTCCACAATAATTTTAATCCTCGTAAATTTTTATTTTTGCGAGGATTATTTTATTGAATTATTCTAATTGTCAGCAATTAAAATGTTATTTTTGCCATTGTT
>ENA-UOOK01005383-UOOK01005383.1-fermentation-metagenome-genome-assembly--contig:-NODE-5383-length-12875-cov-17.335257_pt1 | contig 12875 bp, 19 predicted proteins | sample MGYA00245777_ERZ724023 | MGnify/ENA primary metagenome ERZ724023 (study PRJEB28704, sample SAMN03018312) | fermentation metagenome | biome: anthropogenic terrestrial biome; feature: soil... | reverse complement strand
ACCTCGGGCGCCTTGGATCTTGGAATATCCAAGCCCGTGGCGACACTCATAGGAAGACAGTTCCTTTTTCATGGGCTTGAAGCTTGGGGTCCAACAATCGCCCCCATCATGGATGTAAAAGTAACGGCCCCCATCATCGAGGGGTACACTATTGTATCGATAGCGGGTTAGGCGCCTTAAACGGGCATCTTGATAAAAAGAATAACCCCCCGAGGTATTGGAGATTAAGCCAAAGAACTCTTCGGATCCCAAGTAATTGATCCAAGGGTAAGGAGTCTGGGGCGTAGTGATTACATACTCTCGATTTTGATCATCAAAATACCCGAACTTCATCGCTCGCCCCACCTCGTTTCTATTATGTTAGTATTCTCCAGAAACTAATTCGTACCTTCAGCCTCAGCCAACATGGCCAAAAACTCTCGGGTTAACCCGGGATCAAATTGAGAACCGGCTAAGGAGGCAATCTCAGCTATAGCTTCGCTCCAGCTTAAGGCCGAACGATACGGCCGATCGGTTGTCATGGCGTCAAAGGCATCAGCTAAGGCTACAATCCGAGCTGAAATGGGTATGTCGGTTCCCCTTATGCCAAAGGGATATCCCTTTCCATCCCACCTTTCATGATGTGCCAGCACATATTCCGCTATTTCTGCCATATCATTAGCAGAACTTAAAATACGATATCCTATTTCTGGATGACGTTTAAGTTCTTCCCACTCTTCATTAGTTAGCTTACCTGGCTTATTTAAAATATTCTCATCTATGGCAACCTTTCCTATGTCATGTAACAAGCCTACAGTTTTTAGTTCCTGTATTTCACCATCTGGTAGGTTCATAGCTTTTCCTAGACGATTACAATATTCAGATACCCTCTATGAGAATGCTGCTCCTCTCTTTTATTTTTTTCATGCAGCGTATTTATAATGGCAGCTATTGTTTTTCCTCTCATGCTTGGACTTTCAAAAAGCTTCCTTTTATACATAAAATCCTCTGCCTTTTTCAGTACTTCAAATATATTTTCGTCATCATAATGCTTTGTAGCAAATCCGAAAGAAATTGAAATATTTATTGACAAGGAGGACATATGTAGAATATTGAACAATCTCATAAGCAATGCCATTGAAGCCTGCCAGTACTGTGATGAAAAATACATAGAACTTGATATTGATGTACTGGACAATTGCATCATAATTAGATGTGAGAATCCTTACAGTGGTAATTTAAATACCAAAAATGATAAAATTTTAACCATAAAAGAAGATAAAACGAGGCATGGATATGGGCTGAAAAGCATTAAGAGCATTGCTGAAAAATACGGAGGGTTCATGAAATTGGATCACAGTGAAAACGTATTCAAAATAGAGGTTCAAATACTAAATAAAATTTAAACACAAGGTGCACCGGTTCTTGTAAGCAATTACAAGTTAATTTTAGCTCTTTTATTGCCGTTTAGGCAACGAAATCAACCGAATAGGCATTTTAAAGCAAAATATGTTGAATATTTTGTTAAAACAGTATATTATGTTGGTAACGTTTGAAGGGAGGAATGTAAGGTGAAAAAAACATTATCCTTAATGTCATGTATTGCTGCATTTTTAGTGGCTACCGCTCAAACAACTGTGGGAACGACATGTATATTATTGGTTAACCAGCCAAAAGTTCCGCAATGCCTGTTGAAAGATGATAAGTAAGATTTCTGTTTTCTTGTCTGAAGGAATTGGGTCAAGGCTCAATTCCTCAGGCAATGAAAAAGAAGTGTATGCGTACAGCATAGAGGTACTGCTGTCGCTTTTAATAAACCTTTTAATTCTTTCTTCGGTAGCGTATATTTTTAATAAGGGACTTCAGTTATTAATATTTATTATTTTTTTCTCGGGTCTGAGGGTGTATGCCGGTGGGTACCATTCCAGGACACATGTGGAGTGTTTTGTTGTATCTCTGTCCGCATTTGTCATAACGGTTATGTGCGGCGCATACCTTACCCGGTACGGGAAAATTGTTTTAGCATTCGGAGTAACATTTTCCATATTTATGGTGTTTTTGCTTGCACCTGCCGATACGGAAAATAAGCCTTTGAGCAAAAATGAAAAAAATACAGGACAATTAGTAGGATAATAGTGTTAACATTGAGCTTGGCGGCAGTAGTTTTGTATTTTACAAGAGCTAAAACTGGATACATTTATATTAATGCAGTTACAGCAATGGTAATTGAATCGGTAAGCCTGTTGAAAAAGTGAAGCATTGTGGGGGCATAAGGGCAGTTCAGTAGATGAACTGCCTTTAATATATTAAAAATCTATTGTAAAATCACTTGATTAATGTTATTATTTAAGGCAGTGAAAAAATATAAATTAGTTAGGTATGTATATGATAGAAAATATTATCAGGATAGAAAATGTAAAGTTTAAATATGAAAAGGATACTACAGATTTTGCTGTGGATGGAGTAAACCTTAACATTTGCAATGGAGAGTTCACAGCTATTATAGGACATAACGGTTCAGGAAAATCAACACTGGCAAAACTTATAAACTCCATACTCCTGCCTACAGAAGGGAAAATATATGTGAAGGGAATGGATACATCAGATGATTCTAAACTATGGGATATAAGACAAACTGCCGGTATGGTTTTTCAGAATCCGGACAATCAAATTGTGGCAACCATAGTTGAAGAAGATATTGCTTTTGGACCGGAAAATCTGGGAGTTAAACCTTCAGAAATCAGGAAAAGAGTTGACGAAGCATTAAATGCTGTTGGAATGTACGAATACAGGAAAAGGCCACCCCATATGCTGTCCGGGGGACAAAAACAAAGAATTGCCATTGCAGGAATACTCGCTTTAAATTCTGATTGCATAATTTTAGATGAACCTACAGCAATGCTTGATCCTTCAGGCAGAAGAGAAGTAATGGAAACTCTTTGCAAACTGAAGGAAAAAGGAAAGACCATTATTTTGATTACCCATTATATGGACGAAGCAGTGCAGGCAGACAGAGTGGCAGTAATGGATAAGGGCAAAATTAAATTAGACGGAACACCAAAGGAAGTTTTCAGAAACATAGATGAAATCAAAAAATTCGGTCTTGATGTTCCTCAGGTTACAGAGCTTGCTCAGGAACTGTCTAAGGAAGGACTGGACATACCCTTGGATATAATTGATGTGAAAGAATTGGTGGATTTGCTATGTCAATAAGTGCAGAAAACATAAAATATATATACAGTGAAGGAACTCCATTCAGAACAGTTGCGCTGGATGATGTGAACCTTGAAATACATAAAGGAGAGTTTTTGGGAATTATCGGTCATACAGGTTCAGGTAAATCAACACTTATACAGCTCTTTAACGGATTGGAAAAACCATCTGAGGGAAAAATAACAGTGGATGGAATAACAGTTGGAGAGGAAAAGAAACAATTAAGAAAAATCCGACAGACCGTGGGGCTTGTTTTTCAATATCCTGAGTACCAGCTTTTTGAAGAAACAGTTGCAAAGGATGTGGCTTTCGGACCTTTGAACCTTAATTTGTCCCAGGATGAAGTTGACCAAAGAGTAAGGGAATCATTGGAGCTGGTTGGATTTAACTACGATAAAATTAAGGATGCTTCACCTTTTGATATATCAGGAGGTCAGAAAAGAAGGGTTGCAATAGCAGGAGTTCTTGCCATGAAACCGAGCTACCTTGTTTTGGACGAACCTACGGCAGGACTTGATCCTGCAGGAAGAAATGAGTTGTTTTCAGAAATCAAGCTTCTCCATAAGAAGGCAAATATGACTGTAATTCTCGTTTCTCACAGCATGGAAGATATAGCAAGATTAGTTGACAGGGTAATTGTACTGTACAATGGCAAAATCCATATGGAAGGAACCCCAAAGCAAATATATTCACAATCTGAAGAATTGGAAAAGATAGGATTAGGAGTTCCTCAGGTAGCACAGATTGTCAATGAACTGAGGAAACGAGGATTCAATATAGATCCCGATATAATTACCGTAAAGGAAGCCAAAGATGCAATTTTGAGGGAAGTGAGGAGACGACATGTTTAAGAATTTAACCATCGGACAGCACTATCCTGTTGAATCGCCCATACATAATCTTGATCCAAGAGTAAAAATTGTAATGACACTAACTTTCATTATTTCTTTATTTTTAGTTGAAAACTTTTCAACTTACTTGTTGGTGATAGTATTTTTAGCAGTTGCAATAAAGCTTTCAAAGGTTCCCGTTAAATTTGTAATCAAGGGATTAAAACCTATACTTATGATAATTGCAATTACATTTTTTATAAATCTTTTAATGACTCCAGGCAGGATAATATTTAAGCTGGGATTTATTAAAATAACTGAGGAAGGGCTACGTCAGGCAGGTTTCATGGCCATAAGGCTTACGCTTCTCATAATGGGAACATCCATGCTGACGCTTACTACATCGCCGATTGTTCTGACAGACGGAATTGAAAGCCTTTTAAGTCCCTTCAAAAGATTCGGTATGCCTGCTCACGAGCTTGCAATGATGATGTCCATAGCTCTCAGGTTTATTCCGACTTTAATGGAAGAGACAGAAAAAATAATGAAAGCACAAAAATCAAGAGGAGCCGATTTTGAAAGTGGTAATATAATGAGCAGAGCAAAAAACCTTGTACCCCTGTTGGTTCCCTTGTTTATCAGTGCATTCAGACGAGCCGATGAGCTTGCCATGGCTATGGAAGCAAGGTGTTACAGAGGTGGGGAAAACAGAACAAGGATGCGTCAGCTTAAAATATCGAAAGGCGATTACGTGGCATCAGGAGTGTTTATAGTATATTTTGCTGCGATAATATTAATTAAAATATGGTAAGAAATATTAAAATTAAAATTGCATATGACGGTACCGACTATCATGGGTGGCAGACCCAGTTAAACAGGCCTACAATACAAGAAACCATTGAGCAGGCAATTAGCGTCGTAATGAAGCAGAACGTTAATTTAACCGGTTCAGGAAGAACCGACAGCGGTGTACATGCTCTGGGTCAGGTGGCGAATTTCACCTCTGATACAAATATCCCGGAGGAAAAAATAAAAATAGCCTTAAATGCCAATCTCCCCAGAGATATAAGAATAATTGAATCAGAGTATGTTTCATCAGAATTTAATTCAAGATTTGATGCACATGACAAGACCTACATGTATCAAATATTCAATGACAGAGTTTGGAATCCCTTTTACAGCAGATATTCATGTTTCGTTCCAGCAAATCTTGATTTTGAAAAAATGGAAAAAGCCGTGAAATTTCTGATTGGTACACATGATTTCAGGAGCTTCATGGCGGCGGGCTCTGAAGTAAAAACGACGGTGAGAACCATATACGATGCCAGACTCATAAAAGAAGGAAAAATTATAAAACTATATATTAACGGCAATGGATTTTTGTACAATATGGTTAGAATAATATCAGGAACATTAATTGACATAGGAAAAGGAATCAAGACTGTGCAGTGCATTGAAAAGGCAATAAATCATGCGGACAGAACATTACTTGGTCATACCGCAGAGCCTCAGGGACTGTTTTTGGTTAATGTAAGCTATGGAAATTTGCAAAAATCACTTGACATAAGTGATAACTTAATATAGAATATTTTAGGTATGATTAGATTGAGAGAAAAACCGCCATTCCAATGCCCCGGAGTTAGGTTTTTTCAATATATTATAATTAAGTATAATTTAATAGTAGAAACAGGAGGAAACATCATGAAAAGCTTCTTGGCTAAACCTAATGAAGTAGACAGGGCATGGTATGTTATAGATGCCGAAGGAAAGACTTTAGGTAGACTTGCGACAGAAGTGGCAAAACTTTTGCGCGGTAAACATAAAGCAATATATACACCACACGTTGACACGGGAGATTATGTTATAGTAGTAAATGCTGATAAAATTGTATTAACAGGTAAAAAATTGGATCAGAAATTCTACAGACACCACTCTCTTTATCCAGGCGGATTAAAGGAAACTCCTTACAGAAACTTGCTTCAGGATAAACCGACACAGCCGGTATATCTGGCAGTAAAGGGAATGCTTCCAAAAAATAGTCTTGGAAGACAAATGTTAAAGAAACTTAAGGTATACGCTGGTCCGGAGCATAATCATCAGGCTCAGAAACCAACAGTATACGAGTTTTAGGAGAGGAGGACGAAGATGGACGCACAATACAGAGGAACAGGCAGAAGAAAAAAAGCAATAGCAAGAGTAAGACTAATTCCGGGAACCGGAAAAATTGTTATAAATAAAAGAGATTTAGAAGAATATATAAAATACGAAACTTTGAGAGTTTTGGTAAAAGAACCATTGCTGATAACCGATACATTAGGTCAATATGATGTATTGGTATCTGTCAAAGGAGGTGGATATACCGGCCAGGCAGGAGCAATAAGACACGGTATATCAAGAGCTCTTTTACAGGTAGATGAAGAATTAAGACCGATTCTAAAAAAAGCCGGATTCCTTACAAGAGATTCAAGAATGAAGGAAAGAAAGAAATACGGCTTGAAAAAAGCAAGAAGAGCCTCACAGTTCAGCAAGAGATAATATATATAAATTTAAAGTTAAGGAGTCACAGGAGTGGCTCCTTTATTTTGTTTAAAACATCCGTACGCATACTTTACGCATTAGACAGTTCAATAAGAATTTGAATTTTTTTCTTTTTTATTCATCCATAAATTTTAATATGATTCTTTTTTTTATTTTACCTACAGCTTGTTTACTTATTCCTAATAATTTTGATATTTCTGTATTTGAATAACCATTTAAGGAATATAAGTAAACCTATAACATAAATCATGTTATGTTATTGACAAAGAATAAAGTTCATGCTAATATGAATAACATATAACCTAATGTATTTATATTATTTAAACGAAAATATAATTCTTGCAGCTTTATGCTTCAGTATAGTATAATATTCATGAACATATTATATGATAGGTAGGTGAAACTATGGATAAAGAAATTTTCATTAATTATTGGATTGATACTGCAAATAGAGGAGATGAGAGTATGGCTTCTTTCAATACTAGAGAACGAATAGAAGAAATTGCAAGAAATTATGGAACTTTATTGAAAGAGGAACTAGATGTAAAAAATATATATTTATATGGTTCATACTCAAAGGGTACTTATACAGAAAATAGCGATATAGATATAGCTGTAGTTGGAGACGAATTTACTGGAGATCCAATAGAAGATACATTAATGTTAATGAGAATAAGAAGAAAAATAGATAATAGAATAGAGCCTAGACCGTTTAAAACCAGTGATTTTAATTCTGCTAACCCATTTGCAAGAGAAATAATAGAAACAGGAATAATGATAATGTAGGGTGACGGTAGTCTTGATTAGTAAGGTACAGAACATTAAGAATTACAACAACAATAGTAAGCTGAAAAATAAAAAAGGTCACAGCTAATGTGTTGTAAGTAAGTTCCAATTAATTTATGCTTGATATATAAACAGCAATACACTATAATGAAATAGTTGAAGAAAAAATTACACACGATTTACACGCGTTATAAGATAAGAATTTTAGATATATCAATATATAGTAGTACTTATAAAGAGTAAAATTTATAGCAAAAGTAAACCACTTGAAAAGATAAAGAGAAATTTATACCAAAAAATGGTGCTTGAAAAGCAAGTAAGCATGTAATATAATTTATTAAGTGATTTGAAGTTTCTTAATTCCAAATTATCGAAAAGTGTTTTCTTGGCACCCACTTAAAAAATCAAGCTTTTTAGTGACTCCGAGAATTATTTTGAAAGGAGTTTTTTTAATGAAAAAATATAATATGAACTTTATGACACGTACTGCTTTAATTGCGGCAGCATATGCTGCGCTAACCTATGCGTTTGCGTGGATGAGTTATGAACAATTACAGTTCAGAGTAGCAGAGATTCTTGTTCTGTTCGCATTCATAGAACCCAAGTACAGTCTTGGGTTAATATTGGGATGTGTATTGGCAAATATGGCTAGCCCTTTGGGGGTAATAGACGTTGTCGCAGGTTCCTTTGCTACGTTTCTTGCGGTTGTATTTATAATAGCAGTCAGAAAGACTATGGGATACAATAAAAAATCTTTGATAGTGGCAAGTCTTGGACCTGTAATAACAAATGCTCTGCTTGTCGGATTGGAATTGACTTATTTATTTCATACACCGTTTATAGTTAATGCTTTTTATGTAGCAATAGGTGAGTTTGTAACAGTAACAATTGCAGGAACTGCTGCGGTAGGTACTATTATGAAAAATCAAAATCTGACAGTAATGCTTCAAATGGATTGAGTTCTATTTTTGATTACAAATTATGAATTTTGTTTAGAAACGACTACATATTTTAAAATATGTAGTCGTTTTTTTTACATAAATAAATTTCTGAATATTTACTAATTCTGCTTCGATTATTATAATATAATCAAAGTATAGCAATAATGTAAGGATAGGAGAAAGACATATGAACATGCTGGAAATAGGAATATTATCAATTGCTATATCTCTTGACTCTCTTGCGGTGATGATTTATAAGGGAGCAATGCTACCGAAAATTAACTTTCCCAAATTAGTCGGAATAAGCCTTTTATTTGGAGGATGGCAGGCTTCAGTACTGTTTATGGGAAACAATTTAAGAAATCTTAAAATTTTAGCACAGGGTTATTTACATCCTGTTGTTGAAATACTTGCTGTAATTATATTTTGCGGCTTAGGAATTTTAATGCTGGTAAAGGCGTTAAGGAGAAGAAATATTTTTGAAAGAAGAGAGGATCATCTGAAACCTAAGGAGGTTGTATTACTGGCAATTGTGACCAGTGTGGATGCTCTGCTTGCAGGAATAGCAACGGCATTTTTAAAAATTGATTTGTCCGGTGCATTTGTACCTATTATTTCAGTAAATGTATTATCGGTAATATTGGGGACATATATAGGACATCATCTTGGATACGAGCAGAAGGCTAATGCCCAGCTGCTCAGCGGAATAATATTGATAGTAGTTGGTATAGATGTGCTGTTCGAATATATAATATTATAAGGAGGTGAATTAAATGAGTGAGGTTAACAATTCTAAAATAAGCGGCAAAGTCGGAAAATGGCTGGGATGGATTGCAATAATATTAGGCATTATAGGTTTCTTCTGGCAACCCATTTGGATGGGAGTATGTGCAATAGTTTTAAGTGTAATCGGACTGTTCTCACCTGAAAGGAAACTTAATATTGTTGCCCTGATAGTAGGTGTCGTAGCCCTGATAGTTGGTCTTGTTTAGTTGATTCGTTTATACAAAACAAAAAGCTCCGCTAATTTATAGCAGGGCTTTTTGTTGATATTTATTGTAAACAGAGTTAAAATATATTATGATTCTTATATGCAGTACCAAACTGGGGTGATTACTATGGAAGCTGATGGAAGAAACACAAAACTGCTTATTAGTGAGAGTTATAAAAAGCTCGTATTATTGTATCCCTATGAAAAAATTACAATCAAAATGATTACTGACGGTGCGGGTTTAATCAGACCCACCTTCTATAACCATTTCAGAGACAAAAATGAAGTGTTCGAGTGGATATTGCAGGAAGAGCTTATTAACATTTTACATTCCTTAATTAATAATAAGATGGAAAAAGAAGCAATAAAAATGATATTTGTGTATTTTGGCAATAATAAAGAGTTCTATAAAAGGCTGTTTATGATAACAGGACAAAATTCATTTGAGGAAGTGTTTGAAAACAGCATTTTCAGGATTTTTTTTCAGATTCTGAAGAACTACAGCAAAGATGAAAAGAAATTATTTCTGACAAGGGAAAACATTTCAAGGTATTACAGCATGGGACTTGTATACATAATAAAAATGTGGATTTCGGACGCTGACAGAAACAATATGTTTGCTCCGGAGGAAGTATATGAATCTTACATATTTTTAATCACGCACTCATTACTTGATTATATTGACTAAATAGGGGAAATTAATCCCCTATTTTGTTCCAAAAAGCCTGTCTCCTGCATCTCCCAATCCGGGTACTATATATCCTATGTCGTTGAACTTTTCATCAATTGCTGCTGTGTATATTTCTACATCAGGATGGGCATCTGTAACCTTTTTAAGCCCCTCAGGAGCACAAACCAGGTGAATGGATTTAATTTTTTGAGCACCATGTTCCTTTAAGAGAGACAGCGCTCCAATCATTGAACCGCCGGTTGAAAGCATTGGCTCCGTTATTATCACAATTCTGTTTCCAATATCCGAAGGAAGCTTGCAGTAGTATTCAACAGGCTGTAAAGTCTCCTCATTTCTGTACAACCCTATATGACCGATTTTTGCATTTGGAATCAGATCCAGCATTCCATCAACCATTCCCAGACCTGCCCTGAGGACAGGAACTATTGCAATATCTTCTCCTGCAAGGGCCTTTCCCGTAGTCTTTGCAATAGGTGTTTCAATTTCTATGTCCTTCAGCGGAAGATTTCTTGTTACCTCATAAGCCATTAGCATGGCAATCTCTCTTACCAGCTCCCTGAAGTCCTTAGATGAAGTGTTTTTATCTCTAAGCATTGTCAGCTTGTGCTGAATCAACGGATGAGATACTACTGTTACATTATTCATGTGTCTTGCTCCTTAGTTAAATTTATAAATAAAGAATTGTATTAGGTTTACTCATATAATATAATTATCACGTACATAAGACTCTTTGTCAATTATTTTTTTGTATATTACAAATGTATATTGAAATATGTTATAATATTCATGACATTACAGTATCAAGGGTTGGGGACGGGGTTATTGATACCTTTATTGGAGATCGGTTGCAGATGATAATACAATGCCGGTTCTGAACCTATACTTAAAAGGAAACTATAATGAGGAAGAAGCATTAAAAAGATTACTACCTCAAAGCTTAAAGAAGTTAATAAAAATATAAAAACGGTATATGTCTTTTGCATACACCGTTTTTAGAATTTCAGTTTAAAATATACCGTTGTTTTTAAGTAGCATTCTTACTTCGCCTATCATGTACAGCGAGCCCACAAAGGCGGTGTACTCATTTTTGTCAAGCTGCTTTATTAGAGGAATAATTTCATCGTAACTGTCAAGGGGGGTTACTTTTATTTCGGAGTGTTCCCTTATTAATCCGGCTAACTCTGAAGCTGACATGGCTCTTGGGTTGTCCGGAGTCAAAGTATAAACTTCCTTGCACAGAGGCAATATAAAGGGAAGAACGTCTTCAGGGTTTTTATCTTTAAGCATTCCAAAGAACAGTATTATTTTATTGTCACCGAAATTTTCTTTTACAGCCCTTGAAAAGTATTCAATTCCATTTATGTTGTGACCTCCGTCAAGGACTATGACAGGATTTGTCCTCAGCACCTCGAATCTGCCTGCGAACCTGCAGCTGTTAAAGCCTTGGATTATGTTTTCTTCTGTTATATGGTAGCCGGCATTTTTTACTATTTCAAGAGTTTTTAATGCGGTTAAAGCATTGTATAGCTGATGCTCGCCTAAAAAGTTCATTTTTACAACAGGGAGATTGAACACATCATCTTTTAAATATTTAAACCATTGACCGGTAAGATCGCCCTTGATTTTTTTAATATCTTCTTTTTTGATTTCAAATATGGCAGCATTCTTGTTCTTTGCCACATCTTTTATGGTACTTACTATGTTTTCTTCCTGGGGATATATTACCACCCTGGAATTTTCTTTTATGATACCGGCTTTTTCAAAGGCTATCTTTTCCAGGGTATCTCCAAGGTATTCCATGTGGTCATAGCTTATGGATGTAATTACCGATACAAGAGTATTGTTTACTACATTGGTCGCATCAAACCTTCCGCCTAAGCCTACTTCAAGAACCAGAAGGTCTATTTTCTGCTCCTGAAAATACTTAAAGCCTATGGCAGTGACAACCTCAAATTCAGTGGGGTGGTTGTAGCCTTCCCTTAACATTATGTCTATTTTATCCTTGACGGTTGATGTTATTCTTGCCAGGGATTCTCTGTCAATTTGCTTTTTATTTATTTGAATTCTTTCAGTGAACTCTTCTAAAAACGGACTTATGAATAAACCTGTTTTGTAGCCTGATGCCATGAGTACATCGTGAATCATGTTGCTTGTGGAGCCTTTTCCGTTAGTTCCTGCAACATGTATTATTTTATAAGAGTTTTGAGGGTTTCCTAAAAGCTCAGTTAGTTTCGTAATGTTTTGAAGCCCCAGTTTTGAACCGAACTTATATGTAGAATGAATAAATTGTAATGCTTCCTCGTAATTCATTTCTGCCTCCGCTTTTTTATTTATATAACATAATATTACATCCAACTGAACTTTACAATATTTTATTTGTATTAAATTATCATGTATAATATAATGTTAGTATTCCAGAATTCAGGACAGTTCTTCCTATCGGGGAAAGCAAGGAGTATAAAATGATAAAAGGCACCGGAATCGACATTACGGAAGTTGAAAGAATTAAAGATAACCTAAGCAATGAAAAATTCTTAAATAAAATATATTCGGCAAATGAAATTGAGTATCTGAAGAAAAGAAAATTTAATGCTCAGACAGCAGCAGGAATGTTTGCTGCAAAAGAAGCTGTTTCTAAATCTCTTGGAACAGGATTTTCAAATTTTTGGCCATACAATATTGAAATATTGAAGAATGAAGATGGCAAGCCATATGTAAATTTAACTGATAATGCGTTAATGAGGGCTAAGGAAATTAATATTGAAAATATTCAAATATCTATTTCGCATACATCTGAATATGCAGTAGCTTTTTGTATAGCAGAGTGAAATATTTGTTATGAATTGGTAGTAGGCATATATTCTTGTTATTCATCATATGTATATTATATAAAGATGGAAGCAGGA
>ENA-UOOK01005382-UOOK01005382.1-fermentation-metagenome-genome-assembly--contig:-NODE-5382-length-12878-cov-5.014349_pt1 | contig 12878 bp, 12 predicted proteins | sample MGYA00245777_ERZ724023 | MGnify/ENA primary metagenome ERZ724023 (study PRJEB28704, sample SAMN03018312) | fermentation metagenome | biome: anthropogenic terrestrial biome; feature: soil; material... | reverse complement strand
ATGGGCTTATACGGTGGTAATGTTGCAGGAGTGGGAACCGGCTGCGGCTGTGGTAACGTTGCAGGCATAGGGACCGGCTGCGGACCTGTTGCAGGGTTAGCAGATTTCTGCAAGCCAGGCGAATTCTCTTTCTTGCTGCTGCTTGTGCTCTTCATATTATTGGCATCCTGCATTACAAGAGGCAGAGATAGCAATTTCTTCTTCATCATAATACTTGCAGTAATTGCTTTCGGAGGGTTTGGAAGGACTTTCTTTGGAGTAGGAATTTAACACTGAAAGTTAATTTAAGCCCATAAGGAGGTGCTTATATGGGCATAGCATCGCAAGAATGCTGCGAGCCGACGGCGGGCCTGTTCGGTTCTAACTGGATTTGGATAATACTTCTGATACTCTTTTTCTGTGGAGGCTTCGGCGGTTCAGGATGCGGCGGCAGTATATTCGGCGGCAGTTTCTTGGGTAACAATGGAATATGGATAATACTGATTATATTATTTTTCTTCTGCTTCTGCGGCAAAAGAATATTTTAAGATTAAGCCCGGCCTGAACCGGGCTTAAAACTTCTAAGGAAAAGCTGTAACCAAAATAAGCTTAGGGAATAAAATAGAAGTGAGAAAAGATTAGAACCTGTTTAGTATCTGCTAAAGAGGTTCTTATATCCCGAGGGGGTTTTGGTATGAGTTTTTTTGATGAGATATTCAATAAAGACATTATATGGATACTGCTTTTGCTGTTTTTGGTGTGTATATTGCCCCAAAGATGCTCCGAACCTATCATTAAAAACAAAGGCTTAAAGGAAGAAAGCGACCAATGCGGTAAGGAAGATATAGAGTGCGGCAAAGATAGCAAAGATATAATTTATAGGAAAGCAAAAAGCCAAAAAGAGCGCAGAAGGCTCGTATACTAAAATAAGACTTTTGGAGGTAGTTGCATGGCTTATGGTAGAAATAATAACAGGTATAATGAAAGAGATATTGAATCTATAAAGGAGAAAATATCTGAGCAGATGCCTGGGGTGGATTTAAACAATATTGATCAGCAGCAAATGAAAAGAATGGTTATGGACCAGATAAACAATAATCCAAACATAAATATAAGTCAAGATGTTAAGGATAAAATAGACAGAGGGGATATTGAAGGTCTCAAAACGGAATTGATTCAGTATTTAGATAATCAAAACAGTCCGGACGGTTCAAGCCAGAGATTGAGCAATATGCTCAAAAGCAATGATTTTGATGGCTTAAAAGATGAATTAATGGGAATGCTCATAAAAGGTATGAGCAATCAAAAAAAAAATGAGGTAAATGACAGCGAAGATAAAAGGGCGGAGAATATGGCTTATCAAAATCCTTTGACAGCTTTATTTGATGAAACCCTTTTAAACAATATTATGGAAAAGTTCTTCGATGGAAATAAAAACGATAAAAGGATAGTTCTCTTAAACTCGATGAAGCCATTTGTATCCGATAGGAGGCAAAAAGCCCTGGACGATTGCGTAAAGGCCATGAATGTGATTGCGATGATGGAAAGATTGGGTTTTAAGGCAGGGAGATAAAATTGGATATAATAAAAATTACGAATTTCGTATCAACCAACTTTACTTTTGAAGATTTATTTTTGCTTGGCATATTGATTCTTCTTTTCGTGGAGCGAAAATGTGATAAGATGTTTATAGGATTGTTGATATTTGTTTTTATATCCGGTTTGAGACAAGAACTATTATCTTTTAGATAAGGGCTCTTGTCTAAATTTTGCTTGCGTGATATCAGCAATCTGCAGGAGTAAAGGGACAATACCATAGCCTAGATTGCGTAATTCAGGAAAATATTGACTTGGTATATGCTAAGATAAATAGTATAATATTATATAAAATACTTTATTAGGGGGAATTTTTTTGAATAGCAATAATAGTATAAAAGAAATTTCAGAACTTTTAAAAGAAAATTATAATTTCAGAGGGTTGCTGCATTTTACGGATTTTTCAAATTTAAATTCTATAATAAGCATAGGGTATTTAATGAGCAGGTCTCTATGTTATGCATATGACATAGAATTTTTTGAAGTAAAAAACGAAGACAGCTACGCAAATGATTATGTGAAGTTTTATTTTACTGCAAAGAATCATGAGGCATTGCATCAATTGAGAACTCCGATATATTTATTATTCAGCGAAGATTTAATGGGTTTGGATTTCTCCGTGTTGTCAAACGGAGTAAATGAAGCGGCTGAAATAAAACGAGGAATTAAGTTTAATTTTAAGGAGCAAACTCAGCTATTGGCAGCTGAGCCCGTGTCATTAAAATATCTTAAAAAAATAATATTCAGATGTGAGGCGGATTATAAAAGAGCGTGCAATTTATATGGTAAAAATAAACTTTATTCTGTTGAACCGAATATGTTTTTCCATGAAGATAATTATATTAAGGATTATAGTATTTATTATAATTCAATAAGGCATAAGGATTTGTTCATGCTTCATTTCAGCACTTTATATCCCGTTAAAAATAATGATAACCATGAATACAGATTATATGATTTAAATGACGGCTTACTGAAAACCGGTAAAATTAATTTCCTCGAATCCAACGGCACAGACTTTAACCTTGAAGTTAAAATGCCGGAACAACCGGTTAAATTTAAATTGTGGTTTTATGGCGTAATATGCATTGAGGAAATAATCGGATGAAAATGTATAAAAATCATTTCGAATGTTTGAAAGTAAATTCCTCGGGTATCAATATCTATATATTGTAAAGGAGGATTTATTATATGAGTACCGTGAAATGGGATGGAAGAAACTTACTTAAAACAATTGCGGAAAATGAAGCAGGGGCGACTAAATTATACAGGGCAATTGCCGATGAAGCAAGAATCGGCGAACAATTTTTTGAAATGTTGGCAAAGGACGAGGAAAGGCATGAAAAGATTTATAATGCCTTATATGAGAAATTTTCAGAAAACATGTACGTGGAATTAGATAAATCCGATGCGGAATATGTTGAGTTGTTAGTTGAAAGCAATATTTTGTTTGATGATGAGCTTGTAGAAAAAGCAAAAAAATTATTCACCAAATCACAAATTTTTGATTTAGCCGAGAGAGCGGAAAGAGATGCAATTCTGTTTGTTACAGAAATGCAAAGGCTTTATCCTAATATGGCTCAGGCGGAAATGGCGATTATACTTAAGGAAGAGCAGGCTCACCTGAAAAAAGTTTTGGAAAGAAAAAAAGAAAGCCAGCCGATGTTTGGCAGGGGTATGTAATCCATAGCTATTCTAAGTACCTGAATTACATAATTGCAACGAAAAAAAGATATACATTATGGTGACACTTGTATTATAATGTAAGTGCAGATATAAATATAATTATGTTGATTAAGGAGAATAAAATGGCAGAGAAAAATATTAAAAAAGAAGTAAAAAAGAAAAAGAAGAAAGAAGAAAAGCCGGTCTATATACCTACGGAACCGTATGTAAGACCAACGATTACCCAACCTGAATTAGTTACAAAGAATAAGAAAAAAAGTGAATAGTGTATAAAAAAATGTGCCTCGGGTTTTCGGACATAAAGCGTCAGAGTCGATGGCGGCTTTGGTGTATAGTATTAAAAATAGAAGCGGACACTTCATGCGGAGAATCCGTAATATCCGGCAAGATCCTTCTATGTCGTTGACCAGACCAAGAAAGACGACATATTTATTTACAAAAAATGAATATTATAAAAATGTGCCTTGGAGTCTTCGGATATCAGGGCACATTTTTTTAATCAACTATAATTGATAGTTTTAATTATTTAGTATATAATTAAAAAAAGCAGAGGTAAGCAGGAGGGCGGCATGAATATTTTGATTTTAAACTGCGGCAGTTCCTCAATCAAATTTCAGATTGCGGAAATGCCGGAGTACAATGTGGTTATAAAGGGAAGCGTTGAAAGAATCGGATATACGGATGCGGAATTTAAACATTCCTTAATGAAGGAAAAGACAGTACAGCCTGTATTGAACCATGAAGAGGGCATTAATTTAATAATAAACACTCTTTTTAACAATGATTTAGGAATTGAAATGAAGGATATCCATGCAATCGGTCACAGGGTGGTGCAGGGAGGAGACAGGCAAAATATTTCCGTAAGGATTGATGATGAGGTAACGGATTACATAGAAAGCATAAAGGAGCTGGCACCGCTTCACAATCCCAATCATTTAGCAGGGATATATGCGTGTAAAAAGCTTCTTCCACATGTGCCTCAGGTAGCGGTATTTGACAATGGATTTCACATGTCACTTCCGAAATCCGCATATATTTACGGTATACCATATGAATATTACGAAAAATACAATATCCGAAGATACGGATTTCATGGAATCGCATTCAGAAGCATGGCTGAAGAGGTTGATAAGGTATTAAATGATTCTCACAAAAATTATAAAATAGTTAATTTAATGTTGGGGAGCGGGACTACCGCCAATGCCTTGAAATACGGCAAATCAGTGGAGGTCAGTACGGGATTTACTCCTCAGGAAGGATTAATTCAGTCAACGAGAGCAGGAGATATTGATACGGCAGCCATATTGTATTTAATGAAAAAGGAAGGCTTGACAATAGAACAGGCGGATGATCTGATTAATAAAAAAAGCGGCTGGAAAGGTCTTTCGGGAATAAGCAACGATATGCGTGAAATATACGAAGCTTCCGAAATGGGAAACGAAAGAGCAAAGCTTACAATAGATACTGTGTGCCACAGATTTAAAAAATATGTGGGGGCATACAGTGCCATAATGGATGGAATTGATATACTTGTATTTTCCGGAGGCGTAGGTCAGAATGCTTACTACATCAGGGAAAAAGTATGCAAGGGCTTGGAATTTATGGGAATGGAGTTAGATGAACATAAAAACAAACATATGACAGGAATTATAAGCAAGGATTCATCAAGGGTAAAAATTATGGTTGTAAATGCCGATGAGGAAAAAATAATCGCAAAGGACACATACGAAATATGCGGTAACTCGCTTTAAAGGAGTATGGTATGATGGATGAATATGAAGCTTTAATAAGGGAATCCCATGAAAGGTGCAAAAATCTTGGATTAGATAAAAGGCAGATATATAGTCAAAAAATAATAAGTGATGCAAGTTTGCAAAAAATACTGGTTAAAAACAGAAATATGATAATGACCGCGCTTCCGTTTATAGAGGAACTGATAAAGTTTACAAAAGGCAGTGATTTCTTTGCTTTTTTGACTGATAATGAAGGATGTATTTTAAGTGCCTTGGGAGATGAAAAAATATTATCGGAAGCTTTTTCTCTCAACATGATTCCGGGAGCATATATGAATGAAGAAAGCGTGGGAACAAATGCAATGTCCTATGTTATAAAAACAGGAAGCCCCGTGCAGCTGACAGGCGAAGATCACTATATTGATGCCTATAAGAGGTGGACCTGCTCCGCAGCCCCTATTAGAGACAATCAGGGGAATATTATAGGTGTAATAGATTTAACCGGATATACTAAAAATGTACATCCTCATACCTTGGGAATAGTTGTTGCAATCGCAAAAGCAATAGAAGAAGTTATGAGCTGCAGGGTTCAAAAAAACTATGCCTTTAATACCCATAAATACAATTTTGACAATATCATAGGCGAAGATGATGATTTTATAAAAATAGTAGAATATGCAAAAAAGATATCCGACAGCATTTCAACGGTTCTCATTGTAGGAGAGAGCGGTACGGGAAAGGAATTGTTTGCTCAATCCATACATAATTACAGCTCAAGAAACAATTCACCTTTAATTGCCATTAATTGCGGTGCCATACCGGAACAGCTGATTGAATCAGAGCTGTTCGGCTACGAGGACGGTGCGTTCACAGGTGCAAAAAAAGGCGGTAACCCCGGAAAATTTGAATTGGCTGACGGGGGAACTATTTTGCTTGACGAAATAGGCGAAATGCCCTTGGACATGCAGGTGAAGTTTTTGAGGGTTTTGGAAGAAGGATTTGTAACAAGGCTTGGCGGTAAAAAACCCATACCGGTGGATGTAAGAATAATAGCATCAACAAATAAGGACTTGGAAGAGGAAGTAGCATCGGGAATGTTCAGAAATGACTTGTATTACAGGTTGAACGTATTGCCCTTGTATGTGCCTCCATTAAGAGAAAGAAAGGGAGATATCAGAATTTTAACAGATTATTTCATGAATAAGATTTCCAAGGATTTAAATAAAAATAAAATAAATATTGATGATGAAAATTTTTTGTTGATGGAAAAGTATGATTGGCCGGGCAATATAAGAGAGCTTCAGAATATAGTTGAATTAATAATCAACACAGAAGGTTTTCCGACAAATTATTTCACTAAAAGGGAAAAGAACATGCATGAAATCAATAAAGAAAGTTTAGATATAGAGTCAGTGGAAAAAGAGCATTTAATTAAAGTAATAAAAAGATGCAACGGAAATATTACCCATTCAGCTGATATTTTAGGCATAAGAAGAAATACTTTGTATAGTAAAATAAAGAAATATAATATTAAAATATAACGACTTTGCTCAAAAAATGGACAGTAAAATAATTTCTTTGCTCAAATATCGAACAAATGCAAATGCGACAAATTGATATTTCAATATTTCATATTAGGCATATAAATTGCAATTAAATTATTAAGATACAAAAAATAATAATTTTAAGGAGGATTGTATGCTTAAAAGGACATTGTTCATCAACGGTGTTGAAACAAAAGCTGTAATTGACCCGGAATTGAAATTATCGGAATTTTTAAGGGAACAATTGCATTTGACAGGAACAAAGGTTGGATGCAACAAAGGCGAATGCGGTGCCTGTTCGGTTATTTTGGACGGCAAGGTTGTAAGGTCATGTATTACCAAAATGAAAAATGTTAAAGAGGATGCCGAGATAATTACAATTGAAGGAGTGGGCTCAAGAGAAAATTTGCATCCGCTGCAGTTGGCCTGGATGGTTCATGGGGGAGCTCAGTGCGGTTTTTGTACACCGGGCTTTATAGTATCGGCTGCCGCTTTGTTGGAGGAAAACATTAACCCTGCAAGAACGGAGGTCAGGGATTGGTTCCGGAAGCATAGAAATTTATGCAGATGTACAGGATACATACCATTGGTAGATGCGGTTATGGATGCGGCAAAATTAATGAGGGGCGAAATTAAAACAGAAGATTTGTGGTACAAACTTCCGAAGGGCTCAGAAATGATGGGAACAGAGTACATAAGACCTTCCGCTTTGGGAAAGGTTACGGGAACATGGGATTTTGGCTCTGATTTGGGACTTAAGCTTCCTAAAGGAACATTGCATGCTAAGTTAGTGCAAGCGGAAGTATCTCATGCAAATATATTGTCCATAGACACTTCGGAAGCAGAAAAAATGCCCGGAGTTTACAGGGTATTGACATATAAGGATGTACCCGGTACCAACAGAATTAACGGTTTGGCATTTCCGCAGAACAAGGGTGACGGAAAAGAAAGACCCATACTCTGCGATAAAAAGGTGTTCCAATACGGAGATCCTTTTGCAATAGTTCTTTCCACAGACCCTCATACAGCTGAAGAGGCTGTTAAAAAGGTAAAGGTGGATTTGGAAGTATTGCCCGCTTATATGAGTGTGCCGGAGGCTATGGCGGAAGATGCAATTGAAATTCATCCGGGAACCCCAAACGTGTATTTTGAATGCGGAGTAATAAAGGGCGAGGAAACAGAGCCTATATTTGAAAAAGCTAAATATACGGTTGAAGATGATTTCTATGTGGGAAGACAGCCTCATATGCCTTTGGAGAATGACGTTGGATTTGCATATATGGATGAAGAAGGGAAATTAATAGTTCATTCAAAGAGTGTTGCAATACATTTCCATCATTTGATGACCGCGGAAGGTATAGGAGTTGAACCGGATAAATATGTTATAGTTCAAAATAATGCGGGAGCTACCTTCGGTTACAAATTCAGCCCTACAATAGAGGGACTTTTGGGAGTTGCCGCCTTGGTTACAAAAAAACCGGTATACTTAGAGTTTACACAGGAGCAGCATTTTGCATATACAGGGAAAAGATCTCCGTTCTTTATGAATGTTAAATTTGCAGCCGACGAAGAAGGCAAGCTTTTGGGAATGGAAGGAGATTACTTTGTTGACCACGGTGCATACTGCGAATTTGGAGACTTACTTGCGCTTAGAGGAACACAATTTATGGGTGCCGGATACAATATTCCAAACATAAGGAATAAAGGACGTACAGTTGCAACAAATCATGCATGGGGTTCAGCATTCAGAGGCTACGGCTCACCTCAAAGCTTATTCTCAACTGAAGTGCTTATGGATGAATTAGCCGAAAAAATGGGATCTGACCCATTTGAATTAAGATATAAAAATGTATACCGGCAGGGAGATACAACACCTCAAGGATGTCAGCCCGAGGTGTATTGCTTGGTTGAAGCTTTGGACAAAATAAAACCTTATTATGAAGAAGCAAAGAAAAAAGCAGAAGAAAAAAATAAATTAAGTGAAGAATATAAGTACGGTGCAGGAATATCACTGCTGATTTACGGCTCCGGCTTAGACGGAGTTGATACATCCGAAGCCTGGGCTGAAATAACTCCAAGGGGTGTAACAGTGGGGAATTCATGGGAAGACCACGGTCAAGGAGCGGATATGGGTACTCTTTATCATGCATATGATGCATTGCTGCCTTTAGGTTTAGAGCCTGAGCAAATTCGCCTTGTTATGAACGATATGGAAAAGACACCTAATTCAGGACCTGCGGGAGGAAGCCGATCAACCGTAACCACAGGCAATGCCACGAGAGTTGCATGCGAAAATCTTGTAAAAGCACTTCAAAAACCCGACGGCACATATATGACATATGATGAAGTAACAGCTGCCGGTATTCCCACAAAATATGAAGGAAAATGGTCTAACCCCGGCATATCTCAGGATGTTGTTACAGGTCAGGGAAATCCGTTTGTTAACTATATGTACGGTGTTTTGTTGGCTGAGGTAAAGGTTAACATGAATACAGGCAAAGCTGAAGCAGAGCAGTTGACAATAGTGGCGGATATAGGCAAGGTCGGCAACAAATTAATAACCGACGGTCAAATATACGGAGGTTTGGCTCAGGGAATCGGATTGGCGCTTACCGAAGATTATGAAGATATTCATTACCACAATACTTTCACAAAAGCGGGAATGCCTCAGATTAAAGATGTACCCGACAATATAAAAATAATATATCAGGAAACCCCAAGACCTCACGGTTCAAGAGGTTCATCCGGCGTGGGCGAGCTTCCTTTATCGGCACCCCATGCTGCAATAGTAAATGCTATTTACCATGCCTGCGGTGTAAGAATAACAAAATTACCTGCTTTGCCGGAAAAGATTTTAGAGGGTTTGGAAGAAAATAAGAATCTTGCATTTTAGTGTTACTGCGGCATAAATAGGACACGCCTCTTCTTTAAGGGATAGTCTCTGAGGGAAGAGGAATGTCCCCAATCTTTGGATAGGAGGATAGTATGAATCTTGATAAATTATTGGAAACAGGCGACAAATGTATTAATGATGAGCCCCCTGCGTGCACCGCTTATTGTCCTCTTCATTTAGACGTAAAAGCATTTATTCAGGAAATCGAAAATGGAAATTTTGATAAAGCATATAAAATAATGGAGAAAAAAATGCCCTTTCCAAGGATATTAGGCATGATATGCGACCACCCCTGCGAAAGTGCTTGTGTAAGAAATGAAAAGGGAGGCTCTGTTTTAATCGGAGAACTGGAAAAGGCGGCGGTATATTACGGTTATTCAAAACCTAAAAAGGGATTTTCCGTTCCTGCCTTGAATAAAAAGATTGCCGTAATCGGAAGCGGATTCAAAGGTATTACCGCGTGCTTCGATCTTATTAAAAAAGGATACAGTATAGATTTATATGAAAAAACCAACAGAGCAGGGGGAAGGATGTGGGACTTTCAAGAAGAATATCTGACTTCTGAAATAATAAACCGGGAACTTGCTTTTTTAAACGATAAAAAAGTAAATATTTTTTTAAACACCTATGTTGATGAAAACAAAGTAAACCATATGTTAGGAAAATACGATGCTGTATTCATAGCCGCAAAAAGTTTAATTTGTTCCCATGAAGCTGATGAATATACTTACCAAGTGGAAAACAGCCGTTTGTTTGCAGGCAAGTCAAATGAAAACTCCTTGATTTTTTCCGTAAGCACAGGAAGAAGAGCTGCAATTTCCATAGACAGATTTATAAAGGGCGTGTCAATAACCGCTTCAAGAGAAAATGAAGGAAGTTATGAAACAGTATTAAAATACAAGACCGGTCATGAGGAAACAACAGAAAAAACCAATAAATCAGGAGTTATATTTACAAAAGAGGAAGCAGTGAAGGAAGCCGAAAGATGCTTTAAATGCCAATGCAGAGATTGCATCAAGCCGTGCGTCCACCTTCAAAGATTCCATATAGCTCCAAAATCTTATATAAGAAATATCAATCATAATGAAAGAATAATACAAGGCACTCATTATGCCAACAAAATGATTTTATCCTGCACAGAATGCGGGTTATGCGGTGTAATGTGCGATTATGACGTGGACATGAAGGAAGTTATAAAAGAAACGAAAATCAGCATGGTCGAAAGAAAAAAAATGCCCCAGTCTGCTTACGACTTTGCATTAAAAGATATGAAATTCAGCAACAGCGAGAAGTTTTTTACATATAGAAAGGAACCTGAAAAGGAAAATATAAAATATGTGTTTTATCCGGGCTGTCAGCTTCCTGCTTCAAGCCCTGATTACATTGAAAAAATTTACAGGTATCTGACCGATAACATAAATGAAGGCACAGGGCTTATGTTAGGCTGCTGCGGAGCACCGGCGGATTGGAGCGGTCAAAATGAACTGATGAAGGAAACCGCCGCACTGATAAAAAATGCATGGCTTGAACTTGGAAAGCCCACATTTATATTGGCATGCTCAAGCTGTATGAGCAATTTTAAAAAATACATGGGGGAAATAAGCTTTATTTCACTGTGGGAAGTCATTGATGAGCATAAATTGCCTAAAATGCCGTTTTCACAACCGATAAAGCTTAACATCCATGACCCATGCACATCAAGGAACACACAAATGCAAGACAGTATAAGAAATATTGTTTCCAAAATAAATTGCCGGGTGCATGAGTTGAAACATTCCAAAGAGTTTACCAAGTGCTGCGGGTATGGGGGATTGGTATATTTTGCAAACAGGGAACAATCCAATGATTTTATTAATGACAGAATAAATGAAAGCAATGAGGATTTGCTGGTATACTGCACTATGTGCAAGGATTTGTTCACAAGCAGGGGGAAAAAGACTTTCCATATGCTTGATTTGTTATTTAGTGATGATTTAGAAAAGTCTGCATTGGAAAAAATGCCTACACTTTCGGAAAGACAGCGTAACAGAATATATGTGAGGAATAAATTGCTTAAAAACATTTGGGGTGAAGAAATAATGCATGAAGATGAAAAATATAATATTAAAATAAATAATAATGCAAAAGTCAAAATGGAAGAAATGTATATTGTTTTCAGCGACGTTAAAAAGTCCGTTGAAAATTCTATTGAAAAAAAGGAGAGATTTTTCAATCCTTCTCGTAATTCTTATTTGGCAAGATTAAGGATAGAAAATATAACTTATTGGGTTCAGTATGAAGAAAATGAGGAAGAAATTAATTGTTCAAACCATCATTTTGACTTTATTGTTAATTTTACATATAATAAGAATAAATGTATTAATAATATTATGTTTTATCTCTTCGCGTTTGTTTATTTTATATAATTTCGACCAGACTTCTTTGTATTGTCTTATAAAATAATTCCCTATATAATTCAACTTAATTTCAAATTGAATATTATTATTAAGGAACGCACCATTATAGTACTCTTTTTTCCTGTTATCACAGATTTGTTCCTTTTCCATCTTTAAACGTCTTTCTGTACGTTTTTTGTTGTAGACCATGAACGGGATTAATAAAACTATTGTGGTAATGCCTATCCATAAGTTATACGAAGTAACAATGATAAATGTGACAACAATGTTTATAACTGCGGAAATAATATCAAATATAAGCCATGCCATCCGGTTCATTATATTGAAATTACTCCGAGTGTGACGTACTTTATCTCCCATTGAAGCAGAATCAAAAAAGGACAAATCCATTCTCGAACATTTTTCCATCATCACAGATTCAATATAAAATGTCAATTCGTCATTATATCTGCCATTTATATATGCATCAAACCGTGCAAGTAAATCTATTAATAGTTTTAAGATCAGATATACTGCAAGGTAGATTAAAACAACATGTCTATTGTTTTCAACATCTATTAGCCCGTTTAAGATTTCTCTCCAAAGCCAAATGGTAGTGAGCGGAATAATTGTTGTGGACAATAAAACAAGGCATTTAAGCAAAAAGTATCTCTTGGAAGCATAAAAACAAGATTTTATACCGAACCTAACATTTTTCATCATCCCACCAAAAAATTCTCTTATATAACTCATACTTTTTTTGCCTCCTTCACTGTATATTTTTCCATTTGAAGTCTATACAATTTAGCGTAAAGTCCATTTAAAGCAATTAATTCTTCATGCGTTCCGCTTTCAGAAATTTTGCCGCTGTCAAGAACAATAACTTTGTTTGACAGCCTAGCGCTTGATATACGGTGGGAAATCATAATGCCTGTTCTATTGTCGGAAATACTTTCAAAATTTTTAAATATCCTGTCCTCTGCTTCTGCGTCGAGAGCGGCAGAGGGTTCGTCAAAAATTATAATTTCAGCGTTTTTAAAATAGGCGCGGGACAAAGCGATCTTTTGCCATT
>ENA-UOOK01005381-UOOK01005381.1-fermentation-metagenome-genome-assembly--contig:-NODE-5381-length-12878-cov-7.908134_pt1 | contig 12878 bp, 11 predicted proteins | sample MGYA00245777_ERZ724023 | MGnify/ENA primary metagenome ERZ724023 (study PRJEB28704, sample SAMN03018312) | fermentation metagenome | biome: anthropogenic terrestrial biome; feature: soil; material... | reverse complement strand
CCAACAACCAGAGAAGCAGGTTTAAAAAACGGCCTATAGCTCCTGCTTCTTTTCACCAACTCCTTTTAACATCTCTCTTTGAGGAAAGGCTTTTCCATTCGGCCTTCCCTCAGTCTTGCCAATATTATCAACACTTTTATATATTTAGGTACTGATGTATTAATCCTAACAAGAAACTGCGATTCCTGAAATATGGTTTCACAACTGAAAGCCTTTTCTTCTCTGCCTTTTGGATGGAGTGCCGGAGAAGAAAAGGGTTATCAGCCTAACGTTTACCATCTCTTCCAGAGGGTTTGAAGGCTCTGCTTGTTCGTGTTTTTCCTCCCTTCAATCCCTCAGCAAACATAGCGGGATTCTCTTTTTAACTTAAGACCTTGTACTGTTTTTAACAGAAACTTCATGAGGTATACCTAATGAGCGTAATTGAAGACAGTATAAAGAATCTTGAAACTGCTGTCGCTGAATTGAAAGCAGCGTTGCAGTCCGAACAGGTTATAACTCCGGCAGGAGAAGCCGTAACAAATCAGAAGAGAGAACTTACCACTGCTGAGCTACTGGAACTATCCAGCATCAGGCTCTAAAGAAGGAGAGTTCTTATCGTTTTTAAGAAATTTGATGAGTAACTTAATCTGCAAAAAGGTAAAGCTTTGTGAGGAAACCCTCACTATGGCTTTAAGGATGTATTACTTTTCTATTATCGTTTAACCCTGGGCTTCTCAGTAAGTCTCAGAGGATATTAACCCTGGCTTTTATTCTATCCTAGCATTATCTTTGAGTGTGCCACATCCACGACTAAACGCCACTCCTGCGGGGGAACTGCAAAGGATAACTGGAAATCCAGTTAGCAAAAATAGAAGGGAAGAAAGGAACCTGAGTTCCTTGCTGAATTAGTACTGCGGAGGCTCCCAATCCGGAGGAGATGCGGGCTTTGAAAGCTTTTTTAATATCTCCGCTCTGATAGTATCGGCTGACTTCTCACTGGTCTTCGTGTTGTAATTTACATTTACATTCTCAGAAGTCATGTTAACCTGGGATTGTTTACCGAATCCATCAGAACTGAATCTCTTTTCGAGAAGGAACATGGCACTCTTGACATCCCCTAACCGCATGGACATTTTGACGGATTCCAGACATTCTTTCATTAATTCGGCTTCGGCTGCCTGGATTGCTATGTACCATTTTGCATAAATTGTCTTGCCTTCCATTCCCCATTTCGTCCAGTTGTTCCATGTTTGGTATGTGATTCCAACAGCTTTGGCACATGCACTGTAACTCATTCCAAGCTTGACATTATCCACGCAAATCTGAATAATTGCATCGTTAATCTTGCATTGTTTAGTCATATGAAGATATATATAAAGGATCAACTATAAAAATTAAATCAGGACAGAAAAGGAGTCCTGGGAACGGAAATTGAGGGAACATAAATTGATAGTTATAGGAATTTTATAAGAAAATATGGATAAAAATGTGCCGATCCCCACGCTCTTTATCCTGGAATTTAAGGGTTTAGACAGTTAACGCATGGGATTTTAGTAATATTTAATGATTTAGATATTAATACAGTGGCTACTGTGTAAGTTTAATCAAATTTGTGGGGTGAGCAACGCCCTGACGGGCTATTATGCGCCACTCCTGCGGGGTCTAAACAGTAAATAGGGTTCTGGCGTAGGAGGTGCGAGAGTAGGCGAAGCCGTTTTATGACATACAGATTTGATTATTTATATTCAAACAAGCCTTTTTAAATTCCTTCAATTCCTTCACTTTTTTACCAAATCGAGGCTTATGGAGAAAAAAAAACGATGTTTTTTTAGGAAGTTAACAGTATAAAAAAAGATGTAATTTTTTTTTCTATATGGCGGTGGATGTTCCGAAAAACCGCAGGAATTGAAGGAATAAAAACTTATAAAGCTTGTCTATTATCAGACAGAAAAAGAGTAAAGAGTAAGAAGAGAAGGAGATTCAGTTAATAGAATCTACCTTATACTTCTGTACTGCTTCATTCATCCTGAAAGCGAATGGACAAACGAATACAGTGCCCTGACATCTTCCCGCTTTAGTAAAGGCTAAACCGTCCCACTTCTTAGTATTAACACCATACCACGCCACGCCTGAAGTGAAGGACTTAACCGTTTTAAGCCTCTTGGTTTCTGGTATGTTGTTATCGTTGCACCATAAGGTAAATGACTCAAGAAGGGCTTCTCTTTCAATGTTCTGCACACTTTCAGGAGTGCTAAAGGTGCAGGCTTCAAGGTATTGAAATACAGGGTCTGAGTTAGAAAACCATTTCTCTCTAACCTCTCCGGAATCGCTTGTTACAAGAAGCTTGTTATCTTGATGTACCTTTATTACTGTTTCAATAATTTTAAGAAGGAATCCTTCCTGCACTTCCTGCGTGAATTCCCTATCATAGAACTGTGTATCAGTCTCAAAACGGTTACTGAACTCTACGAACTCCCAACGCTCCCAAAAGGCAGCATCCTTTTTAATCTGCTCTGACAGCATAGGCGCATTATTGCAGGTGTAAAGCTGTACATTTGTAAGAATAGCGGGGTAAGATTGTTTCCCCTTCCTTTCTATTTCGTGCTCGAAGCTTCCTGTTAAGTTCTTAAACTTCCCGCAATCACTCATAGGTAACTCGCCTAAGTCGTCATAGACATTAAAGAGCCTGCCTTCAAAGCTTGCGAGCTTAAACCTGTTGTTCGTTAGCTCCTGCAAAGATACATGACTAAACTGATCATGCCCTATAGTTCTGAATAAGAGTTCAAGGAAAGAGCTTTTACCCGCGTTTGTGTGTCCCTGTAGGAGGTGCGCTTTCTTAAATGGTGCGTGCCCTAATGCTTGGAGTATGGCCTGTGCAGGTATCTGATAAAGTGGGGCTGCATCTCCGTCATACTGCTTTAAAAGCTTCTCTATTCTTTCAGTGCTGGCTTCTGGGTTATAGGCTGTATCAATCTTATAGTTGAATTTGTACTCAGGTGAGAAGGGCACAAGCTCCGCGCTTTCTGTCTCCCAATCAATCTTTACTATTCCGTTTTGTACTGGTATGAGATTTGAGTACTTATTGAAAGGGTATTCTGTGATATCTTCAGAGAACTCTATACAGTGCAGGACTTGAACAGAAAGATCTGTTTCCCTTCCTGTATAGTTTATCTCTCTGAGTAGTGCGCTAAGTTCTGTTTTGATCTTGCTTTCTCCCTCTTTGTAAATCCCATCATCGTAAACATAGAACTTTGATTTATAGGCGAAAGCGTTAAGCTTCTCCTTTAGATAGTCGGCTATGTTCTGTATAATGGGCCTTACTTCAAACCTCTCTAAGTTCTTAAGCCAAACTTTTTCATAGAGTTCCGTTAATTCTCCTTGCTCTTCCTGGTCTTCCTGGTCTTCCTGGGCGGCCTGTTTTATAACTTCCCTCTTCTGTCGTGCTTTGCGTTCTTTGAGAGCTTCCTTAATAACTCCCTTTGCTTGTGGGATAGTTAAAACAAAGGCTTTCCTTACGTCCTCTTCTACAAAAATCTTCCACTCTTCTGTATCCATGTCCTCTAAATCTTCAAAAATGAACTTCCGGAAAGCTCTTAATCTGTCTAGGGGTTTGGTGGGAATATGTGTTACTCTTAACTTACATTCCCATATATCAAGAGGCTCAATAATGCCGCTCAGATCGCCTATAGTAGATGCTTGCAATTCTATGTTGTTTATTGAATTCATGTTTTTTACCTTCTTAAAACTGTGGCGGAAAACATGACACTGCAAGCGAAAAGCTTTAAATATGATAGAATATTACTATAATAATAGTGTTTTATAGTACTGTAACCTTTTCGCGGTGCAGTGTCAACGCCTGGAAACTTGCGCTGTCTTCCGCTATTTAATTCATTTGTTTAAACTGTGTTTCCTCAGCAAGGAGAAGGGGTTGAGCATTTTTCCACAATGTTTAAGACTTCTTCAAGTTTTTCATAATCAGTACAGAAATCACCATCAAAAGAACTTGCGTAAGAGTTTTGAAGGCTTATTCTTGTGTTAAGTTCCGTCCTTTCCTGGTCGGATAGTCGGGCCTTACCACTGAGTTCTGAGAGCCTGCGCCAGTTCAGGCTCATTAATCTTTCTTCTCTGTTTTGCATGTCTTAACCTCTACATTGTGTTTTCTTTCCTTGTTCCAATAAGGACTTTTGCACCATCTGCAATTCTTTGGTAATGGTCTATCAGGGAATCTCTGTTCCCATTCTTTGTTACAACGGTTACAGTGCAACACTTTTACAGTCTTTGTTCTGTATTCTTCAGCCTGCATATAAAGTACTGTACCGTCATTCCTTATAAACCTAATGGCCATAATCACGTCACCCGTTGCTGATTCTCAACCGTTAAGATATCTTAACCGTTAACAAATCTCAACCGCATTAAAAAGTTATACAGTGACCTTGAGTTCTTATTGAGCTTGAGAAGACTAGGCTACTACTACTATACTGAATTAAATGATATCATATAATATAATATAATATAATTAGAAAAACGATATATAGAGACTAAAAACAAAGTTCCTGTAGAATCTAGGGGGTTAACGGTAAAAAGTGAAGGTTAACAATAAGGAAAAAAGAGTTTAGAGAGCTAGTTTTGATTTAACGAACTCTCTAATTTCGTTAATGTCTGGTATTCCTGCATCCATTTTAAGGAAGCTTTCAAGCTCCTTGTAAGATATTGAGCCTTCGGGCACAAGTCCGAGAGCACTTTCCAGCAGATACCTTTTATTAGGAACGTCCTTTCTAACATCCCTCTTGATCTTGTGGAGCCTATTAACCATTACATCTATGGTAACTTCCATATTCTCTTTAGCTTCCTTCTCTGCTTCCTGCTTCAGTTCAAGCTCTTTGATCTCATTAAGTAGGGCCTGTTTTCTTTCTAATGCTTCCTGTATTACAAGCTCTTCTTTATCTGCAAGGGCCTGTATTTCTTCCAGCTTCAAGCCTACAGGGGTTTTAGTTTTCGTCAGGATTCGCGATCCAAGCCGGTACGCTTCAGAGTGTGTGTGTCCTGTGGCCTCTAAAAGTAGCATTTGTTCAGGAGTATCTCTTACTAAAGTAGCTTCCATGAAAACCTTATTAGGGTTCCTGGGTCTCCCTCTCTTCCTTTTGTCGGTCATAGTTAGACCATCGAGCAAGACAGGGCGGTTAAAAATCCAGCATGGAAAGTTCTATTAAGTAGAATAGCATAGTTTCTCATGTCAATATTCTCCTTTAAAGGGGGATTCTCTGGGGCTCAGGCGTGGCGGCCTTAGCCTCAATCAATCTTATTTTCTCATTTTTGGCTTTCTCACTCTTGGTTTATTCCAAAGTGTTGAGTTACAGACTTTACAAGTTTTTGGAATGCGGTCAGGGAAACGGGGTTCCCACTCTGCCCCACATCTTAGGCAGTGCAGAAGCTTCACTTCTATCGTTTTATAAAATACTGGTTCCTGCATGAACAGTTATATTAGTTTCAAACTATATATAGCTAATGTAAAACGCTATCAAGTAACTCATATTATCCAATAAGAATTCAAACTGAGTTTGAAAATTAAGAAAGTAAAAGGATGTTAAAGATTTATGAAGAAAACCGCGCTTTTTGGTGTGCATGTTACTGTTTTACATTGTAAAAAATAACCGCCTTTGCGCTTTTTATACCGCTTTTTAATATGCTTTTTCTATATATATTCTTCCTTCTTTTGACAAACGGAACAATATAAGAGCTTATTGACCAGCTGAATATGGCCTAAACCTGCAATCTTGCTATGTGCAATAAAGCGGTTCCCGCGCTCGGTTAATCGACTTTATTTTAAAGATCTATGCGATATATGCAGGTATTATTTATTTAGACTGTATAGTATAACAGTATAACATTCTAAAAAGATCAGACAAAACAGAAGGAGGAAACACTTATCCGCTTTTATTTACAAAGTAAAACAGTTAGGAGCTTAAGCCCTGTGTCTATAGAACCGCAGGGCCAAACAATGAGATACCAATACAGCCATTAAGTTCTAAGTTTAAAGCTCTTATGCTGAAGCATGGCTTAAGGAGAAGCCCGCCACGAAGATAATAAAAGAGTAATAGTTTTGCACCTGGGCCACTAAGAAAAGCTCTTAAATGGGCTTAGGTTGAAGATCGAGGGCCTTAACCAACCTGCCGAATTGCTCAAAGCCCTTTGTCCTACTTCAAACATACTATATGCTGTTAGTCTATAACTTGCTTACTCTCATCCGGAAGAAGAAATAGATTATTTCGGAATTAGAACTTGCAGGAAGGAAGAAGAACTAGCAGGAAGGAATTCGAACTTGCAGAATTTACAAAAAGGAATTCCAGCCCATAGGAGGAGCGTAAGGAGTGACCGAAGGGAACGGGCCTTACTCTCCCATTCTGCAGGGAACTCTATAAAGATAACCTTTAAGTATCCAATGCTTACTTATGGCCTGCTGCATCCTTGTAGACTGTATGACTGTGCAGATGTTGCATAGGTATAGGATAGTAAGCTATTGATTCTTGCCCAATAAGGAAAGATAATTCACACTTCCGGACAGTTCTTTTGTCCTGGCCTGGCAGGAATCCATAAATCTTAATGTCCCGCCAATCAATAGAAAGAGACAACTAATTAATATTCAAACCTGCACAGAATATGCAACTGTCTAAAGAAGTCCTTTGAAGTGCAGGCAGAATTTCCGGAATTCGAGATGCGTATAATAGAGCCTTCTGTTACTGTTTTCAATCCTAGGTGTGCGTTTAAAAATATTATTTTCTCTTTACCCGTACGCTAACAAGCGACAACGCGCACATTCCTATATGATATGGAATTATCGGGCAAACAAAAGCATAGCAAAGGGCAGTAATCATAAATTCAGTATGTTGCAGCTGTTCAACTTCCTTAATAATTCACTCCATTGTTTTCTACTGGGGTATACCATAGTTTTATATATGGGTATACCCTATTATAGTATGGCAATACTAAAACAATGGAGCGTTTAAGACAAATGCAAAACATGATTAATAAACAGCTTGGTTTAATCAGTGGTCAGCAACACAGCTACATAAACAGGCACTACGGAAAGCAGGTATACAATAACAGCAAGCGCAGAAGTAGCGAAAGATCAATTTATGATAAGCCTCTTGAGTTTGAGACCTGGTTTAATAAGGGCCTCAAATACTATGAAACAGTCAAGGGCTTCCGTTTTCAATGGTTAAACTTGACAACCTTAAAAGTAACCCTGCCAAATGGCAAAGCAGGAACAAGAACCTATGAAGACTTTTATCAGGAATGGAAGTTTGAATACTGCCCTCAATTCCCTTCCTCTTACTAATCCTTTTTACAGGTGATTATATGAAGTGTCCAAAATGCAATAAAGAAGAGTTACAAAATATGTATGTGCGTCTATCCCTGCCTTGTGAGAGTGGCAGAAAAAGAACCTTTAAAGCTGTTGGTTATGTCTGCATGAATCCTGAGTGCGATTTTTCACAAAAATCTATACAGGCTGAGGATTAACCTTTCTTATTCTTTTTAGAGAATGCGCTCCGGCACTTGTTGGAGCATGTTTCCTTTTTTATGTTTGTAAATCCTTCCTGTGCTTCTCCTGTGCTGCTGGCTGGCTTTGTAACAGGCTCCTGGATTTAACCTTAACCTCTTCTGTGCTGGCCTCTAATCGCCTGTACTCAAGCCTTTGGATGCTCTGGGATATCTTCAGGGAAAGAGACTGTTATGTCGTAGGAGTTGCGTTCTACTGCTGACATATACACAGATAAACATCTTATGCAGTGGGCCTTATGGTAATTATATATACATGTGGTACATGCTGATTGCAGTAGTAGTGTATATGCATGTATAGGAATAGTAATAGGTAATAATATAAAGATATATTTACTATTATATTAACAGTGTTATATTACTGTATGCTATCTATTGCTATTGTTTATAATTATATTATATAACTGTTATATATTAAACATTATTATATTTGTTATATATTAACTGTTAATAGTTATTGGTTATTATGTATTAACTATTGATATACATTATATATTATTATATAATGTTTGATTATATTTACATCTGTTTATATAAATATATCATGTATGTTGTTATCGATTACATTGATGTTAACAATAGTGTTCTTTAATATTGTTTGTTTAATGTTAAATCAATATCAAGAGACTTAAAGGCAACATCGATTAAAATAATATAACGTTTAAATGATTGATGGTTGAGTCTGTCAAAAATATTTGAACAATTTCAAACCCGGCCCGGTCTATTTCAAAAAAGTGTGCTGCCGAATGCCATATATACACAACGGCAAAAAAAAAGGGAAGTTTATGAAGTTTCATAAATCTCTATCAGCTTACTGTTTACGTCATTGATTCTGTTCTGTTCTGTTAAGGTCTTTCTATCTTCTGGCTTCTCTCCACTGGCCTTATAACCTGCGAATAGATGCCCTTTAATGATCCTCCTATCTAACAAGTACTTTCTTCTTTCCTCTCCTCATATTCTATGTGTGCTTATCGTAGCAGTGGCGGTGGTGAAGAATAACTGAGTTCACATACACATAGTTTGAAGAGAGCCATAAAAATGAGACAGTCTGATCACGTCACTAATTTTCCTCAATTGTTTATTAATTCCTTACTTTATTCAATATAATAATTCAACGAAAAATAAAAAGAGTTATTATATTGAATAGCACTCGTTTTGTGTATAATGATTTTATAAGAGGATAATATGGTCATCAAAACAAAAATCGAGCACCTAGCTAAAAAATATTCGGCTGAGCTAAGTAAACAAATTCAATGTCGAACTGAAGAAATGGAAGGAGACGACAATTCTCATTATTTAATTTATAAAGTTTTAGGAATAACTTCTGAAGAAGGATGTTTAATAGACTTATACCAAAACAAAGGTCGTTTTTTATACAAATATGCAGGATCATTTTTAGAAGAGGCATGTATTCTCTGCTTCAAAGAAAAATACGAAAATGCTAGGTCAAAGGTAAAAATACAAAACACTATAGGACAAAAACCTAAAACCTTTGAAATTGACTGTTTAATCAATAATGAAGCAATTGAAATTAAGTGGCGAGATGCTACAACAGACGGTGACCATATAACTAAAGAGCACACAAGAGTAAAAACTATTCGACAAGCAGGATTTACACCAATAAGAGTAATGTTTTACTATCCTAACCGTACTCAAGCAATGAGAATACAAGACACTTTGAAAACTCTCTACATAGGATCACAAGGAGAATATTATTGTGGTGATGAAGCTTGGGAATTCGTAAAAAATAAAACTGATATTGATTTAAAAGGAATATTGGAGTCACTGGCGAACGAGAATAAAAAAGAGTGAGTTTATATGACAGCAAACGGGTTACATTGTGGGGATTGTTTGGATGTTCTAAAAGAAATCGATTCAAACTCTATAGATCTTATATATCTGGATCCACCTTTTTTTAAGCAAAAAGTGTACAAACAAAAAACAAGAGATAACAGTGAAGAGTATTCTTTTAGTGACAAATGGAAAGATGTAAATGATTACTATCTATTTATGAAGAAAAGGATTCTTGAATGCAAACGGGTATTGAAAGAATCGGGGTGCATTTTTTTACACTGTGACCAATCTGCCAAACATCATTTACAATTATTACTTGAAGAGGTATTTGGTTCAAGCAACCTAAGAAATGAAATTATATGGAAATATAGAAGATGGTCTAATTCAAAGAAAACATTACTGAATTCTCATCAAACAATTTACTTTTATAGTAAATCTGAAATTTACAAATTTAATACTATATACACACAGTATTCAGCATCAACTAACTTAGATCAGATCTTACAAGACCGAGCTCGGAACGAAAATGGAAAGTGTGTGTACAGAACAGATGATGACGGTAATGTAATTCTTGGAAAAGAAAAAAAGGGCGTTCCATTATCTGATGTTTGGGATATTCCTTATCTAAATCCGAAGGCAAAAGAAAGAACTGGATATCCTACTCAAAAACCGATACTTCTACTTGATAGAATAATAGATATTGCAACCGATGAAGGAGATGTTGTTTTAGATCCATTTTGTGGAAGTGGTACAACTTTAGTTGCTGCCCAATTAAAAAATCGTAAATGGATTGGAATAGATGTTTCTGAAAAAGCTATTGAATTGGCAAAAAGTCGTTTAGATAATCCAATTAAAACCGAATCAAATCTATTAATTCTAGGAGAGGACGCCTATAAAACCAAAGATGAATACACCGAAAATCTACTCAATAGCTTAAATGTCCACATTGTACAGAGAAACAAAGGAATTGATGGCTTTTTGGATAGACTATTCTTAGGAAGTCACATCTCTATAAGAGTCCAAAAGCCAGATGAAAGTTTTGAGAAGGCGAAACGTCTCTTATTATCAGCTAGCAATAAAAAAAACTGTCAATTAAAAATATTAATTGTTACTCACATAGGGAATGAGGATTCCTACTCACCAACAAATGTAGATCTCGAAAACAATTTACTTGTAATTAATAGTCATGATGTTGAGATTAATAGATATATTGAACAATTAAGTGAAATAAGCAAAACAGATAATATAGAGATGTATCATACGAATTCAAATAATACAAAAAATTATCAGACACATCTTCAATAAACTTCAAAATTTTTTATATTTTTTATTGTGATGTATTTTTCACATTTTAGTTTACCTTCCCCAAAACTTCCACCATGGTTTTTTCTCAGTGATTTCTGGCAATAGCTTCATATTCATTTTACTGTTTTCCTGAATAAGGCTCTGAATGTGTACGGCTTGCTTTTGGGTCACTTCATTTAATGATGTGATCTGTTCATCCTTTGTTTTCAGTTGTGTACCCATCGAGTCTACCTGCTTGCTTAGGTCTTGAATCCTTTCATCCTTTTCCTGCAATAGTAGTTGCAACCCTTCAACCTGTGCCGCGAATTTTGGGATATCCTGGGATGAATTGGGATTATTTTGGGATTTGTCAAGCAGTGCTTTGAATGCCTCAGTTACGGCAAACGTCTGATTTTGAAAATTGAGTGATTCTATTTTATCCCATAAATCTTGAGGCACCCACACCTGCACCTTTTTATAACCTGCATGATCATTAGTAACCATAAATCCCAATATATCCCAATTGGTATAAATCAATATCTTGGGATAACTTGGGATATACTGGGATATTCTGGAAACGTTACATATAGATCATTTCTGAATAAGGGGCTACTACAAGATAGAAGGTGCGGAGATGGTGCTGCACGAATAAAGAGATAATGCTTTATAGTCCCTTCAGCACTGCATGAGATGGGCATAGTTAGCTTATAGAAGAGGTGCAGGTATTAGTTCATTAGATTGGGTACAGTGCCCATACGTGCCCTTAGAATAAGTAGAGTAGTATTGCAGTATACTGCTATTGATATTACATATCATATACATATGTGGTATATGCTTATTGTAGATCAACAAGAAAATTCAATTTTTTAGACAGTTAATACAAGAGCCTTTAACAGCTCTCGTACAAATGAATCAGTTTTGCATTAACGATTTCAACCACTGACCTTTCAGGAATCAGCGTTCTCTCCTCTGGCCTTTCGGAAACCTGGGAGTACATGAAGAAGTGATGGTGCTTAACAAACCCTTTATCCTTCAAATACTTCAAAGTCTTCAGGCTCATCTTCCTGGTATGATCCCTGGAAATGGCCCTGTAATCATCCTCAATGAATGGTATAAGCAGCCTGGGTTCAGGACTAACCTTGAAATGTTCCTCAGTACTGATGCCTATAGAACCCTTTAGATATTGCGGATTACATGTCGGCTTCTTGGCAGGCATATCAGGGCCTTCCTTCCAGTTCTGCAAGAGCCTTCATACTCTCTTCCAATGGTATTGACTCATCCAGAACTTTCTGTATAACCTTCTGCTTCTCAGCTACCTGCTCAAGCCTCTGCCTGGCAAACTGCAAAGCTCTCCGCTTCTCCTCCTCTTTCATTTCGGCCCGCCTCACCTCTGCTTCCTCGAATCGTTTTTGGGCCTTCTGCCTCTCGATCACGGATTTAACATTAAAGGCACAATCAACAGACGATAGGTAAAAATTGAACCCTGGCTCCGTTATGTAAATCAGCTTCATCTGATGGACAATCAAGTTCTTAGTTTCAGAGTCGATCTCGAAGTCACCAATAAAGACAAGGGCAGACCCAATTGGATAACGTCTATTCATCAGGTATTCGTTCAAGTCCTGTCTTGTTATGTAAAAGACATCATCAGAAGTGACGGAAGGCATGTCAATAAACTCTAGCATACAGAAAGAATATCTGCCTGATCCATCCGGATCTTCACCGCAAGACCTGGCAATGATCACATCAAAGGTTCTGTTCGTATCGTTCCAAAGTCTTGACGTGCACCGGCTACATACTACGGGAGGTTTTTCCCCACGGCTGCGCCAGCTATGCCCGCAGCGCCCACAAATACAATCATGTGTTACTTCATCATACATATTATCGTTTTCCTGTGACATTTCAGCAATGTTTGCTATATAATAATTCATAAATGGTCATACTATAAGAGGCAAATTGTTGAAACTGGAATCTCAGTTACGGCAAAAACATTGTAAAAAAATGAGCAGAAGTAATGCAGGTAAACCCGCAAGATATCGAACAGGATAAAAGGCATCGGATGCCGCGAACCATTGACGAAAATCTATATATATATTCGATCCCTAATATTGTTAATCAGTAATAAAAAAGACAAACAAAGCGATTGATCCAAAAAGCAAAAGTGTCGAACTTTTCTTCGAAAGATCTTTACCTTGCGTCTTTTTTAATTCCAACAACCAGAGAAGCAGGTTTAAAAAACGGCCTATAGCTCCTGCTTCTTTTCA
>ENA-UOOK01005379-UOOK01005379.1-fermentation-metagenome-genome-assembly--contig:-NODE-5379-length-12885-cov-2.624084_pt1 | contig 12885 bp, 11 predicted proteins | sample MGYA00245777_ERZ724023 | MGnify/ENA primary metagenome ERZ724023 (study PRJEB28704, sample SAMN03018312) | fermentation metagenome | biome: anthropogenic terrestrial biome; feature: soil; material... | reverse complement strand
TCTTGAGGAAGCCATTAAGCTTGGCCATCGTATTTTAGACGGATGTACCGACGATTCTTTTCGTCATGGTGCCATTCAAATCCTTTGCTTTTCGTATGCAGATAAAGGTGATATTGACAAAGCGGTTGAGCTTGCTCATAAAATGTCTGACATATCATGTTCGTCAGATGTGCTTCTTTCCATTGTTCAAAAGGGAACAAAAGGATATCGCAGCAATCAAAGCCTTATGTTCAATCTGTTCCAATCCTTAGAAAACAATATGGTCACAATGAATATAAGGCTAGATTCAGGAGAATTGGCGTATACCCAAGAAGAAATGGCAACCCTTCGTGATAAGCAAATTGCATTATTTCATCTGATGTTTGAAAATAATGACTTTGGATTTTTCCATACCCACATTTGTGATACTCATAAAAACCAAGCAACCTATTATGCAAAGACGGGCAATCACGAGAAAACCCTCGAACACCTCCGTAAAGCAGCGGAACATGCCATAGAATTCATCCGTTGCGGTGGCAAGACAGAACATACCTCTCTTGTGTTCAGAGGTTTCGGCAAGGATACATCCTTTAGTACGAACAATACAGATAATGACGTTGCACAGCTATACAATGCCATGAAATCCGAGGCTTTCAATTTCATCCGCACAGACCTGGAATTCAAAAGAATTGAAGACAACTTGCGTGAATATGCCGGAAAGTGGAGCATTAAACAATAATGCCTTTACAATTGATCATTAGAGCAAAGCTTTTACATCTACTATGCAAAAGCTTTGCTTTATTCATTTAATCCAAGCTTAAATCGGGAGTCTTGTAGAATATAAATTGGTCGCTGTTGAAGTAATCGTCTATCAGCTTTCTAAGTCCTGCTTCATAAAGTTGATTCAAGTATCGATCCCATTCGGTATTGATATTTGCGATCTGCCCGTTCCACGAACGGCTGCGAAAATCGTTAATAACAGCGTTAATGTTTTCTCCGATAATGTCCCAATCCTCATAGTATTTTTGCATCATTTCAACAGGCATGTATGCTGTGCTTAAGTATTTCTCCGGTTCAATGCAATAATCTTTATACCATTCTTCCGTGTAGAATATCTTGTTATACTGAGCCATGGCTTCATTGACAATCGGAGAAGGATCCGGTCTGAACAACCCTATAAAAAGCCCTTTCCTTTGGTATTCAGGAGGAATTTTTGCGGTGTCCATACGAATCATACCCGAATTCCAAGCCTCACCGGTCCATTTATAATGAACACCTTCTATACCATATAAAACCGTTGACCAGAATTCGTCATGAAGAGGCGCTGAGTTAGCATCATTCCACATGGTCAAAACTCTGGCAAGTTTTTCATCGGATACGGAAGAACCAATATTCCAAGTTCTGTACGTACCGGAGGAAAAAGCGTCAAGATTGTATCTTCTTGTCCCCCATTTGTTGTTGGGTGATAAACCTTGAGGGCCAGCCAAAGCCGGCCAAGTGACAAATGTTGCAGATTCATTCGTATTGAGCCATATACTTTGAGGTGGTTGTCGGTTTGAATATTCCGGAACATCCGGCCTGCCTATATATTGCTTGTCACAAAAGAAATATCCCACTTTACCGGTCATCCAGGTTGCTAATAAATTATCATACCATGACCCTTGCGGTGCCAAACTTTCAAAACCTTCCGGCAATGTTCTCAAATAGCCTTTGTCGCGCATATCCGTCGCCCACGCCATATAGTCCCTGTATCCTTCATAGGCATACCACGGTACAATATCTCCGGTTATGGGATCTTCGTACATGAATGATGCGTCAGAAGAGATGACGCCAAATTGCCCCCACCAAAGGTCGACCCAATGAGAGCGGAAAGAATGATCGAAGATGATACCACCATAGGTATCGTCTTCACCGTTGCCGTCCGGGTCATTTTCTGTGAATGCGCGGAAGATATCATTCATTTCCTCATGAGTCCACATATGACTGGTGATGAATGTTTGACTACTGAACTTGTCTAATTTCTCATCTGTCAAAACAATGGGCGTTAACAAGTCATCATCAATCCCGTATCCCACACGCTCCAGCCAATCCAATCGGGCCAAGGGAACATTATAGTACCACTTGTTGTCCACTACATAGGAGATCCCGTAGAAATTATCCGATAATGAACCGTCTTCATTTCTTACATTATTGTGCATGAAGGAAGTCGGTTCATTTTGTAGCATAAGTTCGTAATAAAAGGGAAAATACCTTTTGTACATTTCTACACTGACCAATCTGGTTAACCCTTGTTCGAACAACGCGGCAGCATCATAAGGGGAATAATCCATATGGGCAAAGTCAGGCAACTCACCTGATACTATCATATTGGTCAATCCTTCCCGATCATAAGAGCTGACCGGCCATGTGATCAGATCAACATTGTACTTCTCCTCCAACATGACCTCATCGAATGCTTCCTCTTCACTTGATCCAATCCATGTGATTTCAAAATACTCCGCAAATGGATTGATTCCGATCTGCTGCATTATATTAATGGAAGGAGCCGATTCACCGGGCTCTATCATCAATTCCGGCAGTTCTGATTCAGCACATGCAATCAGAGAGAACATCACACTAAAAACCGTCAAAATACTCAACAAACGGTTTGCTTTATTTAATCTTGCTATGGTCTATTCACCTCTTTATACTTAGCATCATACATCCTTAAAAGATCAATCCGCTTTTTTTTACTTGTTCAATCGTATCACAGTAATGGAAGTGCCCTCCCCGAGACGGCTTTCTACGGTAGCATCATCCACCAGCATACCCACAAGATTCAGCCCGGATGCAGTCATACTGTTACCTGCCAATATTCCGTAATAATTCTCTATTTCATCCCGTCTTTCCTGATGAAGCACCTTTCGCACCTGGTCGGCAGCCTCTGGATTCATACCGGAACCGTTGTCCTTCACTGTAATAACCGTTTTATCCTTTTCTATTTTCACACTGACGTCAACATCAGTCGCATCTGCATCCAGAGAGTTTGACATCAATTCTTTTACAATACCTTGTAATTTTTCTCTTTCGGTTGTCAATTCGAAATCTCCCTTCAACGACCTCTTTTTAAATCTTTTATAATTGCCACAAACACCATTGCCACAAGACCACCGGCAAAACCATTGTTATATAAATTCAATCCCCCGTGTAATATACCGATGTTGGACACCACAGTCAAGTGTACGAACCCTGCTAATACACCTACAATCGGTCCGAACTTTCCGGATAAAGGGGCAAGATTGGTGGCAAAAAGAGCTGCTAATAAAGCACCCGGAGAATTCGCCGGCATTACAGAAAAAGGTAATAATCTACTATTAGTGCCCAACCACACACAAGCATGAGGGGGATGACATTTTTCGGATGCTTTCCGAATGCTGCAAATCCCGCCATCGTCAGCAATCCGCCCACCGTCGCCCCGTTATATTGTCCACCTGTCAGCTCGATGTATAAACAGCCGATCAAGCTCACAACACCCATATTGATTAAAGTGTTACCGAATCCGCATAAAATCACAAAGTCGGTAATCAGCGTCCCCGGATACTTTAATATTTTATAATATTCTTTGACTTTTTCTTTTGATAGTATGATACCCAAAACAATCATACTTAAAAACATAGGTATGAAGATCCAACGTAAAACAGGATTTAATCCTGTTCCCCAAATCTCCACTATCTCACTGTCAAGACCGTAATTACGAAATATATTAATGAACAACAAACCGACAAAACCGGCGGTAAACCCCACGTTATATAAATTGTAACCTTCATGGACAGTCAGCAAATGATTAGACAAAGGAGGAATCAGCATTCCGGACAAGACTCCCACGATCACACCGATTACGACTCCCCAATCGAATTCGAAAGCCACCTGGGTGACCATAGGAGCCAAAGCTGTGCCGAATAATGCAGGATAGATGTATGTCCTGAAGGGTTTACCTTTCAAACGACTGTAAATCCACACACCAAACATGACTGGCATAATGGACCAAAGGTTTTTGCCGAACAACCCGAACCCGATCATGGTAAAAATAGCAGCAATAGTAGGTCCATTAAACGGAATTTCGTTGATTTTTAAAATAACACATCCTACAAGGCCGATCAAAGCACCGTTGATCAGAGTTGCTCCAACTCCTCCTACCACCATGTAGTCGGTGATCAGCAATCCGGGTTTAGTGAAAATATCAACCAGCCCTTGTAAGATTTCATTCGGTGCTTGTAGGAACATGCCGATTACAATAAAAGAGATCAAATAAATGAGGATAACTATTTCTTTTAACTTGTCACCGACTATACCATCTTTAACAATTCATGTGTTTTTCATATCTACAAAACCCTCTCATTTTCTTCCATTATACCGGAAGAATCAGGTTTGAAAATATTTTTTTACCCTTTACATATGTTTTATGTATTTATTTTGAGATTTCCATATGGTATAGCTTTTTTTGGGCACACCAGCTGACATTCATTGCACTGTAGGCAAATGGGTTTGTCAATGGCAGCCTTTTTGTCTTCTGCTTGAACGACAATTGCCTGAGTAGGGCAAACCTTCTCACACTTTTTACAGCCAAAACATTTTTCCCTGTCCACATTCTTGGAAAATCGGGCAGCTTTGCCAAAAAGCCTTTGCAAAGCACCAAAAGGGCATATCGTGTTGTGGAACATTGAAGGATGGAAGGGTATCACCAATAGAACGGACACCATCAACCATATCAATAAAATGGGAAGATTGATTTTCAAAAACCGCCTTGAAATGATCATAAACAACACACTAATTACCAGCATCACCCAAGAAAACCATCCTGATTTGAGCCATGCAGGCGTCGAAAACTTCTTGATCTTGAGTTTTTGGGTCATGTAGTACACCGGTATCATCACAGTGTTCATCGGGCATACATAACCGCAATACACCCGACCGAAAAGCAATGCAGCCAACAAGCTGAGCCCGAATATTACAAACCACAGCATAGGTTTTCCGATTGCTACCAAAGCAAAAAACAATACTAAGAACAATATTCGAATTATTGTAATAGCACTTTTCATAAATAGACCACCTTTTTTATTTGAGTTATCTAAAGTATATCGATATAATGATAAAAAAGGTGTTACCAATGTAACACATTTCACTTTTTTATGAAAATGTACGAGGCGAGTTTTTTATGAATCAATTGATTAACCTTATTAAAAACACAAGCTTGTTCCGTTCTTTGTCAAAGGAAGAGATTCTTGCTCTGATCAAAAACAGAGATTTTACCATAGCCAATTATCAGAAAAACAATGTTCTCCATTTTGAAGGAGATCCATGCAAGAATTTAGAGATTATACTCAACGGTACTGTCTCGGTAGAGAGGATTGATCCGTCGGGAAACTTTTTGAATATATCAGAATTCAGCTGTGACGATTTGTTAGGCGGAAATAAACTGTTTTCTAACGATCCTTATTATCCCATGACGGTGACCGCACAAACAACCGTAACCCTATTGGTGATCGGAAAAAGGATCTTCTTTGATTTATTGCTTCAAAATCAAGACATCCTAAAAAATTTTTTAACATTGATCTCCGACAATGCTCAAGTATTGCATGATAAAATCAAACACAATGTTCACAGAACTATACGTGAGAGTATCATGCAATACTTATCAACTGAGCAGAAAAAACAAAACTCCAATTACATAAAACTAAATATTACAAAAAAGGCTATGGCTGAACAGATGGGTGTACAACGTACTTCCTTATCCAGAGAGCTTACTAAAATGCAAACTGAAGGTCTTATTACTTACGACGCCAGCTCCATCACAATTTTAAAGGAAATCAAAACTTAGCCTCCGAACTCCTTATGCATTTTTTCACAGTAATATTGAATGTTCTCCCACTTTGCATCCGGTGCGATACGATGATCAATACAAGGAATGAATCCGCCTAATGCCACCAAAGGTTTTAACCTTTCTACTTCCTTGTCGATTGCATCGTAATCATAAGCAAAAACCTTTTTATCCATTCCGCCGACACCTCGTATATCTCTCCCGTATTTTTCCCTCCAAGGCTTTATATTAGCATTCCAAGTACCCACTTCAATGGGGAACATGGTGTTGACTCCATTATTGAACCAAGTAGGTATCAAAGCATCAATCATTCCGTCACAATCAAGAGAGACAATATCCAGTCCGTATCGATTCAAAAGCTCGGTGATTCTTTTGTAATGAGGTCCTACCATTTCGTCAAAAACCGAAGGGATGACAAGAGGACCATTTTTAAAGCAAATATCCTCCCAAAAATGACCGAAGTCAAATTTGGCTCCGGATGCAAGAATTCGTTCGGCAATAGTGTAGCAAAGGTTTCCTACCGTATCGATGATTTCCCGATACAAGTCTTCATCATCCACGAGCAAATAACTGCTTCCTTCCACTCCAAGCCAATTTCTGATTTCGCCGAAAAGACTTCCGCAATGTAGACCGATAGGATTTTGTCGATTTGTATCATCTTTCAACTTTTCCAATGCTGCAAAATTGATACGGCTTTCTGAAAACTGCAATCTGGGCAAATAATGTTCTTCCCACGCAGCACGATCTTTTAACAAGTGATCAATTTCAGCAGGAATAGAGCCGGCACCGTCTTTTTGAAGAACCACCACCCCGTTGCCGTTGAGTATCTTCCGAGTTCCATTTCCGAGCTCCTCTATCACTTCGGTCTTAAAACCCGGAAACAAGGAATAAGAACCACTGAACACGGTATACCAATTAAAGTCAAAGCCCAACTTATTGGCAATGGATTGATCATATTTGTTTCCGTCGCTCCATTTTTTCGCCTCTTCCAGGGTGATATGCCCTTCTTGGTGCCATTTTAGCAGTGTTTCGTTCCAATACCCGAAATGTACCACAGGTAGCCTGTCATAATTTTCATAATGTAAAATCGCCATCGATCTTTGTCTGTTATTCATAATCTATACGACCGGAACCCCCCACTTCAGTCGTAGGAAGGTCGTCCTCCTTTCTATAATGTGACTCTTTGCTTTATTCAACAATTCCAACTTCTTGTAACTTATTCCTGCCCTCACCTTTGGCTTGACCAGAATATGCCACCTTGTCAAAAGCTGATACCCGAACACATATCTTTCAGCCATATTAGCCTTTCTATGACCACTTTTGGATATGGTATTCTTATGCAATTGCCTGTTCCAATTACGTACCTTCCTGATATAATACCATAGATCAGAACAATTGGCTTGTAGATTTTTAGGTGATACACAACGCATCAATCCTGGCACATTTGGATACCGTTCTTCTAACTTATTGTAAAAGTCCACTGCATAATACCCATAAACGCTGCTCGCATAAACGTAGTCAGTTAAGACTTAGGATATTTAACGATGGATTACTCACGCAATCCCTAACCATGTGATGGTGATCAGTGGATGGTAACTCTGTTGCGTCCTTGTTGTTTTCCTTGAAGTAAAGCCATATCCGCTTGATGTATGCTTCCTTGTATATCAAGAGCTTCTACATATTCCGAAACTCCAAATGTCATGGTGACATTCAATTCATCATGACATTTTAAAACTTCATTTTCCAGCTTGACACGGATTCTTTCGGCTAATGTACCCGCTTCATATTTATCTGTATCAGGTAAAACTATCAGAAATTCCTCTCCCCCCCATCTGCTTGGAATATCACCTTTTCTGCAACTACCGGATATAAGGGATGCAATAGACTTAAGAACATGATCACCGCATACATGTCCGTATGTATCGTTGACTTTCTTAAAATAGTCGATGTCACAAATAATAATGGAAAGAATGGTCATATCCTTGTTGTATTTTGCCACCAGTTCTGTAAGTCGTTCCATCACATATCGACGATTATATAGACCGGTTAATGGATCCCTGATCGACAGATCCTCAAGTTTCACGATGACATCCTGTAGTTTTCTTGATAAAGTTTGCTCCTTTATAAAACTTTTTTTAAGCAGCTCCACACCCTGTGCCAATTTTCCTATTTCATCATCTCGTTGTACATAGGCAATATCAATATCCGTCTTACCGGCACTAAGTTCCTCGAGGGTTGAAATAACGGTATCCAGAGGGTGAAGTAATCTTTTTCGAAGATAAGCGGGTATAAGGATGATGATCAATATGCCGCTGATTAATGCCAATAGTCCTCGCAAAAAATGACGGTACCCTATTTGCATGCTGTTTTGATTCTCTCGGTGAATCTCTTCTAAAGCTTGATCTGCCAGAAGAAGGATGGAATTTAACGCAGGAACAGATAAATTAGCAATTTCTTTTTGAGCACCCTCGTACAACCGATCATTTTTAGCAAGGTCTAACAGTCTGTCTTGGTTGAATCTGAATTCTTTGTAATAAGTCTCTTGGACGGTTTGTGTTGCATTCGAAAGCTCCTTTGAATCAAGCATATCGATACTGTTTCTGATGTCAAACCAGAGTTGTTTGGATTCACCTCTTAGAGATAAAAGGGTTGAATATTCTTCGTCGCTTAACATACCCGAATCACTAATAGCTGCTGTAAAAAGTGATGATTCATTTCCTGTTATACTTCTAAATCGCAACGTATTGATGATCAACTCAATATATCGCCCAATCAAACTATTAAAATGAGGTTCATTGATTCTTTTCAATGTATTACTGACTGAATTGATGTAGTTTGTGCAAGCTGAAAACCAAACATTGCGACTGTCAGGATCTCTCTGCGATCTATGTTTGCTCATTTGTACATCCATCTTTTGCCGTAGATCCTGTATATGGCCATAATCAAATCGTAACAGATCCGCTTCTTTTTTGTATGACTCTTCCATGAGAGTAAACCCCTTCTCAAATGAAAGGTCAGCTACGGTTCTTCGTTCAAGAATAAAATCGAGATTATACTTAGAAATAGGGCTTGCAGCAGAAAGGATCACATTTGTCCTGCCTCTTTCGAACATAAAACTTTTAAGGGCATAGCTGAAAGATTCCATAATATCTTCCAAAGTGATCAAATCCATTGCTTGTTTATAATTTCTCCACCCATTCGAGAGTGCCGTACCGGAATAGAATATGATAATAAAGCACAATACATAAATCAACAACATGATTTTATATAATATAGAATTTCTATAAGCCGGTTTTTCAAGTTTCAGTTTCATGACTACTCCATTGTATAGGTATCAATGTACTCATTATACCTTATATTCCAATAGAACAGTATGCAGATTTTATGTAACCTGACAAACCATCATAACATATACATGTATAGATTAGGAGGACATCGATATGCCTTTATTGATTTATACCGTACAACCAAAGGACACCCTATGGACAATTGCATCGGTTTATGGAAGTTCCATTCAAGGAATCGCAGAGCAAAACAACCTGGCCAATCCCGATTTGATTACACCCGGCCAAGTATTATTGATTCCTGTTCGTGATAATGTATTGGAGGTGCCGCCCGGTAGTCTTGTTTATACGGTACAACCCGGTGATACTCTGTATGTCATTTCGTTGTTGTTCGGGGTGAGCATGCAAAGTATTTTGGCATTAAACAATATTCCCAATCCGGCTAATATCGTCCCGGGCATGTTAATTGTATTACCGGGAAATGCAGTGAATCCCTTTCAACCGGTAGAACCCGGGATTATAAGATATACGGTATTACCCGGTGACACACTGTTTCGAATCGCATCTCGTTTCGGAACGACAGTTCAATCCATTATAGCGGCAAATCCGGGTGTGGTTCCGGAACGGATCCTTCCGGGACAAATACTTACAATATCCATACCGGTCAATGCGGTTGCCATATACAGAGGAAACCCCAACAGAAGAATGGTTTCATTGACCTTTGATGCAACATACGGCGATAATCAAACCGGAAGATTGCTTCAAATATTAAGAGACAATAACATTAAGGCCACATTTTTTCTATCCGGTATATGGCCTTTGAATTACCCGAATCTTGCACGGGACATTGTCCGGGAAGGTCATGAAATTGGAAATCACAGTTTGACTCATCCTCATATGACACAAATTCCTTTATCTGAGGTCAGTGATCAGTTGGTCCGTACAAATGCATTAATTCGAAACATCACAGGTGCACAACCTTATTTATTCAGGCCTCCCTTCGGTGAATACAATCAAAGTGTTTTAAACACGGTAGCAAGACTTGGCTTCCTAACCATCATGTGGACCGTTGATTCACTCGATTGGCAAAATCCCGGCGTAGATCAAATTGTAAATCGGGTGGTGAACAATGCTGTCCCCGGAGCCATCATACTGATGCATCAAGCTGCCTATCAAACGCCGGATGCATTACCTTCTATCATATCTCGGCTCAGACAGCTCGGTTACAGCTTTGGTACAGTGACAGAAATATTAAATCCTTAACAAAATATACAAAAGGAAGTATCTTTAGAAATAATTTTGTTACAAGGTGTTATTACCTATTGATATTTTTTCGGATAACGATTAATATATACTTAATAGATATTTTAAAACGTTAATATTATCTGTAACCAAGATATGAAAAAGGAGAAATTATAAATGTCAAATAAGAATTATCCTTTATATGAAACAACCGTATTCGAAGATTTTAGAATTATGACCGAAAATGTGGCCAATAAATATCCTGATCGGATTGCTTTTTCATATAAAAAGGATCCTTCAGATAAAAAGATCATTGATGTTACTTATACCCAAGCAAGAGAATATATTCGAGGTCTCGGAACCGGATGCATTCATTTAGGATGCAGGGACAAGCATGTTGCTATTATCGGAGAAACCTCCTACAACTGGATTTGTTCCTATTTCGCCCTTATGTCAATCGGTTCTGTCACAGTGCCTATTGATAAGGATCTCCCTCCGGAAGAAATCTCCGGAATATTAAACCATGCAGAATGTGAGTATGTAATCTATAGTAAAGCGATTGAACCAAAAATAAAAAAGATATTGCAAACGGTTCCCGGTGTCAAAACATTGATCTGCATGGGGGAAACAAGCATACCCGATGCTTTGAACATATCCGATGTGGTTGATGATGGCAGTAAATACTATTCATCGGGCGACACTTCCTATTACGACTACAAAATCGACCCTGACCGAACGGCTAGCATTGTTTTTACCTCCGGCACAACCGGTAGAGGTAAAGGTGTTATGCTCTCTCAAACCAACATCGTTTCAGACATGACCCAAGGCATGTACCTTTTTGATATTACACCGAAAACATTGGCTGTTTTACCACCTCATCATACATATGGTTCTACCGTTGTATTTGTGGGACACTTTTCTCAGGGATCTCAAATATGTATCTCCAGCGGTCTTAAGCATATTCCAAACGAGTTGAAGGAATTCAGCCCTTCCCACTTGGTATTGGTGCCTTTGTTTGTAGAAACCTTATACAAAAGAATATGGACCACTGCTGAAAAAAGCGGTAAGGACAAGATCCTACGCGTAATGATGAAAGTCAGCAACGGTTTGCGCAAGATCGGAATCGATTTACGTCGTAAACTTTTCAAAAACATTCATGATGTTTTCGGCGGAAAACTCGAAATGATAATCAGCGGGGGGGCAAGCATTAACCAAGACATCATCGATGCTTTTGAAGCCTTCGGTTTTACCATTCTCAACGGATATGGCATTACAGAGTGCTCTCCTTTGGTTTCCTGTAACCGAAACAAATACATGAAAAAAGGAAGCGTCGGCACACCTATTATCGGCGAAAAGGTAAAGATCAGAAACCCGGACGAAAATGGAGAGGGTGAAATCTGTGTCAAAGGATCTAACGTCATGCTAGGATATTATAAAGATCCGGAAGCCACCAAAGAAGCCTTTGACGAAGAAGGCTATTTTAGAACAGGGGATTTTGGCAAGTTGGATGAAGAAGGTTGGATCTATATCACGGGAAGAATTAAGAATATCCTGATTTTAAGTAACGGTAAAAATGTATATCCGGAAGAAATCGAAGCTGAAATATCGAACATATACGGTGTTTCAGAAGTGGTTGTTTACATCGGAGAAAGTAAGAGTAAAAAAGAAACACTTGTTGCAGAAATCTTCCCGGATTTTGACGGGCTGAAAAACAAGGGAATCACCGATGTGGAAACCTATTTTAATGAGGAGATCAAAAATCTCAACAGCAAAATGGTATCTTACAAATCCATAAAAGTGGTGAAAATAAGGGAAGAAGAATTTGTAAAAAACACATCGAGAAAAATTCAACGTTTTAATATCGATAAAAAAATTGATGAATAAGACATACTGATTACTCCATATAAATAAAATTGTAAGAGACATCCCCGGACGTCTCTTTTATTTCCCATAAGATATCTTTGCATAAGCCAAGGCTTTTATGGAGTAATTAACTTATTGATGGCTGATATGTAGACAATTTATTTTACCGGTTCATTAGTACTGTTTAGATCAACCACAATATAGAAATTTAGATTTCATGAGGTGAATTATTGTATTGGATATCGGTTCAAAGACATCAAAAGACAATAACAGGCATGAACTTTTAGCGCAGATAATAAAAGCAATTTCAGACCGGCTTCATACCATTTTACCGGGAATGATTTCTAGAAATCAAGAAATAGGTAAAGATGCATGATTGCCGCTGCTATATACTGCCCGTGATCCTCTTCCACAAACATATCACCTATGAGAATTGCATCCTCCGATGTTTTCATACTTGGATAAATATCTCCTATCCAACCATTGTAACTTTCTGATTTTCTTCCTCCGTAAGAATCTCATCATACATTTCTAAAAATCCAATCTATATCCTATATATTTGCCTTACGAGACTTATTGATTCCTCCTCACAATAACTCTAAATTTAGTTAATTGTTAAACCCCATAACCCGCTAGTATCTAGCGTTTTGAGATTTTTTA
>ENA-UOOK01005378-UOOK01005378.1-fermentation-metagenome-genome-assembly--contig:-NODE-5378-length-12890-cov-4.377717_pt1 | contig 12890 bp, 10 predicted proteins | sample MGYA00245777_ERZ724023 | MGnify/ENA primary metagenome ERZ724023 (study PRJEB28704, sample SAMN03018312) | fermentation metagenome | biome: anthropogenic terrestrial biome; feature: soil; material... | reverse complement strand
TAATAAGCAAATGTGGAAGATATATTTGAAAAAGGGCCATTTTGGAATGCTTTCTTATGCCTCTCCTTCGGTATCAAAACGTTTCGACTTTCTACCGCAAGCATATATTGAACCACAAGAATACGATTGTCTTCGCGATGAAGCATTTGATTACGCCAAGATCCTTGAAACACATGGCGTAAAAGTAGAAACAAACTATATAAGAGGTTCTTTCCACGCCTTTGAATTGCTCCAGTCAAAAAAGATAGTAAAAGAAGCTATGGAAATGACTAATACCTGGGATTTAAAAGATAAAAGCATAAATGAATTAAGCGGTGGAGAACGTCAACGGGTAATTATAGCAAGAGCATTGTCCCAAGAAAGCGAAATAATGCTTTTAGATGAGCCTATTTCTAATCTTGATATACAACATCAAATTGAAATTTTAGATACTATAAAATATTTAAATAGAAATGTCACTATAATAGCTGTTCTACACGATTTAAACTTAGCAGCACAATATAGTGATTCATTAATACTTCTAAAGGATGGTAAGGTTTTATCTCATGGTGCCGTAGAGGAAGTATTAACAGAAAAAAATATTAGGGATGCCTACAATATAGATGCCTATATAATGAAAAATCCTGTCACAGGAAAACCTCATATTATCCCAATAAGTAAAAACTTTGTTAAAGAGGAATTAAAGGTTCAATGTTTATAAATACTAATATTTTATGAAAAATAAAACCTTCCTATATTTAACTTTTATTAAAAAATAATAAGATACAAAATTACAAAATTTTTTTAGCCTAATATATAATTTAATTATTAATTAGTTAATTTTGTAAATATAAAATTAGACAATCAAAATATTAATTAAAGATTTATGTCAGCAGTTACTTACACAATGCATTTAGTAAATCCAGATTTACGCAAAATTTATAAAATTGTAGAAGCATTAAGAGATGGTGCTGTAATTCTATATCCGACAGATACTGGTTTCGCTCTTGGATGTGAATTAACTCACAAAGATGCTGCTCAGCGAATTAGATCACTAAGGAAAATAACAGAAAATAAATCACTTACTTTCCTTTGCGATTCGTTATCAAATATCTCTGAATATGCAAATGTGTCAAATCGAGCCTATAAAACTCTGAAAGCACTTATCCCTGGTCCATATACATTCCTTCTTCCTGCCTCGAAATTAGTACCAAAATTAGTACAAGACCCGAAGAAAAAAACTACCGGTATCCGAGTACCGAATAATATTCTTTGCAACACATTGCTAAAATCATTAAAATCTCCTTTAATTTCAAGTAGTGCAAAAAATCCAAATTTATTAGACCATTTCTCTGACCCCGAAGCAATTATCAAAGAATTTGGAAAACAAGTGGATATTATTGCTATTGCCGATGAATACAACTTTGTAGGAGAATCCACAATAGTAGATTTAACTAATGATGATGATTTTACAATTATTCGTGAAGGTGCCGGTATCGAAGAGGTAGAAAATATTATATAATCTTTTTTATAAAGTGAATTAATAAAAAAATGCTCTAAGTGCAGTACTTAGAGCATAAAACTATATAAAAAAGGGGGGAAATCTTCTTTATATAAAAAATTTTAAGTAATCGTTTTACTTTATTATTAACATAACATATTAATTGTTACCAAATACAATGCCAAATGTTGCAACCATTAAAAAAAAGACCAATAATAATTATATTATCGGTCATTTTATATTAAAAACTATTTAAAAAATAGAACTATTTCCTTCCTCGAATTAAATTTACAATTAATAGTATTAAAGCAACTACGATTAAAATATGGATTAAGCTACCTATTGAAGGTATTGCTATCCAACCGACTAACCATAATATTACTAGGATAATAACTAAAGTCCACATATTTGCCTCCAAAAATATTTAATAAATATAAGATTTAATTAATTTGTTTAAAATGTTATAAATTATTTATTTTCTAATTTTTCTTCTTCAATTACTGTTCCTGTTAGAGCAGCTCGCACTTTCTTTTCTATTGCTTTATAAATTTCAGGATTCTCAATCATAATTTTCTTCAAACCGTCTCTTCCTTGAGTTCTCTCGTTTTCAAATGAATACCAAGATCCGCTTTTTTGTACGATACCGTATTCTGTAGCTACATCAAGCATATCCCCAATTTTAGAAATTCCTTCGTTATATAAAATATCAAATTCCACTTCTTTAAACGGAGGAGCTACTTTATTTTTCACGATTTTTACACGTACTCTATTACCTACAATTTCTTGTCCTTCTTTTATAACTTCTTTTCTGCGAATGTCTATTCTTACAGATGCATAAAATTTAAGTGCATTTCCCCCAGTAGTTGTCTCGGGATTACCATACACTACACCAATTTTACTTCTTAATTGATTAGTAAAAATAACACAAGTATTTGACTTACCAATTGCAGCATTTAGCTTTCGCATTGCTTGGCTCATAAGTCTTGCTTGAGAACCCATTTGAGCGTCGCCCATATCTCCCTCGATTTCTACTCTTGGAGTAAGAGCCGCCACAGAGTCAATAATGATAACATCAATTGCATTACTTCGCACTAAAGTTTCTACAATTTCAAGAGCTTGCTCGCCAAATTCTGGTTGAGATAATAATAATCTATTTAAATCAACTCCAAGCCTCTGTGCATAATTTACATCCAAAGCATGCTCAGTATCGATAAATGCAGCAATACCATTATTTTTTTGAGCTTCGGCAATTACGTGAAGACAAATTGTTGTCTTTCCGGAAGATTCAGGACCGAAAATCTCAAGAATCCTGCCACGCGGTACTCCTCCTATACCGACTGCGGCATCGAGACTCATACACCCGGTAGAAATTGCTTCAATATTCACAACTTGTTTATCGCTAAGTCGCATTATCGAACCCTTACCATGTTGCTTTTCAATTTGGTCCATTGCCATTTTTATGGCTTTTGATTTTTCTTCACTAATTGAAGATTCATTATTATCAATTTTTGTTTCGCTTGCTTTTGACATAATTTATTATTTTAAATTTCAAACATTTTAATAATTATTATTCGTATAAAATCTATTTTTATTTGAAATTATTTAATATTATTTTTACACATACATATAATTATTTCTTATTTAAAATAAAATAGAAATTGCATTCTATTAATAATTAAATTCGTAATTTGCTATCCTATAAATTACAATCAACGATATTATAATATGCTTATCCATTTTAATAAAGTATTACCATATCCTATAAAAGAATTAAATTATGTTAATTCTGAAATTTGGGATAAAAATATTGATTTTAATTCTAAAGAAAAATATTTAATTATTGCCCCATCAGGTACAGGGAAAACTACTTTTTTATCCATAATTTATGGCATCAGAAGAGATTATGATGGATCTGCTACTATTGATAATAAAAATATTCTCGAATTTTCGTCTACTGAGCTTAAAGATTGCAGAAGAAATCGTTTATCAATAGTCTTTCAAGGGTTAAAATTATTCCCTGAATTGACCGGATATGAAAATATAGAAATTAAAAATAAATTGACTCAATATTATCAAAAGGATAAAATCTTATCTTTAGCAGATAGATTAGGTATCAGTTTACTAATGGATAGGAAATCAGAAATTTTATCTTTTGGGCAGAGACAGCGATTAGCAATAATTCGATCATTATGTCAACCTTTTGATTTTCTTTTATTAGATGAACCCTTTTCTCATTTAGATGAAGAAAATGCAAAAATATGTCTTGATATTATTTCTGAAGAGTGCGATGAAAGAGGTTCCGGCTTTATTTTAACCACACTCGGCTCTAAATATAATGGATCATACGATAATAAAATTAGATTATAAAGGAGCAATGCAAAATGAAGAATAATAATATGTTTTATAGAATTTTGTTTAAAGAAGGTGGTATTGCTCAATTTATTTTCGCAGTACTTGGCTCAATTGTAGGAATGGCACTTCTTCTTACATCTGTTCAATTTTTTATTGATATTAAAAAAATTCTTAATGAAAATGATGATTTAATAAAACCTGATTATTTAATAATAAATAAAAAAATATCAGGGTTAAATACAATGAAATTAAGTTCATCGACATTTACTGAAAAAGAGCTCCAAGAGCTTAAAAATCAAAAATTTGTAAAAAGTATTTCCCCTTTTATTTCAAATGGATTCGAGGTAAAGGCATATTCTAATCCAGGATTTAATGTACCTGCAATTTATACTGATATGTTTTTTGAGTCTCTCCCTGACGATTATTTAGATATTCCAAAAGATGTATGGCACTGGCAACCCGGAGATACTTTAGTACCGATAGCTGTACCTCGAGATTATCTAAGTTTATATAATTTTGGTTATGCACTTAGCAAAGGAATGCCTCAAATATCTGGGAATATGATAAGTATGCTTAAATTTACTCTTACTTTAAATGGTAATGGTAAATCAACCGTTACTACGGGACAAATTGTTGGTTTTACTGATAGAATTAATACTATATTAGCTCCTTATAGTTTCTTGGAGTATACTAACAAAGAACTTAATACTGTGCCACCAGCAGCGTCTAGAGTTTTGATTGAAGCAAAAGACCCTTCTGACAAATCTATTCCGGGGTTTCTTGAGAAAAACAATTTTGAGACTAACAAAGAAAAATTAAAAAATAGTAAATTAAATATTCTTTTAAATATTATGATGTCCATTCTAAGCGGACTTTCATTTACTATCATTGTATTATCTTTTATGATATTCACCCTAGCTTTCCAATTATTAATAACTAAGAAAAGCGATTCTATCAGGACTTTGTTGTATTTAGGATATGGAGTAAATGATATTATAAAATATTATTCTGGTGTTTTCATTATAATAAATTTGATAATTGCTATTATTTCCCTTATTGTAGCAGTTATATTAAAATCGCAATTTAATGTAATAATGAATGAATTTAATTTCCCTGTAGGAAATGAAATTCGTGGAATAATTTACTTAATTGCGTTTGTAGTTACCTTAGTAATCGTAGTGTTAAATATAATTTTCTTAAAAACAAAAATATCAGGAATGGAATTAGGGAAGAAATAATTCTATTGCTTAACTTATATTTTTTATAAAAGTGCTTAAAGAATTAAATTCTGTAAAAATTATTAGCATCGCAGCTAAAAAGTATAGTGATTCTTGCTATGTAAAGCTATCTAATGATGATACTTTATTATTAAATATTGATATTATTTCTAAAAATTGCTTAGTTAAAGGGAAAGAAATCGATTCCCAATCCTTAGAATCTATAATTAATGCTCAGAGATTAATTGATATTCGCAAAACTGCCTATAGATTTGCTTCATACAAACCAAGAAGCATTTTTCAAATTAAGCAAAAACTAATTGAAAAGGGCTTTATCACTAGTGAAATAAATATTGCAATTAAGTTCTTATTAGAATTTAATCTGCTAGATGATATTAAATTTACTGAAAACTTTATTAAGAATAAAGCTCAAAATAAGAAATATGGTATTAATAGAATTAGAATTGAACTTAAAAAAGCTGGTATTGATAATAATACAATTGACGACTCGCTTCAATCATTTTATCCAAAAGAAAGTGCTATTGATTTAGCTCGCGAAGCTTCTAATAAGAAAATGAAAATGCTATCTTTAAAACCCATTGAAAAACAAAGGAATTCATTAATTCAGTTTCTCCTCCGGCATGGGTATAATTGGGAAATAATAAATATTATTATTAAAGAATATTTTTAGGCAATTATTAATTATCAATAATAATATAATTCTTTAAATCGATTATTTCTTCCATTCAATATGTCCATTAATACCATATTTCTCAAATACTTCTAATAATTCTGCACAAAAATTCATTAATTCGGTATTATTTTGACTTTTTGCTAAAGTATATAGATTTATAAACATTTTTTTACCTGTGGTAGTTTGATTAAGATTTTTCTTAATAAAATTATGCTGAGAACATAATACTTGCCCATTTTCAATAGTGGCTTTTCCTCCAAATTCTTTTGGAATAATATGATCTATATGTAATTCTATTCCATCTTTTTTCCCTTTACCACAAATAGCACAAATATAATTATCACGTTTAAATATTTTTTCTTTTTGTGCTGGAGTAAAATCTTCTAATTTCTTTAATAAAGTATTTTTGGGATCGAAGCGATAAACGCCTTTTGATACTTTAATTAAAAAACCTTTTTGGTAAAGTAATCTAATTGATCTATCTGGGTCTCGAAATACTTTTCCAGTTCGTTTATTCCATTCATTTACTGCCCAGTCCACTACTTCAGGATGCGAAATATCTATATTAGGATGAAGTTTAAAATATTCAGCTATTAATTCAATTTGAGATATTGTTTTTGCTTCAATTTTATTCTTAGTGCTTTTCATATTTTTGTATCAAATTAACGTTCCAATTTCAGAAATAATTCTATTTTTTGACAATTGAAAATACTCTTCATCTAGCTCTACTCCAACAGCTTTCCTATTGCAATTATTAGCTACAATTAATGTCGTCGAGCTTCCTGCAAAAGGATCAAATACACTATCTCCCACATAACTAAACAATCTAATACAGCGATATGGTAAATCTTTCGGAAAAGGAGCCGGATGTCCTATCCTTTTTTTACTTTCTCCATTAAATGTCCAAACTCCTTGTGTCCAAACTTTAAATTCTTCGCCTGTAATATCAGAAATTTTGCTACCATTTGTTTTTTTCCATTCATCTTTATACAAGACCACGATTAATTCAACAGGAGCTATTACTACAGGAGCTGAAGCAGATTTCCATGAACCCCATGCTGTTCGTCGTGAAATATTTCCTTCGTTCCAAATAATAGTAGATTTATATTTCCAACCTATTTCTTGGGCAATCAGAGTTAAATCAGCTCCAACGGATCGATTCCCACCTTTATTCTTATCTAATGGAATATTTAAGCAAAATCGAGCTTGCGTTTTGCTCCATTTATAGCAATTACTCATCCATTTTTTAGAAAAGTCTAAATAGGCATCATAATTTAATTCATCATCATTAGAATTATACTCAATTCCAACATTATAAGGTGGTGATGTTACAATTAAATCAATAAATTCTTCTTCAAATAAATCCTGCTCTAATGAATTACTATTTAATAAGCAAATTTCATTAAATTGAAATATAGAATCATCATTTATTTTCTTTATACCAAACATCATTTATTTCATTGAATGATAAAATTAAAATATTCTTTTTTATACTAAATTGAATTAAAATTCTCTTAATTTAGCATTGAATTGTACTGTAACTTTATCAATAATTGCTTTTATTGAAGAGTCTACTTCTTGGTCTGTTAAGGTTTTGTCTTTTGACTGATATGTTAAGGCAAATGCAATATTTTTATTATCAAAACCAATTTTCTCACCTACATAAATATCAAATATTTCTACATTCGTAAGGAATTTGCCACCTACCTTGAGAATCACATTTTTTACAGATTCTGATTCTGTATTCTTTGGCATTACGAATCCGAGATCTCGCTTAATTGAAGGAAATTGAGTAACTTCTTCGAATTTAATTTGTTTTTGCTTACTACTATAAAGTGGTTTCATATAAAGAGTAATTAAAAATACTGGCTTTTCAATATCAAAGAATTTCATGGTTTTCTTAGAAATTTCCCCAAATTTACCAATTGTTTTTCCTCTAAATACTATTGTCTGAGCATTAGCAGAGAATATTTCTTTTAAATAGTCATCTTGAGTAAATTTTATGCTGGTGATATTAAATTTATCGATAAAATTTTCTAATATTCCTTTTATATCGAAATAATCTATTATTCTTTCTTTATCATTCCAATTAAATGGTGCTATTGCACCAGAGAGTGCGATTACAATTTCCTCGTTTTCTAAGAAATTTGTCTCCAAAACATCATTCTTAGTAAACTCATCTTTACGAAAGTTCTTCCCAATTTCAAATAATCTAAGATTTGCATTTCCATAACGAATATTCCTTTCTATAGTTTTTAGCATTGATGGAATCATTGATGGACGCATCACAGACATTTCTTCTCCAAGTGGATTAGCGAGAGTAATATTATTTTCAGCAAATAATTCCGCTGATGTGGGATCAATTATGTTTTGAGTAAGTATTTCTGTAAATCCATTTTGTACCAAATAATTTCTAACTTCAGAACGCATCTTTGGCATTAACAATTCTGATGTGTTTAATGAATTAGAAAAATTAATATTTGTAGTATAGCTTGGCTCAATATTATCATAATTATACATTATTGCTATTTCTTCCACTAAATTCACTTCTTCTTCAATGTCTACTCTATATGGTGGAACTTTTACTTTTACTTTTTCATCATTTTTTTCAATTATTTCGAATTCTAAAGCAGTTAAATATTTTATCATAGTATCGTGAGGAATATCTATTCCAATTAAATTTATTGCTTTATTAAATCTCATTTCTATTTCTCGTTGGATTAGAGAATCAGATTTTTCATCGAGATAATTAAATGTAACTTCTCCTCCACAAATTTCATTAATTAATTTCGCAGCATATAAGGCTGAATATATTACATTTTCGAAATCTACTCCACGCTCAAATCTATAAGATGCATCTGTAGAGAGTGAAACTTTCTTAGAAGTACGTCGAATTGATTGAGGATTAAAATAAGCAGATTCTATAAATATATTTTTTGTATTTTTATCAATTTCTGAGTTAGCTCCACCCATTACCCCAGCAATAGCAATAGATTTTTCTTCATCACAAATCATCAGAGTTTTGTCGTCTAAAATTCTTTCTTTATCATCAAGTGGAGTAAATTTTTCATTATTTTCTGCGGTTTTTATTATAATTTTATTTCCACTTAATTTATTTAAATCAAAAGCGTGCAGAGGTTGTCCAGTCTCATACATTACATAATTTGTAATATCTACTACAGCGTTAATAGGGCGAAGCCCAAGTAGTTTAATTTTATTTTTTAACCATTGAGGAGATTCAATTGAGCTAATATTTGAAATTACAATACCGGAATATCGCGGACATAATTCTTTATCTTGTATTTTTATAGACATTAAATCATTTATATCTAAATTTGATCTAATTAGAGTAATTTCTGGTCTTAAAAATTTAGCATTTTTATAAGCTGCAATTAAGCGAGCTATTCCAAAATGACTTATGCAATCAGGTCTATTAGGTGTAACGCTAATTTCAAGAATAATATCATTTAGATTCAAATAATCAAATAATTCTTGTCCCACAGTGGCATCGTTAGGTAATACCCATATTCCGCTTGCATCGTCGCCAATCTCTAATTCCACCTGAGAACAAATCATACCTTCGGAAGCGATTCCGCGAATATTTCTTTTCTCTATTTTAAAATTCCCACTTGGAATTAGTGCATTTAGCGCTGCATATACAATTTTTTGTCCAGCAGCTACATTAGGTGCTCCGCATACAACGGTATTCACACCTTTTCCATAATTTACTTGACAAAGTGATAATTTATCAGCTTGAGGGTGCTTTTCTTTAGATAGCACTTCTCCAATATAAAAATTTTGGTATTTATCTTTATAATTATATATTGCTTCTACTTCTATCCCGAGCATTGTCAATATATCATCTAATTCTTTAGGAGAGTAGTTAAAATCAATTAGTTCTTTTAGTCTGTTATATGAAATCAACATAATATTTTTTTTCTTAAATTATATCAAATTTTATTTATCTTTATTTTTCAATTTATTCTGTTTAATAGAAATACTATTATTTGCACCCTTTTGCTTTAAGTCTTCATAAAAATCGGGTTGTTCATTTATTAATTTTGCTTTCATGATAGGATCAACTTTTGTAAGCTCATATAAATACTTTGCAGCTGATTCATAATCATCTACTTCTAAATATGTTTTTGCTATTAAATGGTATGCTTCGAACCATTTAGGCTCAATTTCAATGATACTATCTAATATTTTCCTTGCTTTTATATAATCTTTATTTTTAATATAAAGTTCACCTAAGTCAGTTTTTGCTCGCAAATTATCCGGTGCAATTTCTATACATTTTTTATAAACAGCTATTGCTTTTTTATCTTCATTGATTTTGTTTAAAGTAGAAGCATAAGAATGTAGGTAGTCAGGATTATTTGGTGCAATTTTTATAGCTTTGCGAATATCAGTGATTGCTTTAGAATATTCTCCAAGAGCATCGTAGCAAAGACTCCTTCCGAAAAAAGGTACTGCAATATTCTGATTTTTCTTAATCATAATGCTAAAAAGCGAAATTGCTAAATCATATTTCCCACTATCAGCTAAAGTTGTAGCTAAATTCATTATATATTCAATATTTTGAGGGTCTAATTCATAAGCATAAGTATAACAGTCTATTGCTTGAACTAGTCGCCCCATTTGAGAATAAATACTTGCTAATGCAAAATGAATATATGCAATCTCGTTATCTAATGCTATTGCATTATTAAGACATTCAATAGCTTGGAATTTGTGTCCTGCTAAATTATGTACTAACCCAAGATTATACCATAAAAGATATAAATCAGGATTATCTTCAATTGCAATTTGATAATAATGGATTGCTTTATCATAATTTTTCATTGCTTGGTAGCAATAAGCTAAATTTTCATAAATCGGATATTCATCTTCCCCTAATTCATGCAGTTTCTCTAATATCTTTATTGCTTCGCTATATCTTTCGATACTTTGGAAAATAATATTTTTGTGATAAAGTGCCATTTCATTATCAGGCTCTTTTTCTAAAATATGGTCAATTAATTTAATTGCTAAATAATTATTACCAGTCATACTAAAATTAAGAGCTTTTTGTAAAGTAGCTTCAGGATCTTTTGGGTCAATTTCATTTGCTTTATCATAGCAAATATTAGATGCATCATAATCCCCAAAGGCACTATAAATCACACCCATAGAATTCCATGCTTCTATAGATTCTGGTGCATTATCTATCCAGATGTTACAAATTTTAAGTGCTAGCTCTAAATCAAAATCTATAATTAAATAATTAACTACCTGTTCAAAGATTTCTAAATTAGTAGTTGGCAATTCATTATTGCTATTATCATCAAAATAAATCTGAAATAATTCTACATACCTTTCTATTTCAGTATCATCTAAATTAAATTCTTCTTCTGGGTCAAATTCTTCCATTTAGCTAATAAAAAAACTATAAAAACTTGAATGCAAAATTAACAATAAATAGGTTAGTAATTACTTTAATCTATGAAATTTAATTGAAAATTCACAAAAAAGAATTGAAAAACAAATTCTTTATGATACATTTTAATTTTTAAAGAATTCTTACCAATTACCACCAAATCTTAATTTTATTTCCCAATCTTTTTGATTTCTATTTATTGCGGTTTGTTGAATATTGCTCGATGTGCTAAATTGCCATACGATATTATTTAAATAATTAGAATCAAGCACTATATTCATCGGAATTTCCAATGAAAACTCTGTATTCTGAGATAAATCATTTAAATCACTTCCATATCGCCATCCAATTCTATCAAAGAGTCTGCCTGTAGCTCGCAACCTAGCATCTTCCCACCTATTACCAGTTCCCATTTCAATTGCAACGCTTTCAATACTACCTGAACCTTGCAGCATACTAGTCAAAAAATCAGAAAATTGATTTGTAAGCATTCCAATTCCTAAGCTACCATATTCTGTGCTACTTGCTTTCATACCTGACTCCATCTCTGTCTTAGTGCGTCCGAACAAAATTAAAGACAAAGCATCTTGAAACACTTGTGTAGAATCGCCTTTTGATTGCTCACCTTCGAATTCATAATCAAATCGAATATTAGGCACTTTTAAGAAACCCGAGATATACATAAATACTTTAAATTCTCTCATTAATTCATTTATATAGCTTTTACCATTATAAACTGCTTTTAAATTTAATTTAGGATTTGCTACAGAACCTAAAGGGAAGCTAATACTTCCTTCAGTATCAAACTGTTTTATATAAGACAATTTAGAGCCCGGTAATAATTTTATATCTCCTAATAATGAAATACCATTATTTGGAGAATAATTCAAGGATAATGGATAATATTGATTCTCAGTACCTAACTTTGCTGTCAATTTGCCTAAATCACCTAAATCTATCCTTAGAGTGATAGGATTAAGTACCTTGAAATTCATACTTATATACATATTGTTACCCATCCTTGAGTTAGGAACAAATTTTGTATCTTGAGCAGTAGAATCTGCAGGATCTACTATTAAATTTTGTCCATTTTCAATTTCAGTATATAATGTATCTCCAGTAGCATTATCTATAACATTGTAAACCAATTCTTCATCTTCTAATGAACTTGCTACTTTATATAGCATCTTAGATTCTACAGAGTTAGAAGAAATTACTTTAGGCATAGTGAGAGAACCATTAATTACATTAATATCGCCATTAATATTTAAATTATTTGAACTTCCCTTGACTTCTACTGGATTTAATCCAGTGGCAATCACTAGTTTTCCATATATCGATGGAATAGATTTAGCTGATGAATTACCAAGAACCATTAATCCTGAAGTACTTAGAGCGAATTCATAACCCATCATCTCAAAACCATTCATTTTAAGTTCGCCTTTTAAATTTGCAGAACCATAAGTCAAATCATTAAAATCATTCCTAATTGTGGCATTAGAAATAGAAATCTTCTCTTGATTAAAATCAACTTTAGCTGTAGCGTGATACCTTAAATTATTTACTCCTAATATAAAACTACTATTTTGTACTTCAAGATCTCCACTATACATTAAATTATTTAGATCTGTTCCCTTTGCCTTAAGTGAAAGATCTACATAACCTCTCATATCGGAAACTGCTGAAATGAAAGGTGATATAATGTTAAGAGGTAGAGAATCGGTATTT
>ENA-UOOK01005377-UOOK01005377.1-fermentation-metagenome-genome-assembly--contig:-NODE-5377-length-12890-cov-5.019790_pt1 | contig 12890 bp, 13 predicted proteins | sample MGYA00245777_ERZ724023 | MGnify/ENA primary metagenome ERZ724023 (study PRJEB28704, sample SAMN03018312) | fermentation metagenome | biome: anthropogenic terrestrial biome; feature: soil; material... | reverse complement strand
TTATAATGGTTTTTTTGCCCCGGCCAAACCGGGTATGATGATGAAAGATCTGTATTTTGAGGCTTCAGTGGTGATTATCACCCTCATCCTGACCGGTAAATACTTGGAAGCGGTGGCGAAAGGCAAAACCTCGGAAGCTATTAAGAAACTCATGGGCTTACAGGCCAAAACGGCCCGGGTGGTTAGGAATGGAGAAGAAGTGGATATACCCATCGAGGAAGTAGAAACCGGTGAGGTGATTGTTGTCCGGCCGGGTGAGAAAGTCCCCGTGGACGGTAAAATTATCGAAGGAAGTTCTGCCCTTGATGAGTCGATGCTCACCGGGGAAAGTCTACCGGTGGAGAAAAAAGCCGGTGATCTGGTGGTGGGCGCTACCATTAATAAATTTGGAACCTTTAAGTTCGAGACGACTAAAGTCGGCAAGGACACTGTCCTGGCGCAGATTATCAAGATGGTGGAAGATGCCCAGGGTACTAAAGCGCCGATCCAGAAAATTGCCGATCAGGTCTCCGGGGTTTTCGTTCCGGTTGTCATCGGGATTGCCGCTGTTACCTTTTTAGTTTGGTACCTGGTAGTTGGTGACTTAACAGCGGCGATCGTCAGTGCCGTCTCTGTCCTGGTCATCGCCTGTCCATGTTCTTTAGGACTGGCGACGCCGACGGCGATCATGGTGGGAACCGGGAAAGGCGCGGAAAACGGGATTTTGATTAAAGGCGGCGACTCCTTGGAGATGGCCTATAAACTAAATACGGTAGTCCTTGATAAAACCGGGACGATCACCAAGGGCCAACCCGAGGTGACCGATATCCTAACTTTAGGCGAGCGGGAACAAATGAAAATTCTGTGTTTGGCGGCTATTACGGAGAAAAGTTCGGAACACCCGTTAGGGGTGGCCATCTATGAAAAGGGGAAAGCGGAATTCGGGAGTTTGCCGGATCCGGACCGGTTTGAAGCGATTCCGGGTCGCGGGGTATGGGCTGTTGTCGATCAGCAGGAGGTTTATATCGGTACCCGGAAGTTGATGACCGAAAAAGAGATTGACCTTGGCACGACCGAAACAGCCATCTCCAAGCTGGAGGATGAAGGAAAGACCGCCATGTTGATGGCGATTGACCAAAAAGTAGAAGCGATCATCGCAGTAGCGGATACTGTGAAGGAAAACTCCGGGGCAGCCATTGCCGAACTCCAGCAGATGGGGATTGAAGTCTATATGATCACCGGTGACAACCGAAGAACCGCCGCTACCATTGCCAAACAGGTTGGGATCACCAAGGTGCTGGCCGAGGTGCTTCCGGAACATAAGGCAGAAGAGGTAGAGAAACTGAAAAAACAAGGGAAAATCGTGGCCATGGTCGGCGATGGGATCAATGATGCCCCGGCGCTGGCTACTGCCGACATCGGAATGGCGATCGGCACCGGAACGGATGTGGCCATGGAAGCCGCCGATATTACTTTGATGCGGGGAGATCTAAAAACGATTCCCGCCGCCATTCGTCTTTCCCGGAAGACGATGCGAAAAATCAAGCAGAATTTATTCTGGGCCTTCATTTACAACACCATCGGGATCCCCTTCGCCGCCTTTGGTCTTTTGAACCCGATGATCGCCGGTGCCGCAATGGCTTTCAGCTCGGTGTCGGTCGTCACGAACTCCCTGGGTTTGAAGAGATTTAACCCTTATAAAAATTGACTTTAAAGCAAAGGACTAGCTAACCGCCGTAATGGCGGTATTTTTTTATCAAGTACATAATAGTTATTGACATATGTCAATAATAAGGTATAATAGAATTATAAATGACATATGTCAATAACCGCAAAGGGGTGAAATGTAAATGCCAAGAGGAGACGGAACTGGTCCGCTGGGCGCTGGTCCATTGACCGGAGGCGGTTTTGGCTGGTGCACAGGGGCAGGTGCCTTTGGTTCTGGTCCCCGTATGGGTTTCGCCTGTAGACGTGGCTTTTGGGGCAGGGGTTCTGTTCCTGTTCGAGTTTCGGGACAGAATCAAAAGGAACTTCTCGAGAAAGAAAAGGAGTTCCTCCAGAACCGGCTGCAAGCCATTGACCAACAAATAGAAAACATCGAATAGGACTAAGGTGGAGTGACCGGGGGACGCTCCGGTCAGCTCCGGCTTTAATGGAGGTGAAGAAATTTGCCGAGGCCAAGGAAGTGGCGAAAAGTATGTGGATTACCGGAAAACAACCGCTTCGGCCCGCTTGATGCAAAGGCTGATCCGGATCATTTTGTTCAAATGACGGTTGATGAATACGAAACGATCCGGTTAATCGACTTGGAAGGAATGACCCAGGAAGAGTGCGCCCGCCGCATGAATGTGGCCCGCACTACTGTACAGGGTATTTACTATGAAGCCCGTAAAAAAGTGGCTACCTCTTTAGTTAATAGTAAAGTACTCTTGATTGAGGGCGGCGAATATCGACTTTGTGATGGTTTCGGCCCATCCTGTGGCGGTCGAGGTTGCCACCGTCGCCGGTGTAGACGGGGCTCTATGGATTCGGGGGAAATTTAGTAATAGTAAAAAGAACGGAGGAAACTGATGAAAGTAGCAATACCAGTCGAGGAAAAGACAATGACAGGTAAGGTGTGTCCATCCTTTGGGCGGGCCCCTTATTTCCTTATTTATGACCAGGATACTAAGGAAGCGAGTTTTGTGGATAACAGTGCGGCGGACAGTGCAGGCGGAGCGGGGATCAAAGCCGCCCAGATGATCGTTGACAATAAGGCGGATGTCTTATTAACCCCCCGCTGCGGTGAGAATGCCGCCGGAGTTTTGCAGGCGGCCGGGGTTAAGATGTACAAAACAATGGATGAATCAGTCGCCGACAATATTAAGGCCTGGAGCGAAGGAAAACTCTCGTCTTTGACCGAGATTCATCCCGGCCTCCATCACCACGGAGGAAAGTAGCATGCGTGTGGCTGTGCTGAGCGGGAAAGGCGGCACTGGAAAAACCTTAGTAGCTGTAAACTTAGCAGCGGTTGCGCCTACGCCTGCTTTGTATATCGATTGTGATGTGGAAGAACCCAATGGACATCTCTTTTTTAAGCCGGAGAATGTTCGGAAAACGGAGATCGGGATTAAAATTCCGGTGGTCCACGGGGATAAGTGTACGGGCTGTCGACAGTGCGTCGATTTTTGCCAATTTAATGCCTTGGCTTATATTAAGGATCACCCCCTTGTTTTTGAGGAAATATGCCATTCCTGTGGTGGATGCGTCCTAATCTGTCCGGGAAGCGCCCTGACGGAAAAGGAAAAGGTCATTGGGGAGGTGCAAATGGGTCGATCCGGACGGGTCACGGTCAAGACCGGGATTTTAAACCCGGGGGAAGCCTCGGGGATTCCCATCATCAAGCAGTTGTTGACAGCATGTCCAGCGGAAGCAGGACACCTGACCTTTATTGATTGTCCGCCAGGGAGCGCTTGTCCGGTGATGGAGAGTATTAAGGAAGCTGATTATTGCCTTTTGGTGGCCGAACCGACCCTTTTTGGTGTGCACAATCTGAAGATGGTTTATGAGCTGGTGAAGCTGTTTAATAAACCCTTTGGCGCGATCCTCAATAAGTGCCTGGACAAGGCAAACCCGGCGGAAGAATTTTGTATAGATCAGGGCATTCCGATTTTAGACCGGATTCCCTTTGATCAGGAGCTTGGTAGATTGAATGGGGACGGGCTGATTGCCGCACGGGAAAGCGAACATTATCAAGAGTTCTTTGCGGCGCTGCTGGCAACGGTCTTAAAGGAGGCGGGAGGTGCACCATGAAACAGCTTTTAATTTTGAGCGGCAAAGGGGGAACAGGAAAAACCACGGTCGCCAGCGCCTTGATCAAGCTGTCGAACGCTAAAGCCTATGCTGATTGTGATGTGGATGCCCCTAATCTCCATTTAATAATGGCGGCCAAGACAGATCCTGAGCGCCGAGATTATTACGGTTTGCCCAAGGCAAAAATTGATCCTAAGCGTTGCACTGCCTGCGATCGTTGCCGGGAATCCTGCCGGTTTGAGGCGATTATTAAGGATCAGGATTATAAGGTGGATGCTTTTGCTTGCGAAGGTTGTGGTGTGTGTGTGGCTGTTTGTCCGGTGAATGCCGTGACTTTAAATCCGGCTGTGGCTGGGGAATTAATGCTCCACACCGACAAAAACCGGGTCTTTTCCACCGCCCAGCTGAAAATGGGGAGCGGGAATTCCGGTCTGCTGGTGTCCGAAGTGAAGAAGCAGCTGAAAACAGCAGCGGTCCAGACGGAGCTGGCCATCATCGACGGTTCTCCCGGCATCGGTTGCCCGGTCATTGCTTCTCTAAGCGGAGTCGATCTGGTGTTAATCATCGCTGAACCTTCTGTCTCCGGCCTTAGTGACCTGGAGCGGATCATTAAAACAGCCGGGACTTTCCAAATCAAGACGGCGGTTTGTATTAATAAATACGATACAAATCGGAGAAAAACCGCTCAAATTGAAGACTATTGTCGGGAAAACGAGATCCCGGTGGTCGGTCATATTCCCTTTGATCCGCTGGCGGTCGAGGCGATCAATAATGGAAAGACTATTGTTGATCTTGAATGTCCGGCTGGGGAAGCGACGCGAAGGGTTTTCGCCCGTACGCTGGATTTATTGTTAATGGACAGTCAAAATTCAGCCGATGCTGATTAACCCCGCCAAAAGCTTGGCACGGGTTTGGCTTGTCGATGGAGGCTAAAAGGCATAAAATAATGATGGGATAAGTGCAAAAAGCTTAGAATAAAGGAGCTAAAAAGATGAGTGAACATTGTAGTGAAAATTGCAGTAGTTGCGGTGAAAGTTGTGGGGAGAGAAAAGAAGCCCCGAAAACAGACTTTTCCGCCCAACCCCATGAGCTTAGTAGCATTAAAAAGGTGATTGGGGTGATCAGCGGCAAAGGCGGAGTCGGTAAGTCCCTGGTGACTTCGTTGCTCGCGGTCGCCATGAACCGGAAAGGATATAATACCGGGATTCTGGATGCCGATGTGACCGGCCCTTCGATCCCGAAGATTTTTGGGATTAAGGAAAAAGCCCAAGGCAACGACCTAGGCCTTTTTCCAGTGAAAAGTAAGACGAACATTGATCTAATGTCGATCAACCTATTACTCGAAAATGATACCGACCCGGTGGTCTGGCGGGGTCCGGTAATAGCCGGAGCGGTAAAACAGTTCTGGACCGATGTCATTTGGCAAGACGTTGATTTCCTGTTTATCGACATGCCACCGGGGACCGGCGATGTACCTCTGACCGTCTTTCAATCCATCGCCGTGGATGGGATTATCATAGTTACTTCACCCCAAGAACTGGTTTCGATGATTGTGGCGAAGGCGGTTAAGATGGCCAAGCTGATGAACATCCCCATTCTTGGCCTGGTGGAGAATATGTCCTATTTCCATTGCCCCGATAACGGTAAGGATTACAAAATATTCGGGGAGAGTCATCTTGACCAGATTGCGGCTGACCATGATTTAAAGATTCTGGCCAAGCTGCCGATCGATCCGCAACTGGCGGAGGATTGTGATGAAGGACGGATCGAATTCTATGAAGGTCAAAACCTCGAGGGTGTTACGACCATATTAGAGGCCATGCTGGAGGCCACAGAAAAGTAAGATCTTAAGCGCGGTGAAAATAATGAAAACGAAATTTGGAGGAAAACAAGATGATGAAAATTGCGGTAGCTAGTGAAGGTCAGATGGTTACCGGACATTTCGGCCATTGTGAAAACTTCAATATTTTTACGGCAGAAAACAAACAAATCGTCACGGAAGAATCGATTAGAAATCCAGGACACAAACCAGGCTTTCTGCCCAACTTCCTTAATGACCGAGGTGTCAACGTGATAATTTCCGGTGGAATGGGCGCCGGCGCCATCGAAATCTTTGCGGAAAAGGGGATCGAAACGATTACCGGCGTGACTGGTGACGCGAAAGCAGCGGCGGAAGCATACTTAAACGGTACCTTAAAATCTAGCGGTTCCGTCTGCCATGACCATGAACACCAAGGAAATTGCGGGGACTAACGGCGAGCTGTAAAGAGCCTTCACAAATTATTCCATAGACGTAAAAAAAGCGACTTTCCCGCTTTATGCTGGGGAGAGCCGCTTCTTTTGTTTTTAATATCAGTTTTAGACAAGCGATGGAGGTGTTTCCAAGGTATTTTTCCTTTCCGGGGGGGGCTAGAACTTGAGCCCTCCGGTCAGGAAGTACCCAGAACGTTCCTTGCCCTGTACCGCAGCTAGATCCAGGAGGAGCGGTCCGAGTTTTCCACCCACTCCGGCGGTGAGACAGAATTCATCGTCAGTGGTATACCCCCCGACGCGTAAAAAGATGAGGTTCAAAATCGGCTGCTCTAACCCGACATGGAAAGAACCCTTCGCATCATTGGAGAAGGGGATCTGGTAATCCGCCGCAAGCAGCGTTCCAACCACCGGTAATTTTAACGCGCCGCCCAGCGCCAGGACGGTGGGGAGCTGGTAGGTTTCGGTGTAGGCTTCATTAGTTAGTAAAACATCTATAGTGCCATCATCAATAGCCTTTTGTAACGCTGCTGGGTCATCCTCCAAATCCTTTAGTTTATTCTCAAGGTCTTTGGTATTAGTACTACTTCTTTGCCCCGCAAGCTTAATTCCACTGAGGGAGAGGTTACGCAGCACCGCGCCGACCCGGATGCGGTCGCTTATTTTAAACAACCCGCCTAGATCAAGGGCGAACCCGGTTCCGACGCCATATTTCACTTCACCGTAGGGAGCTTCGATGTCTTCCGAAACTCCTTCATATTCTAATTTTATCTTTTCCATCTGATATCCAGCGTTTGCCCTGGCTAACGAGACACTTTTTATATTCACGCCAACACCGATTAGGTCCGTAAACTCCCGGGCCAATGACAAGGAGACAATTACGGGCACATTTCCGTTTAAGTCACCGTTTTTATCACTTAAGCCGGCGGTGTCAATATTAGGGTCCGTATAGATATTTAACGCAAAACCGCGGAAATTAAGTCCGGCCCCCAAATTTGCCAGCGCGCCGGTTTTTTTGATCTCGAGTTCACCTAGTTCAGTAAAGGAGCCGGGGTTCTCTAGTTTTCCCATCTTGTCCATGAGATCCATAATTCCGTCCCAATCGCCCACTCCGCCAAAGGTGGGCGTGAGCCCGAACTTGAGTTGGGTTAACCCGGCCGGGTTCCAATAGGCTGCTGTGCCATCATCCGCTACCGCCGTAAAGGCACCGCCCATCCCCATGGCCCGTCCGCCCATTCCAGTGGAAGCTATCGCCGCTTGGGTAGAAGCCATCAGCAACAAAAGAGCCACACTGATCACCAAAAATTTCTTCATCTAAGAAGGCCTCCTTTATCCACATCCGTTTATCGTTTGTCAAAAATATACTGGTTATAATTTATATCGGCGCTGCACCTATAATACTTAGCCTTGTTTTTTTAATCTCGAGTGAAAAAATTATAGGAAAACAAAAAGATCTCCATTCACTCGGGACATATTTTTGTCTACATTAAAGGTGAATATTAGATGAAATCGGTTTATACTCTGATACGACGGGTGGAACGCTTAATGCCTGGTGGACTAAGATCGCCATCGGCTTTTTAGTCTGTCTCTTCTGTCTGTTACAAAGATTGTTTGCCGCGCGCCAAGCCAACCGAGGGGTAGCGGTCAGGAAAGAACAGCAGACGGAAGTTTCGGCCGTCTGAAGCTCCGCCCATGAAGTAAATAAATTAGCAGGAAAATCAAAAGATGAGGTTAATACGATCAGTAATATTGTGGCAAAAATCCAAGCGAAAGTGATCCGAATAAATGCCACCATCACGGCTTCCCGGCTAATTAATTTCGGAGGAGGATAATAAATGAGGAAAGGGAGATTATTGGTTGTCTTCTTTGTTTTGGTATTAGCCCTCGCTTGCCAAGTCCAGGCTCGCCAAAGAAGAATTGTTGTTGGGTTCGTCCAAGTCGGCGCGGAAAGCGCCTGGCGAACAGCGAATACGGAGTCCATTATCTCCGAGGCGAAAAAACGGGGCATTGAGTTGAAATATGTCGACGGTCAACAGCAGCAAGCAAACCAGATTAAAGCGATCCGCTCCTTTATTGCGCAGAAAGTTGATGTGATCGGTTTTTCCCCGGTGGTCACCACCGGTTGGGAGCAGGTTCTGCGTGAAGCGAAGCGCCATAAAATTCCGGTAATTCTCGTAGACCGGGCCGTGGATTGTGCAGATGACTCTTTGTGGGTCACCCTGATCGGTTCCGATTTTGTGAAAGAAGGACGTCAGGCCGCGCACTGGTTAGCAGGGAAGATGAAGGGGAAGGCCAGTATCTTTGAGCTGGAGGGAACAATCGGTTCAGCCCCGACGATCGACAGAAAAAAAGGATTTCAAGAGGTTATGAAGGACTATCCCGAGATGAAAATCATCCATTCGCAAACCGGTGATTTCACCCGCTCAAAGGGGAAAGAAGTTATGAAAGCTTTTCTTAAAGAAAAAGGGCCCTGTTTTGACGCCCTATTTTCCCATAACGATGATATGGCCATTGGCGCGATTCAGGCAATGGAGGAATATGGGATCAGACCGGGGACGGATGTGATTATTGTCTCCGTCGATGCGATTCGAGCCGCTTTTGAAGCGATGATCGAAGGTAAGCTCAATTGTACGGTGGAGTGTAATCCATTACAAGGACGAGCCTTTTTTGATGCGGTGGAGGCAATCGTCGCCGGAAAAACCCTGCCGAAAAAGATCCCCGTTGAGGAGGGGGTATTCCCTCAGGAAGTGGCGCGGGATGTGCTACCGATCCGTAAATACTAAAGTGATTCGATGAGTCAAAAGACAAAACACGTGATAATTGTGGGATCATAAGGTGATGTAAATGATTATTGGATTGCGTACAACATCAGGGAGGAAGTCAGGGATGAAACCCGAAAAAGAACAGAACAATGGTTTAATCCGTAAGCGGCTGATCTTCAGTTTTATGATGCTTTCGCTGACTCCTATTTTTATGATTGGCTTTTTGTCATACTACTATTGTCAAACAGCTATTACCAGAAAGATTACCCGGTATTCCCAAGCCGAGCTGATGCAGACCGTTGCGAATGTCCAAACTAAGCTGGCGGAGTTTGAGAATACATTGGTGCGTCTTTTTATTAATACGGAGTTTAACAGTGCCTTAACCGCGCTTGGCGCTGCGAATGAAGAAACACAGTTCGTTGCGGCGAAAAAAGGCATAGAAGCGCAGTTTAAAGAGTATATGATTAGTAACCAGGATATATTCGGTTTTATGTTCATGTGTGAACCCAACTTGGACCATTCGGTATTGATCACGAAAGATTATTATGATGAGTTTACGGAGCTCGTCAGGGATTTCAAGGAGCAAAATGCCTACCGGAATATTATGACCGCCGGGGGCGGGATCGTGTGGTCATCAGCGCTGAAAATAAATCGCAGCCATTTTGTGCTGCTGGGGCGGCAGATTAAGGAGACGTCTACCGGTGATTCCCTTGGAATTCTGGGCATTATTCTTGATGAAGAAAGAATTGATCAACTGATTAATTTGAATATCTATACCCGTCTCTATATTTCACTGGCCGAGATCGGTAGTTATTCGCTGGTGATCAATAACGACGGCGAGATTGTGTCCACCCCATTTAAGGAGGATATTGGGAAAGACTTCTCGAAAATCATTAAGGAAACCAAACCCCTTGATGAAATCTTCAGTTTGGTTTCTAACCGGGATTATGGAAGTGAAGTTAACCAGGGCAGTTTTATTACGGAAGTCAATGAACGGCCAACGCTCGTCACTTTTAAAACCATCGGCAGTAAGGTCGGAATTGGCGGGAAAAGCGGCTGGCATTTGCTGAGTTTGGCCCCCACTTCGTTTCTCTATGCTGATGTGAAGAGATTAGCATATGCTACCTTAGGGTTGGGGTTGATCTTTGCCGTCGTTTCGGTAGGGATCTCCTTCTATCTTACTTCCCTTCTTGACAAAAAGCAGACGCCCTTAACTTAGTAGAGGGTAAGGGGTGGTGAAAATGGAACGCCGTCAAATTAAGTGGTCACTAACCCTCCTGCTTTATTTTGCTGTCTTCAGTTCTCCACTGATCAATATTCCTCGGATCGAAGCGACGATGCGGACGCGTCCAATTGTCATCTCCATTGTGCCGAAATCCCTTGATAACCCCATGTTTATTGAAGTAAAAGAGGCGGCTGAACTCACCGCCCAGCGGCTAAACGTGGTTTTGGAATGGGTGGGGCCCTTTAAGATGGACGTGGATACCCAGATTCAAATCATTGAAGGGTTGATCCGTCGGAAAGTCGACGGGATCGCGGTCAGTTGTAGCGATGAAGAACGCCTCCGGGCGGTGATCGATCAAGCAGTCGCTTCCGGAATCAAGGTGGTGACGATGGGTGCGGACGCGCCTAAAAGTAAACGCTTGTTTTACTGTGGAACCGATAATTATCAAGCCGGAGTGGCTTGTGGTGAAGCGATGGTTCGGCTTGTTACCCAAAAAGGTTGGGCTGAGCGGGAGCTGAAAGTAGCGGTGCTGACGGGAGGGCTGAACGCCCATAATCAACGGGAAAGGATTCGTGGTTTTAAAGCGGCCACCGCCGGACGGATTAACCTTAATTACCAGGCGATGCTGGTTTGTAATGACGATATAACTACCGCGGCGAAAGAAGTGGAAGCCTACATCAGAAAACATCCGGAGACGGACGCCTTCTTTTTTACCGGGGGCTGGGCTTTTTTGGGTCCACCCGAAGCGATGCCCTTTTACGACCAATGGTGTCGAAACGGAGGAATTGCCGTCTCCATGGATACCTGCTATCCGGTGCTGGAAGCGGCGCAGAGGGGTTTTGCGCAAGCTCTGGTCGGACAGGATTTCAAAAAGATGGGTGAGTTTACCGTTAGTTATCTGGTGTGTGCGGTTAAAGATCTACCCTATCCCGAGGAATTTATCGATACAGGATTAGAAATTGTCGATCAAACGGACTTCGAGCGCCTAATCCTTACCAGAAGGCCGTGGGATATCAAATGAGGAGAATTAGCAAGTCGCTTCGGGTGAAATTCATCCTCTCCTTTTTGGCGTTGGGTGTTATCCCTTTGGTCCTGTTGGCTTTTCTTTCTTACCATGCATATCTAGAGATCTTGCAACAAAATGTTCGTTCTTATAGCAATGAAGTTCTGGACCGGGTGGAGCGGAACATCCAAATTTACTTAGGCGACCTTGATCGCATGTTGGAGCTTCGCAACGATTATTATATCCTCCAGTTTATGAAACTTAGTATCATCAATGATATCGAGGGCAACCAAAAATTTACCTACCGTTTGTGGGAGAATTTAAACACGCTGAAAAATTACAAAACCGACCTTCGTGATGTGGCGATTACGACTTTAAAAGGGGTTAAAGTTGGTTGTTACGGGGTAATTAATGTTGATCTGACCCAAAATGATCTGTTTCAAGCGCTCGCCAACCGCAATATGCGGGATAATACCATGGTCATTTATGGGCCCCATGGGGATTGGCTGGGCGGTAACGTCTTTTCAGTCGGGCGCGCGATCTACGGCGATTATGATAATTTTTTAGGGATCATGAGTATTGATGTTGAACTTGACTTGCTGGCGCGGATCTGCAGCGATATCCGGCTGGGGAAGACCGGCTATGTTACTTTGGTCGACCAGAATGGGCGGATCATCTTCCACCCGCAACCGGATTTGATCGGAAAATCAGCCGGACTACTCTTTGAGAATCCCGTGGGCGAATCCTGGCGTACCGGTTATTACACTTACGGAAACCGTGTGGTAATGGGGAAGACCATTTCCCCCACCAATTGGAGTATTATCGGGATCTCCGACCGTTCGGAGTTAACGGCGGAGATGGTGATGGTGTCGCGCCTGTCTTTGGCCATGATCATCGTCACCATTGGCGGGATCATCTTGGTCGCGCTTTTGTTGTCAGGTTATTTAACGAAACCGCTGAAGGAATTGCAACTCTCTATGCGCGCAGCGGCTGAAAACCTGCATACCAATGTCCAGGTGCGTACCGATGATGAAATCGGGCAGTTAGGTCGGTCTTTTAACCAAATGCTCTCCCGGATCCGGCAGTTGATGGACCAAAGCGTGCAGGAACAGAAGAAACTCCGCCAAACCGAGATGCGGGCGCTCCAGGAGCAAATTAAACCCCATTTTATCTATAATACGCTTGAAGTCATCATCGGCCTTTTAGAGACGAATAAGAATGAAGATGTGATCAAAATGGTCGAGGCCTTAGGCGCTTTTTTCCGGGTTAGTCTTAGTCATGGCCGGGAAATGATTTCGATTAACGAAGAAATTGAACATATCCGCAATTATCTTTATATCCAGCGATACCGTCATGGCGATAAGTACGATTACCGGATCCAGGTTGACCCGGAAATTACCCGCTATAAAATGCTCAAGCTGCTCTTGCAACCATTGGTGGAAAATGCTATTTACCATGGGGTGCGTTCTCTGGAAGACTACAATGGGTTAATCACGGTGCGCGGTTATCGGTCGCAAGGAACAATCTGCTTTGAAGTGCTGGATAACGGACGGGGGATGCCCCCCGGACAAGTAAGTTCGATTAATGCTTATTTAAGGGAAGGTACGCCTCCGGAACAAGAAAAACACGGCTTTGGTTTGCGCAATGTTCATGAACGAATTGTGCTGGCCTTTGGTCAAGAATATGGTTTGGGTTTACAATCGGAACTGGGCAAAGGAACCAAGGTTTTGCTCTCCCTTCCGTTGCTGGTGGATGAACGTTCGGCGCTTGAACCACCACCGGGCATTGGTAGGTAGTCATTCATCCTGGCTACCACTAGGACACCTGAAAGGATGAAAATCAAAGCCAGGGTAATGACAAGCCCCAGAGGCACACAGCA
>ENA-UOOK01005376-UOOK01005376.1-fermentation-metagenome-genome-assembly--contig:-NODE-5376-length-12891-cov-3.056715_pt1 | contig 12891 bp, 11 predicted proteins | sample MGYA00245777_ERZ724023 | MGnify/ENA primary metagenome ERZ724023 (study PRJEB28704, sample SAMN03018312) | fermentation metagenome | biome: anthropogenic terrestrial biome; feature: soil; material... | reverse complement strand
GTCTGAACCGCCATTTCAGCAGCATCCGAGAAATCAACCATTTTGGAGGATGACGCCCTCAAGACACCGGCAGACTTATTGTCATCTTTGCCGGTATTTCCGGAAATTGAATTGTAAAACTCTACATCAGACATTCTTTTATCAATCAATCTGTCTGAAACAAGGTATGCCGCCCCTATCGAAAGAACCACACACAACAATAAAAAGAGAAAATTCTTCTTCATATTCAATATTATCGATTATTATCTTAGGAAAACTCAAAATATATGCCAAAAAATGATTACATTTGTAGCTATTATACATGAGTAATATTAAATAGATATAATTATGAAATTTGCAGTATCAAGTTCCGAACTACTACACGGATTACTATCCGTATCAAGAGTAATTGCAAGCAAACCGACACTTGCCATCCTCGAAAATTTTCTTTTTTCATTGAAAGAGAATACATTAACAGTAACAGCTTCTGACGGAGAGACCACACTCAAGACGAATATCACTATCGATCAGGTATTGGAAGAGGGAGAAGCAGCCGTTCCTGCCAAATTACTGACAGATTCCCTTAAAGAGTTTCCGGATCAACCTCTTACTTTCAGTACCAATGCCAAAGATTCGACTATGGATATTACATGGGCAAGCGGAGCTTCCAAGATACCTTGTCTTGAAGCCAACGATTTCCCTGAGCTTCCTTCTCTGAATGAAATTTCCGAAAATCTGACAATTCCTTCAGAAACACTGCTCGACGGCATCAATAACACCATATACGCTACCGCCGAGGAAGAGCTCAGGCCTGTCATGAACGGCATATTTTTCGACATTGATGTGGAGTCAACCACCCTTGTGGCTTCAGATGCACACAAATTGATTTGTTTTACATTCAAGACTGCATCCGCTTCTCAGAAGTCATCGTTCATTCTGCATAAAAAGCCTGCTTCAATACTGAAAAGCATACTTACTAAAGTTTCAGACGATATTATCATCAAGTTCGACAACAAGAACGCCTATTTCTATTTTGACAGCAACGTGCTGGTATGCAGACTTATTGAAGGAAATTATCCGGCATACAAGACTGTTATTCCTAAAAATAACGATAACAAACTGATTGTGGCAAGAATGGATTTGCTCAACGTTGCAAAACGTATCGCCGTATGTTCAAATCAATCTTCAAGCCAGATTAAACTAAAACTTTCAAACAACGAGATGGTCGTATCCGCTCAGGATTTGAATTTCTCAATCTCCGCTTACGAGGCTCTTCCTTGTCAATATGACGGTATGGAAATGGAAATAGGATTTAAAGCTCCTTTCCTGATTGAAATATTGAACAATCTGCCATATCAGAATATCTGCCTTGAACTTGCAGATCCGAGCAAATCGGCACTTATCGTTTCCGCAGACGAAGACAATCACGATGAAGAGTTGTACGCCCTGCTTATGCCTGTAATGATTAATGCCTGATTATCATGCGGTTAAATCTTAAAAAGCCTATTTTGTTTTTTGACATTGAAAGTACGGGGCTCAATGTTTCATCGGACAGAATCGTGGAAATATCCGTTGTGAAAGTCTTTCCTGACGGAAGCAGGGAGGTAAAAACCCGTCGAATCAACCCGACAATCCCAATTTCGGCCGAATCTCAGAAGATACACGGAATAAGTGATGAAGATGTAAAAGACTGCCCTACATTCAAAAGGATAGCCAAATCCCTTGCCCAATGGATGGAAGGGTGCGATATTGCCGGATACAATTCCAACAAGTTCGATATTCCTATGCTTGCGGAAGAGTTTCTGAGGGCTGAAGTGGATTACGATTTCAGAAAGAGGAATCTTGTGGATGTACAGAACATTTTTCACAAGATGGAACAGAGGACATTGAGTGCAGCCTACAAATTTTATTGCGAAAAAGACCTCGAAAATGCTCACTCGGCGGAGGCTGACACCATGGCCACATACGAAATTCTCGAAGCTCAGCTTGACAGATATTCGGATACACTGCGCAATGACATTCAATTTCTTGCCGATTTCTCGGCAAAGAGCAATTTTATGGATTATGCGTGCAGGATTATGCTCAATGACAAAGACGAGCCTGTCTTCAACTTTGGAAAGCATAAAGGGCATTTGGTAAAGGAAGTTTTTGAAAAAGAGCCGAGCTATTACGATTGGATGATGAAAGGTGATTTTACATTGGACACCAAGTCGGTCATTACCAAAATAAAGCTGTCGATGCGATGAATATTGTAGTGGTTCCGCTTAACAGTACATCTTATTACACCCGTCCGGACACTACTCTTGAAAAGGAGTCGAAAGATTATTATTGTCCGGACGATGTCTCTTTGTTATCTCTCTCCGTTTCCGTCAATATCAAAATCATAAAAGCGGGAAAGGCTGTCGCTAAACGATTTGCCGACAGATATTACAACGAATTCGGCATAGGAGTAATGATGTATGGAGAAAGTATCATAAAAGACGGCAATCCCCTTTCATTTTGTATGGCATCGTCTCTCGACAACACATCTGTAATTCCGGATACTACATGGAAATCATCCGAAATCAACAGCTACTATTGCAATCTTGTCGTCAACAGGGAAGAGTTCAATTATTGCAGCAATATCGGATTTCACGATTATATAAATGCCAAATTGGAACAGGTATCCCAAAAAATATCGCTTAGAATAGGAGATATTGTATCCTTTGAGATATCCCACAGAGTATTGTTTGAAAAAGGGGCCGCTATACGATTGTCGGCCAATGACTATCCTTTGTTGGACTTCAATATCTGCTGAGCGGCACTCGCACCGGCAAGGGCTCCGGTAGAAAATGCTATCTGAAGATTATATCCTCCCGTATCTCCATCGAGATCAATGACTTCTCCCGCAAAATAGAGATTGGGAATGTGTCTGGATTTCATATTTTTAGCAATTATGTCACTCCGGCTTATGCCTCCGGCGGTGATTACGGCTCTTTCGTAGCCTATATACGATTTAATCTTGAATCTCCACTCTTTCAGTTTATAAGCCATATTGCCGAAATTCAAATCCTTGTTGTACTCCATAAACGGCAATATCAGATCAACGGGCATCAGTCCGCGTAAAATGGTTCTCAACGTGCCGATTGAAGGGGTCCGACTGACATCTGTTTTTAATTGGGCAAGGTCCCTGTTGATTCTTTCTGTCAAAATTTTCATGGAAAGGGCCGGTTTCAAATCGAGGACAAGTTCGACTTTCTGCCCGTTAATCATTGCCTTTATCGCTTTTCGGCTCACACGGTATCCGAGCGATCCCTCTATTCCATTGGACGTAAAATTGACATCGCCAAGTTCCATTTGGATTAAATCTCTGTCAACAAATAAGTTAAGTCCCACATTATTAAGATTGATATTGTACAGATGCGGGTTGTAATTGTCTGGAATAAGGGCCGTAAGGGATGGAAATGTATTTACTATCGAATGTGATAATTTCCGTGCAAACTCATATCCGTCTCCTGTACTTCCTGTTGATGGATATGATAGTCCTCCCGTGGCTATAATCATGGCTTTGGAACATAATATTTCACTATCGATTGATGCTACATTATTATCGTTTCTGAAACTTCGAGCATAAACACATTTGAATATTTCATCGGCAACAGAGACCGAAAGGACCTCGCTATTGTATAAAATATTGATATTCAATGTATTCATTCTGTCAACCAAAACTTTCGGCACATCTGCCGCGTGCATTGATGCCGGGAAAACCCTTTCTCCCTGTTCGACTGTCGTCTGCAATCCTATGGAATTGAAAAATTCAATGGTGCTGATATTGTCAAAATGAAAAAATGAGGACTTGAAAAAGGATGCAACAGGATGAATATGTGACGAAAATTCCGACCACTTCTTGGTATTTGTCAAATTGCATCTCCCTTTTCCCGTGAGTAGAATTTTTTTGCCGCAAATATTGTTTTTCTCTATCAAAGTGACTGAACATCCCATCTCGGCAGCCTTTATGGCCGCCATCATTCCTGCAGCTCCACCCCCTATAACTACAATATCCACCAATTCACTTCCCATATAGTCAATCCAATATTATTCAAAAAAATCAATAATTTCCCCCATCAGTATGTAATAGGCATCATCATATCCCGATATATAACTTCTCGAATTGCATAAAAGAGCTGCACTCATACCGGAATTGGTATTTCCCACCCAGATAGCAGTAGTGCCGGCAAGGTTGCCGCTATGATAATGAGCACCGGGATACAGATTGTGTCCGATTCTCCATCCCAAGCTGTATCTTGCATAGTTGGATGTCGGAGAATTATACATCAACTCCAGAGTTTCAGGCTTCAAAATATCTGCAACACCACTTCTGCCGTCAATGTGGGCCAATACTTTCATCAGCTGGTTGGTGGAGGCAATGATACCTCCTGCGGCAGCAATCACCCTCATCGGATTGCCATAACCATTTGTGCCATCTTGCGAATAATATACACACTCGTTGGACCTGCGCTCATCCTGTCCCCCTCCAACATGAATATCGGTTATTCCCATCGGCTTGAGCACATCTTCCTTAAGAAACTTCTCGTATTCTTTGCCACTGACTACTTCAACCACTCTTCCTAAAATACCAAATCCCATATTGTAATAGGAATAAGTCGAACCCGGAGCATGACTTAATTCGAGTCCGAGGACATAGTTAATCAGATCATCGAGTGTCTTTCCGTCACGAATACTGCTGAACATGGGATCCGGACTTGTAGGCCAACCGCTATTGTGCTGCAGTAAGTTGCGGACGGTAACTGTTGCTTTCTCTCCCGTAACTCCGGGAAATTGTTTGTCAAGTATGCCACCTTCTCCAAACACATTGCTGTCAATATTTAAAAGCCCTCTCTCATACAATGTCATTATACACAATGTGGTAAATTGTTTGGAAACGCTTGCAAGCCTATAGAGGTGATCTGCAGATGTTTTGGTCCTGCTCTCCTCAATCGAGAAACCATAACCTGATGAATATATGATCTTTTCATCCTTCATTACTGAAATCGAAACTCCCGGAATAGAGTAATCGGTCATAAATTTATATACCCTTTTATCTATGTCCATATTGCCGTACTTGGCATATACAAAGTAGCTTTTGGTATATTTTCCTGTCGATGAGACCACTTTAACAGTTACAATATCTGAAAAGTCAGACACTGTAACCCCGCTCACCTGCTCGACATCTTTTATATAGACCTTGGACCCGGTTGCCACAGAAAAATTTGCCTTGAGAGCTTTCAGATCGGCCGATTCAGGGACAGAGAGATAGAAATACTCTCCCACATTATATGAATATACCGATTGTCCAAGCAGTGGATTGTCAGCCAAGGTAAAGCCCACACTCGCAAGATTGGCATTCTCTTCAACCTCCGGTTTGGGATCAGGCTCAATTCGATTCTTATTACAGGAAACTGCCAACACTAACAATAGCAGTGTTAATGATTTAAAAATTATTTTATTCATTTTATGTAAATATTTATCTGTTAATTACTCCGCTTCCAATTACCTCTCCATCAATACTATACCATGCAGCAAACTGTCCGGGGGTTACTCCTCTCTGCGCTTGTTCAAACAATATATACATCCCGTTTCCGGTATATATCAACCTCCCCTTTTGCAGCGGCTGTCTGTATCTGATTCTTATCAGATAATCTCTCTGCTCGCCGATAGACATTGCCATATCGGGGCGTATCCAGTGGATTTCATCCTCAATAATATGCAGAGCTTTGCGGTATAGTCCGGGATGCTCCTGTCCCTCTCCGACATAGATTATATTATTTTCTATATCTGTAGCAATAATAAACAAAGGCTCTTTGTGTCCTCCGATATTCAACCCTTTTCGCTGTCCTATTGTATAAAATTGTGCCCCTTGATGGGTTCCGATTACTTTTCCGTCACTCTGATTATATTTAATAGGTGTTGAGAGCGATTCGATGTCGTCTCCCGGAGTGATTGATTTGTAAAAATCGGAAAAGATTTCAACCACATTTCCTTCCTCGGCTTTTAATTTTTGTTGAAGAAATACAGGTAAATCGACTTTCCCCACAAAACAAATCCCCTGCGAATCCTTTTTGTCGGCACTCGGCAGGTCGGCCTCTTTGGCAATTCTACGTACTTCGGGCTTTATAATATCACCTATCGGAAACATAGATTTAGACAATTGCGCCTGATTGAGCTGACATAAAAAATAGCTCTGGTCTTTATTTCCATCTGTTCCCGCCATCAATCTGTATATGGTTTCTCCTGACTTGTCGATAAACTGCTCTTTACGGCAATAATGACCTGTTGCCACATAATCGGCTCCGAGATCAAGAGCGCATTGAAGGAAAGCATCGAACTTTATCTCCCTGTTGCACAATACATCAGGATTGGGAGTTCTCCCTTTTTCATATTCATCGAACATATAATCTACCACCCTTTGGCGATAGACATCGCTCAAATCCACAAAATGGAAGGGAATACCTATCTTTTTGGCAACCATTTCGGCCACGAACTTATCCTCTTCCCACTCGCAGTCACCATGCAGAGTCCCTGTTGTATCATGCCAATTCTGCATAAATAGGGCAAATACATCATATCCTGCCTGCTTTAACAATAAAGCCGCCACACTTGAGTCAACCCCTCCGGATAATCCTACTGCTATTCTCATTTGCTAAAATTTTGGGCAAAGGTAATAAATTCCGCGCAACATGAACCGATTCAATTCAATGATTGATTCACAGGATGCCATATATGAGATTTTTATTTTCAAATTAAAGAATTATTCCTACCTTTGCATCGGGTAAGTCATATACGACCAGCTCCTGCTGAACTCCCCCAGGACCGGAAGGTAGCAAGGGTAGGTGGTTGTAGCGGTGCGATATATTAAGCTTACCCTTTTTTATTTCAGGTTGTCAAATATAAATGGCAGCAGAGAAGCCACTCCTTCAAATACTTGCACAACTTTTCCGCTTCCTGTCAATATTCTCATCTTTCTGCCTCCACGCTGTTCATACTCTGCAAGTACCTGTCTGCATGCTCCGCACGGATATGTCGGAGTAGGAAGCAATTGTCCATCTTTAAGAGCTATAATCGCTATGCTGTCAACAGATTGTTCCGGATATTTTGCACTCGCATAGAAAACAGCAACTCTTTCTGCACACAATCCCGATGGAAAAGCGGCATTTTCCTGATTGGAGGCCGATACAATCTCTCCATTATCAAGCCGTACCGCAGCACCTACATTAAACTTGGAATATGGGGCGTATGACCCTTTGGAGGCTTCTATTGCCGAATTTATCAATTGCGCGTCATTTTTATCCAATTGGTCAATAGACTCGTATTCAATATAATCTATACTTAAATGTTTCTGAACCATAATATCTTGGTTTTAATTGTCACAAATTTATTATTTTTGCATAAACAATCATAATTAAATGAAGTTTTTCGCATCTGTCATAGCACTTTTAGCGGTTTTTGCAGCTGCATCCCCTTCACTTCAAGCGCAAAAAACCACAAGAGGGGATTACATCTTGGAATATAAAGATATAGCCATCAGGCAAATGGAAATATCGGGTATTCCGGCAAGCATAATTCTTGCTCAGGCATGCCTTGAATCGGGAGACGGCAACTCCACTTTAGCACTCAAAGGGAACAATCATTTCGGCATCAAATGCCATGAATGGAAAGGAAAAAGCATCTATCATGATGACGACTTGAAAAATGAGTGTTTCCGCAAATATTCCAAAGCAGAAGAGTCATTCAAAGATCATTCGGATTTTTTAAGGTTCAGGGATCGCTACTCTTTTTTGTTCGACCTCGATCCAAAAGATTATAAGGGATGGGCTTATGGTTTGAAACAGGCAGGATATGCCACAAATCCGCAATATGCACAACTTTTGATAGGAATTATCGAAGAGTACCGATTATACCGATATGACTCTTTGGCGACCGATATTCCACCCTCACCTGCAGAAATTGAAATTTCAACGAGAATCCACCCCACAAAAGGAAGTCCTCTCTACAAAATTTCTCTTTACAGGGAGGTATTTACTCAGAATAATACAGCATATATCATTGCTAATGAATATGATACCTATTCATCATTGGCACGCGAATACAATTTGTTCACGAAAGAAGTCTTACGTTTCAATGATCTTGAACATGACCGTAAAATTGAACAGGGAACAATTGTCTATGTTGAGAGAAAAAAGAAACAAAGTGCTAAACACCTTGATAAACACGTATTTGAAGAGGGAGAAACCATGTACGGCCTATCACAGAGATTTGGCATCCGCCTCAAATACCTTTATAAATACAACAACTTACATATAGGCATGGAGCCTCAACCGGGCGAAATCATCAATCTCAGAAAAGTCAAAAAATGAAACCTAAAAAGATTATCCTATCTCTGACGGCATTGCTTGTCATTATAGCTGCCATTTTTGCATATCAGTATTATTCCGTATTTTACAAGCCGAATGTCAAATCGGACGGTGCCATTCTTAAAATATACAATGACATGGATTACAACACCGTGATGGAAGAAGTGATCGGACAATCGGGAAGTTTGAACAATTTCAGCCGGTTTGCAATCGCTGCAAAAGCCATGAAGTTGGAAAGTTCTTTCAAGCCCGGAATGTACAAGCTCCGGAAAGGGATGAACAACAAAGCCATTGTGAGGACTATTGCCAACGGGTGGCAGACTCCGACCAAACTTATTCTTCCGGGGCACTTAAACAGCTCTGAGAAACTCGCCTCATTTTTAGGAAATAAATTGGAGGCCGACTCTGCCGAGTTTATTGCATTTTTAAACAATTCCGATTTGAAGGCGAGCTACGGTTTCAATGATTTCACATTTCTGGGAATGTTCATCCCAAACACTTACGAAGTATATTGGACCATTTCGCCGACTGACTTTCTCGACAGAATGAAGAAAGAATATGACAATTTCTGGAATAAGGAGAGGACCGAAAAGGCTGAAAATATCGGATTGACCAAAGATCAGGTAAGCACCCTTGCCTCTATTGTCATAGAGGAGAGCAAATATGTTCCCGAACAACCGAGAATTGCCGGTGTATATATGAACAGGCTTAAAAAGGGAATGCCCCTGCAGGCCGACCCTACTGTCAAATATGCACAAAATGACCCGACATTGAGAAGAATTTTTAAATCTCACCTTACTGTCGATTCTCCATACAATACATACAAACATACGGGACTTCCTCCCGGTCCTATCACAATCTCCCCTATCAACGCCCTTGATGCAGTACTGAATTACGAGCATCACAACTATCTCTATTTCTGCGCAAGAGACACTTTTGACGGTCAACACAGCTTCGCCACGTCATATTCTCAGCACTTGAAGAATGCAAGAGCCTACCAGAAAGCATTTACAGAGAGGGAAAGATTGAAGACCAATTAATTATGACTTCCATCGCTTTATTAAATTCTTTGTCGTCTTCAATATTGATAACTCTGTAATAGCCTGTGGTTCCGAACAATGATCTGGCCACCAAAGCCTTGATTCTTACTTTGATTAATCTTTCCGAAGCAGAAGCCTGTTCGGCATTCAATTCGAGCCCTTTGCCTGACGCATACTCCAACAATCCATTATATAGCTGATTTCCAATATTATAGTTAACTTTAAACTTATCAAAGTCAGGAAAGGCACGTTTCAGACTGTCTCGATGTGAATCACAATAGTTGTTGATATATTCAGTCATATAACCGCGACCAATCAGAGCGGCATAATAACCCGTTATTCCGGCAGTATCTCTCGGAACAAATATATCGGGCATAATCCCACCTCCGCCATATACTGTACGACCTTTTATCAATGTCTTGTATTTCAAGGAGTCCGGAAAATGAATACTATCTTTCACAAAGCTCTCTCCCTTGGTATATCTCTCTAAAAACGACTTGTAATAATCATCTGCACGGCCGTTCTCGTAAGGAGACTGTATGACACGACCCGAAGGGGTGTGATACCTTGCAACGGTCAACCTTATCTGGGAACCGTCATCCATCTGATACATCTGCTGAACAAGTCCTTTTCCGAATGAGCGTCTTCCGATAATCACGGCCCTATCCCAATCCTGCATTGCTCCTGCAACTATTTCACTTGAAGATGCCGAATTTTCATCAATCAGAATGACAAGAGGCCCCTTCTTGTAGATACCGTTGCCTATTGCATACTGTTCACGTTTGGGACTGTTCTGTCCCTCCGTGTATAAAATCATTTGATCTTTCTCTAAAAACATATTGGAAATCTCAAGTGCTACATGTAAAAATCCACCCGTGTTGCCTCTCAGGTCGAGTATTACCCCTGCCGGATAGGTTTTGGACAACATGAGTGACTTGAGGATTTCAGACGTAGAGTTCATGGCAAATCTGCTGAGCTTTATATAAACCACCTGTGGGATCGGAAGGTATGCTGCATCAACGCTGTTCAACGGAATTTTACCTCTCACTACCGTAAATTGGAGAGTATCCGAAACTCTGTTTCTCAATATTTTAAGATTGACCTTGGTTCCGGCAGCGCCGCGCAAATATCCGAACACCCTGTCATTGGTAAGGGCCGGGCCGGAAATATATTCGTCATTAACCGCTATAATCTTGTCTCCGGCAAGTATTCCGACCGATTCACAAGGACCACCCTGAACAGGAGACTGAACGGTAAGAGTGTCATTGATTATTGCAAATTCTATCCCTATTCCCTCAAATGAGCCGTCTAATGGTTCATTCACACTCTCCACATCTTTGGCAGCTATAAATGCGGAATGAGGGTCGAGGTTGGAAAGAACATCCTCTATCGCCTTATCAACCATTTTTGAGGTATTGAGAGTATCAATGTAGTTCTGGTTGATATACAATATCGCTCTGCCGAAGCGCTCTATGTCACCCAGCACTTTCTGTCGAGACAGAGAGTCGCCATTTTGGGCAGATGCTCCAAGCGATACAGCCGATAAAAGGAGCATCAATACGAATTTTATGCAATTATTCTTCATTTGTGTCGTTTAACTTTTTCAACGGTACTTCAAATACCATACCCTCATTTGCTAAAAATGTATTGGGAAATATCTCTTTAGCTTCGTCAAGGAGTACATTAAGATCTTTGTATCTTGAAGAGTAATGACCGATGACGAGTTTCCCTGCTCCGGCTTCAACAGCTATGCCGGCTGTCTGCTTTGCAGTGGAATGATTGGTCGCCTTGGCCATCTCTGCCATATTTTCAGCAAAAGTAGCCTCCATAAAGAGCAGATCCACCCCTTTTATCCATTGGGGAAGTTTGGCAAATGGAGCTGTATCAAAGCAATATGCTGCCGAACGTCCAATGTACGGAATATACGTATAATCCTCACATTTAAGTATTTCACCATTGTCGCGAGTCACATCCCCCCCTTGTTTAAACTGCGCCATTTCTCTCAATGTCAACTGATTAGGCTCTATTTTCCATTTGATTATATTCGGCTGAGGTTCTTTCTCTTTGAAAAGAAATCCGTATGTATCTATTCTGTGATTCAGCGGAAATGTACTTATCTCCACACTTTTTGACTCAAATATTTTAGTAGGTTCCTTATAATCAAGGACTTCATGATGAATTTCAAATTTCACCCCCTCTCCGAAATGGGAAAGGAAAAAAGCCAGAATCGATGCAAAATCTTTTGGTGCATAAATAAACAGTTCGGCTGTCCTCCCGAGAAGCGACATGGTGGAGAGAAGCCCGAAAATTCCAAATACGTGGTCTCCGTGAAGGTGAGAGATGAAGATGTTGTCGATTTTGGAGAAAGAGATACCGCACCGGCACAACTGTACCTGGGCACCTTCACCGCAATCGACTAAAAACAAACGCCCATGTATGTTGAATACGTGGGCGCTTGGATATCTGTAAACATTGGGGTGAGCCGAGGCCGTCCCCAATGTTGTAAGTGTAAATTCCATCAATAATTACTCTTTTTCCTGATTTTCCATTTCACTCTTAAGAGCAGCTAATTCGGAAATATCGCCCAAAGTGGTCTTTTCCAGATTTGCTTTCAATTTCTTAACAGCCTTTTGAGTAGTATTGGCTTCTGAATCTTTTTCCTTTTCTTCTTCTTTCCTTGATTCTTCAAACAATCTCGTATGAGAAAGGACAATCTTCTTGTTTGATTTGTTGAATTCGATTACTTTGAAAGGAAGTTTTTCGTCAACCTTTGCTGTAGTACCGTCTTCTTTAACAAGATTCTTCATCGATACGAAACCTTCAATGCCATATTCCAAAGCGACTGTAGCGCCCTTATCGACAAAAGCAACAATAGTGCCTTCATGAACGGAACCTACTGTAAATATCGTTTCAAATACGTCCCAAGGGTTTTCTTCAAGTTGTTTGTGTCCAAGGCTCAAACGACGGTTTTCCTGATCCACTTCCAAAACTACAACTTCGAGAGAATCACCGATTGAAGTAAATTCTGAAGGATGTTTGATCTTCTTGGTCCAAGAAAGGTCGCTGATGTGAACAAGTCCGTCAATGCCAGGCTCTAATTCTACAAATGCTCCAAACTTAACAATGCGCGCTACTTTGCCGACAACAACTGAGCCAACAGGATATTTTTCTTGAGCAATCTCTGTGGGGTGCTTTTGTAGTTGCTTATATCCTAGGGATATTTTGCCGTTCTCTCTATCTACAGTTAGTACCAGGAAATCATAGTTTTTGTTAATTTCTAGTACTTCGCCTGGATCGTTAATTCTCTTTTTGCTCCAGCTTAAATCAGAGTTATGAACTAGTGCATCCATGAACTTTAGACTAACAAAAGCGCCAAATGTGGTAAATCTTTTTACTTTGCCATTAACGATGGCTCCTTCATATACCTTTGCCCAAAACTCTTCTTCTCTTGCTGATTTTTCTTCTTCAAGTATAAGTCTTTG
>ENA-UOOK01005374-UOOK01005374.1-fermentation-metagenome-genome-assembly--contig:-NODE-5374-length-12896-cov-2.640760_pt1 | contig 12896 bp, 15 predicted proteins | sample MGYA00245777_ERZ724023 | MGnify/ENA primary metagenome ERZ724023 (study PRJEB28704, sample SAMN03018312) | fermentation metagenome | biome: anthropogenic terrestrial biome; feature: soil; material... | reverse complement strand
AGCGGCGGCCTCGATTTTGTAGTCCTCAGGGCTGATTTTAAACAGCTGGGAGAACTCGCCGGCAGGAACAGAGAATATTACCTCCCACCCAGACAGACGCTTAAACCTGGCAAAGGCATCAGCGGGCAGCTGTAGCCAATCATAGTCAGGTCCCCCTGGAAGGACAAGAATTTGCACCACTTTTTTTGCCAACAGCCTCAACTCCTTGGAACAATTTACCACCGCCACAAGTTTGACTGGTATGGAAGTAATTGGTATACTAAAATAGATGTTTTATTACCTAAGGGAGGGAAAATAATGAAATCAACCGGAATTGTCCGAAAAGTCGACGAACTGGGGCGTGTTGTCCTGCCTATCGAACTCCGCCGCACCCTCAACATTGGTCAGAAAGACTCGCTGGAAATATATGTTGACGGAGAAAAAATCATCCTGAAAAAGTACTCCCCGGCTTGCATTTTCTGCGGTGAGGCGGAAGGAACCGCGTATTTCAAAGGTAAAAACATTTGTCCGCATTGCATTCAAGAAATAACGGGCAAATAAAAGCAAGGGCACTTAGCGGTCCTGCTTTTTTTTGTTTACTGCATTGTACACCTGCTTGCGGGGCAGCCCGGTTTCGATACTGATCCTGGTCACGGCATCCCGAGTGGAAAGACCTTGGGCGATGTAATCCTCTACCGTGGCTAATAACCTCTCCCCGTCAGGTTGTAAAGCAGGCTGCTGCCAGGGGCCCAGGACAATGGTAAATTCGCCCCTTTCCAAGTTTTCGGCAGATATTTGCTCCAGCAACTCCGCTGGTTTGCCACGTAGCATCTGCTGATGGACCTTGGTTAACTCTCTGGCCAACAGCAATTCCCTTTCCGGCATATAAGAGTTTAGGCTTTCTAATAAGCGCAGGATTCGCCGGGGGGACTCATAGAGCACCACCGGGTGTTCAATCCTGGTCAGGCTAGCCACTACTTTCTCCAGCCCCTTGCGGGGGAGGAAACCATGATAAGTGAAAGAAGCAAGGGGGAACCCGCTGGCTGAAACCGCTGTAATCGCAGCACATGGTCCGGGCAGAGGGTCGACTTCGATCCCCTGGGCAAGGCAAGAGGCAACCAGCTCCTGGCCGGGATCAGAAATCCCAGGGGTTCCTGCATCACTGACCAGGGCCAAGTTTTTCCCGGCAAGAACCATCTCCACCAACCTATCCCGTTGCTGCGGAGAACTATGTTGATGATAACTGATAACAGGGGTATGAATCTCATAATAGCCCAGCAGTTTCCGAGTACGCCTGGTATCTTCGGCGGCAATCAGATCTGCTTCTCTTAGCACCCTGAGAACCCGCAGGGTAATATCCTCAAGGTTTCCCAGTGGCGTTGGGCAGATAAGGAGTTTGCCTCTAATTAGTATCACCTTCCCTGACTATATACGGAGGCAAAGTAATTAGCCCCGGCTTGGCACCCTTCTCCGCTTCCACGAGGACGATATTTGCTCTCCCGTCGGGTTTAGGATAAACGAGCTGCATGCGCTTAGGCTCAAGGTTGTGTGCCCGCAACAGACAAAAAATATCGGCCAGGCGCTGGGGGCGATGAACCAAGGCCGCCTTGCCTCCGTATCGCACTAACCAGGCAAAGGCCGCAACTACGTCCTCCAGTTGACAAAACAATTCATGCCTGGCAATAGCTACAGCCCCCCTTGCATTCAGCATCGAGCCGGTAACAGGCAGATAAGGGGGATTGCAAGTAGCCAAATCAAAAGATTCCGGAGCAAATATTTGTCTGACTTTGCGGATATCCCCCTGAATAACCTCGATGATATCTTCTAGCCTATTCATTGCCACCGAACGATGACATAAATTGACCAAAACAGATTGCAGTTCAAGGGCCACAATCTTTTCCACCCTTTTCCGCTGGATTAGCATCAAAGGAACTAGGCCTGTGCCTGTGCCCAGATCTATCACCCGGTCATTAGCGTAAAGGCTGGCGAATCGACTGAGCAACACAGCATCAGTGCCAAAGGCGAATAAATCCGTTCGTTGAATTAGGCGAAGACCGCCGCCAATGTCATCGATTCGCTCCATCATTTTTTCAGCAGGGAAATGCAAAAGAGGCAGTCCCCTTCGGTACGAAGATTGCCGTATTGCAAATGACAAATATGAAAGCCCTCATAATACAAGCGCGCCAGTGCATCCTGGCCTTCTTTAAAAGGCATATCTCCTGATTTAGTAGCGGGCAATTGCTCTTTGAGCCATTTGTTTTCCTTTTCCAACCGCTGTAATTCCAAATGTAAATTTTCCCACTCTTTTTTTAGCTGGGTAAAGATAACATAAAACTGTTCTATTGCATCTTCAAGCTTTTTTACTTGTTCATCCAAAACAATTACCCCCGTCAAGACTGGAGATCTTCCGAAGTAAGATCAATAATGCCGCCCTCATCCAACAATTGTGCCCGAATTCGCCCTTTCAAAACATTAACTTCCACTACTTTTGCCTTGCCCTTGTGGGTATCAATAACCTTGCCCAAGTCCGGCAAACCCTTTCTCGCTTCGTGGTAATGGTCAGATTCATAGCGCAAGCAACACATTAACCGTCCACAAACACCGGATATTTTTGCAGGATTAAGGGACAAATTCTGTTCTTTTGCCATCTTAATTGAGACCGGTTCAAATTCGCTCAAAAAAGTCCCGCAACATAGGCGGCGACCACAACTGCCCAGTCCGCCAAGCATTTTCGCCTCATCGCGAACGCCAATTTGACGCAACTCAATACGGGTTCGAAACACCGCAGCTAAGTCTTTGACTAAATTGCGAAAATCAATGCGTCCATCAGCGGTAAAGTAAAAAATAATCTTAGAATTGTCAAAAGTATATTCCACATCCACCATTTTCATAGCCAGTCCATGCTTCTTCACTTTTTCAATGCATATCTGCAAAGCATCTTGAGCTTTTTTTTTGTTTTCAGCCAATTTTTCCTTATCTTCCTCAGTAGCTATGCGCACAACTTTTTTTAGGGGAAGGACGATTTCGTCCACATTCGCTTGCTTGGGCGGAATTACCACCCAGCCAAACTCTACGCCCCTTACCGTTTCCACAATAACTGGTGCACCCACGGTCAATTGGTGTTGCTCCGGGGCAAAAAAGTAAATTTTGCCTGCATCCTTGAATCTAACTCCGACTACAGTGTATTTCTCCATAACTATACCTCCCACATCTTCAGCAACAGGCTGTCAAACACCAAACGCGCGTTGCACCTAGAAGCTAAACGCTCCCTGGCCTGAACGCACTCGTCCAGGAGTACAATAGTTTTATCTAAAGGACAAGCTCGAGTACATGCTTCCAGTTCCGGCCTTAAATCCCTGTTCACCGGAGCAAATGCAGGAATTGTTTGCAGCATCAGCATATCTCGCAGCCAGTATTCAGTTATATCCAAGATCCGCTCAGGCATTCCATGCCAATTTTCTGCAGAAAGCAACGGATCTCGGTTTCGGCCAAATACTTCTTGAATTTCTCTAACCACGTTCTTCCTCAGTTGCCAAAATTCCTGATCCTCCAACAAGGTCAAAGCCTTGCCCAGCACTCCCCCAGCAAACTCAGCAAGAAATTCGGCACGCTCTGCGGGGGCATTCCTGGCAATTAGTTCCTTGTTCACGATGAATGGAGGAAGAGGGGTTAAATGATAAACCTGGCTCCGGGACACCAGAGTGGGTAGCAGTTTGTCGGCGCTGTCTGCAGTAAGAATACAAACCGAAGGAGACGGAGGCTCTTCCAAAATCTTAAGCAAGCTATTGGCAGCCTCAATGGTAAGTTGTTGACAATTGTCCAGTACAGCTACCTTGGAGGTTGCGGTATTCGGCGGCGTCGAAAGAAAGGCTTTGACCTGGCGGGCTTGTTCCAGTTTCAGGGAATCCCCTTCCGGAACAATTAGCAAAAAGTCGGGATGGATACCCCGGGCCAGCATTTTGCAGTTTTTGCATTCCCCGCACATGTCCTGACAAAACAGTTTTTGGGTCGCCTTCTCGGCTAAGGTCTTCTTCCCACAACCAGCGGGCCCGGTAAAGAGCAGTGTATGAGCAATTTCCTGGTTATCAATAGCCTGAAACAAGGTTTGCGCCTCCCTTTCGTTGCCCAGAATCCCCGGGAAAACCTCAAACTTGTTCAAACCTCTCCACATCCAGAACAAAAATTGTCGCGCCGCCGACGATCACTTCTACAGGGTAAGGAACATAGGACTCAACAGCCCCGCCGATGGGAGACATGGTAGTAACGATCTTCTCTCGGGACTGGCAGACCTGACGAATGAGAGCAACTACATCCTCAACTTGTTCCCCCTCAACCCCAATCAACATTGTGGTATTGCCTGCCTTAAGGAAACCGCCGGTGCTGGCTAGTTTCGTGGCCCTGTACCCTTTATCGACTAAACTCTCCATTAGTTTGACGCTGTCCTTATCCTGAATCACAGCAATCACAAGTTTATTCATCCCCGTTCTCCCTCCTAAATAAACTTTTCCAGTGCGGCCAGCACCTGCTCGTGAATAATCCTGGCCTCAGCTGTCCCGTCTAATTTAACCATGTTATAAGCCTCCGCCAACTCTTGGTAACCTTCAACAACCCTTTGAAAAAAACCTGCATCCCGGAGCTCAATGCGATCCAGTCCTCTGTTATTGGCCTGCCTGGCAAGCCCGACCTCAGGACTGACCGCGAGAATGAATGTCCGATCGGGCATAAGTCCTTGGACGGCTTCCAAGTTTACTCGTTTAACCAATTCAATATCCTGTTGTAGTCCGTAACCTTGATAGGCTAAACTGGAAAACAGATAGCGGTCACAGACAACGATCTCTCCACGGCCAAGTGCAGGCCTGATGATATCCTGCACCAATTGAGCGCGGGCGGCTGCAAGGAGCAAGACTTCGCCCCATCTTGTCAACACAGTACTAGGGTCTAAGAGTATTGTCCGAAGCTGATTGCCGACAACGGTGCCGCCAGGTTCCCGAACAGTAGTATGTTTAATCCCCTGGCATTTGAGGTAATCAGCGAGCATTTCCGCCTGGGTCGTTTTGCCGCAGCCATCTAAACCTTCAAAAACTATAAAAACTCCTTTGTTCATACCACCTCTACCCATTCTGGCACCATCCTTCTCCTGTGCAGCAATGCTAAATATTCAAGCTGTTCCCGGCTCAGCTGTTGTCCCGGCGCGGCAATCATTATCCCCGGAGGATATGGAGCGATCACTTGCCGAACTATCCGGCCCAAGGCCCTGTCCAGCGGCACCTTCTCCCCCTTCTGAAACCAAATCTCACGAGGAGTGCATACCTGAACAGGCAGGGGCGGAGGTAAGACTCTGTCCCCAACAATACTCTCGGGCAATTTCGCGACTTCAGGGAAAACCCTCAGTAGGGCGGCTACACCTGATGGATCCAGTGCATCTGCCATGGTTAGCATAAACAATATTTTATCACTTTCTACCATTTCGGGGAAAATCCCTTTCCCGATCAATAATTCGGGCAACCCTGGCCGGTTCTGCAAAAGGAACTTAGTCCAGTCCCGTTGAGACCCTCGCGGCCAAACTCCCAGATTAAATTGCTTGCCCCGTTGTTCCAGCAACCTGACCAGCAGAGATAATCGCCTAAGCAACTTAGGTCCTTGAGCTTTGGCATATGCGCCGGCGTATTCCAGAGAAGCCAAGAGCATATAGCTGGGGCTGGTGGTGTGAAATAAATTTAAGGTCTGCTGCAAGGGCTCCGCTAGCTGCAAATCATGCAAATGCATCCAGGCAGCTTGAGTCAAGGCCGGTAATGTCTTATGAGGACTTTGCACAATTATATCACACTTGGCCGCAACCGCACTTTCAGGCAGGCCCAAGTTGTCTCCGAAGGCAAGATGAGCCCCGTGAGCTTCATCGACAATAACGGGAATGTTGGCAGCGTGGCACAGCTCGGCAAGGGCACGAATCGGGGGTACAAGCCCAAAGTAGTCAGGGCTTGTAAAGAGGGCAGCCCTAACCGGGAAGGAAGCCAAAATCCCCTTGACCTGTTCTACGGTGGGGGGAAGCCAGTGGTTCCGCTGGAGGCAGAACTCCTGTTCAATCCAGATCGGCATCGCCCCGCTGTGAATCAAACCTGCTAAAACCGATTTGTGACAAGATCTAGGCACGATAATATGGTCCCCGGGCTTGACCAGTGCCATAATCGCAGCCATAATGCCAACGCTGCTTCCGTTTACAAGAAAATATGTTTTCTCTGCCCGGTATATGCCAGCTACTCGCCTCTGAATCCGATCCAGCACTCCCTCCGGACAATGGAGGTTGTCCAAACCCGGCAGTTCAGTAGGATCAAAACCAGCAAACAAGGAAGGGAACTTTCCTTTATGCCCTGGCATGTGAAAGGGAAAGCGATCCCGCCTGGCCAGGGATTTTAACCGCATTCGTAACTCCATGGTAGTACAATCCTTTTTCTTTCATTATACCTAAAAAAAAAGGGGAAAGGCAATTAGCCTTTGCCTAACCCGTCAGCCATAACTCCTTAAGTTTGAAAATAAAGTAATCGTACTTTGGGTCCTGAACCTCGGTATTGCTTATTTCCTCTAAACAACTTGAACAAATGTAGCCCCCCACCAACCAGATGCCTAGACCCGTTCTCTCGTTGCAAATATGGCATTCGTTGAGTTTATCCACCACTGTCAAAATTATCACCTGTCTTCGCGAAAGATTTCTAATCGACAATATTCTCCCGCAAAAGAAGAATGTTATTCGTTAATACAGGTTATGTCAGCTTTACGTAGTTTGGTGCCTCAGATGTAATTTGGACATCGTGGGGGTGGCTCTCCTGCAGCCCGGCGTTAGTAATCCGTACGAACTGAGCTTTCTTCAAGCTGGGGATATCAGGAGCGCCGCAATAGCCCATGCCGGCACGAAGCCCTCCCATTAATTGAAACACTGAATCGGCAACGGAGCCCCGATAGGGAACCCGGCCTTCAATACCTTCCGGGACTAGTTTCTTTTGGCCGCTTTGAAAATACCGATCCTTGCTTCCTGCCCTCATTGCCCCGATAGACCCCATGCCCCGGTAAACCTTATAGCTGCGGCCCTGGTATATTTCCAGAGCTCCCGGGCTCTCATCAGTACCCGCTAAGAGACTGCCAATCATTACTGAATCAGCGCCGGCTGCGAGGGCCTTCGCGATATCCCCTGAGTATTTTATCCCTCCATCAGCTATGATTGGCACTCCGCTGCCCTGGGCGGCGGCGGTACAATTTATGATTGCCGTAACCTGGGGCACGCCGACCCCAGCCACAACCCGGGTAGTGCAGATTGACCCCGGGCCGATTCCTACCTTAATTCCGTCGGCGCCAGCGGCTATCAGGTCCCGGGTTGCCTCGGCAGTGGCGACATTGCCGGCAATAACCTCTAATTCCGGGAACTCCCGCTTCAGGCGCGCAACCATCGCAATAACACCGCGGGAATGACCGTGGGCAGTATCGACCACAACTACGTCAACTTTTTCCGCCGCCAGGGCGGCCACCCGCTCGACAGTGTCTGCAGTAATACCTACGGCAGCGCCAGCGAGGAGGCGACCTTGGCTGTCCCGAGCAGAGTGAGGGTACATTCTAGATTTTTCAATATCTTTAATGGTGATCAAGCCCCGCAGGTTAAAGTCCGAGTCCACCAAGGGCAATTTCTCAATACGGTGGGCAGCTAATATTTTTAAGGCTTCGTCCAGGGTGGTACCCACAGGGGCAGTGACTAAATTCTCGCTAGTCATAACTTCCGATACTTTCCGTTGGAAATTGGTTTCAAAGCGAATATCCCTATTAGTAATAATGCCCACGAGTTTAGGACCACGGACAATTGGCACTCCGGAAATACGGTATCTTTCCATCAGCGCATCTGCCTCAGCGACCGTAGCCTCTGGTTCAAGAGAAAAGGGATTAGTAATAACGCCGTGCTCAGAACGTTTGACCGTATCCACCAATTTTGCTTGCTCTTCAATGGACATATTTTTATGAATAATGCCAATGCCGCCTTCCCTGGCCATGGCAATCGCCATCCTTGCTTCAGTCACAGTATCCATGCCTGCACTGAGCAGGGGAATATTGATATCAATATTGCGAGTAAGCTTAGTTCTAAGTTTCACTTCACCCGGAAGAACAGAAGATTTCGCCGGCACCAATAAAATATCATCAAAGGTCAAAGCTAAATCGAGAATCTTTTCCTCCACCCTGATTCCTCCCAAGTTATTATAATTAAAGTATTATATCAGGTTGGGCGACCAAATAGCAAACCTTGATTATAAACTAACAACTGTTACTAATGGATTCTCCCTCTATTCAGCATTGTTTACTGCTTTTCGCCAGGCCAATAATCTAATTCATCCCCTCCTTTGCATATAGTCTAATATGCATTGAAAGGTGATGAGAAGCATGCAGAGAGTGAAAATTATCCTGGTTAATCTCGTCGCGTTAACGGCGACTTCACTAATTTTACGGACTGTGGGAATGTCCTTTCAAGTATATCTATCTAAACAAATTGGCCCCTCTGGCATCGGCCTCCTGCAGCTGATAATGTCGATATATTTTTTGGCCGCCACTTTTGCCATTTCCGGTATACGGCTTGCCGCAACCCGCTTGGTAGCTGAGGAGCTCGGCATGAACAGAGAAGCCGGGGCCAAGAAGGCAATTAAAATCTGTCTGTGTTACAGCCTGATTTTTAGCACCGTCTTTGCCATCACTTTATTTTTTTGCGCCAATTTTATCGGAACCTTGTGGTTGGGGGACACTAGAGCGATTTTATCCCTGCGCATTCTTGCCCTCAGCTTGCCTTTTTTGGCCATATGTGCGGTAATGGGCGGATATTTTACCGCTGTGCGCAGAGTGCTAAAGCTATCTGCTGTGATGATGGCAGAACAGGTTTTTAGAATTGCGGCAACAGTAGCCTGTATACTGGCCTTATTGCCCCGGGGATTGGAATATGCCTGTGCCGGCATCGCCATCGGCGCGTGCATCGGAGAGATTGCCAGCTGCCTTCTCTTATTTATTCTGTATAGCTTCGATATCCGCCAATATAAAAACCGAGTTAGCAGTCCGGATTTGCCGTCCAGAATGTTTAGAATCGCCCTCCCCGTAGCCTTTAGCGCTTATGTAACTTCGATTATCCGCACTGTGCAGCAAACTCTCATTCCCTATGGGCTGAAAAAGAGCGGCGCCTCCAGCGAAAGTGCCCTGGCCACCTTTGGCACTATTCAGGGCATGGCCATACCGCTGCTGATGTTTCCCGCCGTCCTCCTGTATGCAATTTCGGATCTTATCGTCCCTGAATTGGCAGAATGTCAAGCTCAAGGACGCCCCAACCGGCTCAGCTACATTATTAATCGGGTAATTAGTTTAGGGTTAATATCCTCTATCGGGGTCATGAGTATTTTTTTCCGCTTTTCAGCGGAACTGGGCAGCGCTGTATACAACAACAGCGAGGCCGGCTATTACCTAAAAATCCTGGCCCCTTTGATTCCAGTAATGTATATGGATTCAATTGTCGATGGAATGCTGAAGGGCATTGGCCAGCAAGTGCCCTCCATGGCTTACAACATTTTCGAGTCTCTGCTTGGCGTTACCCTTATCTACTTGCTGCTACCCAAATTCGCCGTTGCTGGCTATATATTTACCTTGTTTCTCACCCGGACTCTAAATTTTGGTTTAAGCCTAAATCGTTTGCGAAAGTTTGTATCCTTGAAAATAACTGCGGGCGCAATTTGCAAAATGCTTTTCTGCATACTTAATGCCCTGATTATTTCCAACCTGGTATTCTATACCCTGCGCATCACTTGGCTGCCTCTGTGCATCCTTACCACCGCCGCCGCCTATTACCTGCTCCTGCGCCTGATGTCCTGTATAACCGGTGAGGACCTGGCCTGGTTCAAATCTATATTTTCGTAAAAACAAATACTCCCTCCCTTTCCCAGGCAGACTATACAAAACTTTCCTAATGGTATATAATGTCAGCTAGAGGGGGGATAAGTGATTGAAAGCCAAAGGTCAACTAATCATGGCTGTATGTTCGATTGCCCTAGGCTTGCTGGCGGGAATTTGGTTATGGCAAATGCCCTTTGTTGGACTTCCAGTTGTTGTTGGCGGCTTAGTACTAGGCGGTTTATCCTTAAAGAGTGAACGGCATAGTACAGCGCTAACTGGAATTCTCATCTGTATTGTCGCTCTTTTCCTGGTCTTGGTAAATCTCGGACTGGAGTATCTAATTGTACCTGGGAAATTATAATATGCTCTTTGTTTCTAAAACCGGCGCTGTGCGCCGGTTTTGGGTATTTATCCGAGTATACTCAAGATCTTGAGATCTCAGCCATAGCCTCAAAATTCCTGTCGTCATGAAGCAAAAAAACTATTGCAATAGCTGTAAGGGCTATTAGTCTAAGCCGGGAAGCGCGTCACTAGAGTCTAATCTTTTATGTTAAACATGTATCTGTTCTTTTGAAACCCAAGTTTTCAAACAAATTTATTTTCGAATCGTTATCTCTCTCAACCATAGAGAGCAGTTCTTCAGCTCCATCTGAAAAAGCATCCTGCACAGCTTGACACAATAATGTCCTGCCATAAGCCAATTCTTTTTTTTCTGCGACAGCCAAAAAATATATTTCTTCAGTCTGTCTGCTTGTAACAACTGAGCCAATGACTTTCTCGTTCTCGGTGACAATATGAATTCGAAATTTATTTTCAGCTTCCAGCAATTTCTTCCCGGTCCAAAAAACATCGGGGTGTTGAGCATCATGAAACTCTACAAAGCTCTCAAAGTACCTCTCCGTTAATTGCACAACATCTTTGTCAGGACTGCAGACCTGAAGTTCGCCCTTTTTTAAACGCATCTCATAATCTGAGTCTTCCAATTCCGCACCTAAAGACTCCATAAATTTTAATGCCTGTGCGTTTCCTTCGGGGTAGGCAGCGTGCATGAAGTAGCCGCTGTACCTGTATGCTATGTTATCAAAAAAAGCCTTGGCAACGTGGTGGTAATTTCTTTCGGCAAAAACCCCGCCAATTGCCTCAAGATACTTTTCCTGAGGATCAACAAGCAAAGCTAGAACACCACTTATTTGGTTATTTTCTTCAAAGATTAATAACCTGTCATGTGGATGCTCGAGCATCTTCTCAAACTGTTTACTGATATCGTTATAATCTATTGGAAAGGCCTTGCATCTATGTACAGGGTTCAAATTTAAGCGATAAGCGAAGTCAGCAGCCTGCTGCAATTCTGTTTTCTCTGCATCCCTAATCATTACATTCCACCCCTTCTTCGTTTTATCTCCCATAGACTAATTCTTTTTCAAAGCGAAAAGACTGCATATACCGTAAAACGTTGGGATAATCAAGTGTTTATATTATAACCTGGCAACCCCTCTTCTGGATAAAACTTCTTTTTTTTATTTACTATTATTATGCTTATCGAGCAATTTTCTGTTGGACAGCCTAGATAGAACCATTTCTCCTGAGGAATATGAAGGATACCGCAAATCATTGAACGCATTACCCCACTGCGTGTAATAATTGCAGCACTGAATAAATATGACTTAATAAGAAAGAGGGGTTCCAATTGATCTTATAGAATAGGGATACTAGAGTTTTTTGAAAAGGAGAATTTGAATATTGAAAAATTCAGTTGTAAAAAAACTAGGGTTGTTTGTTGTCCTTATTTTTTCTGTAACAGTAGTATTGCCAGTCCGTGTATTTGCAGTTAATAATGATCAGGTAATTCTTGAATCTGTTGTAAGAACTCCAGATGGCAAAATTATCGAAAAAATACAATTCGGTAAAGTCTCAATTGAAATTGTTACAGAAGGTACTAAATTAGTTGGCACTATAACTTCCGGTAATACAACAGGTGAGTGGAGAAGAGTTAAATCTTCACTAACAGGTGTTGATAGTTCCAGTGATGACGTAAGAGAACTGATTGTTCATCAAGATTGGTTTACTACCCACTTTTTTGATATATTAGACCATGCTATCCAGATATTTTTGAAGGGCTAGATAAGATGTTGCCCTCTCTGTTGCCACCCATGTTTTTTTTTCTAGCCCTATTAATGACTAGGTATTTTTCCGATAAAAGGCATGACTACAGTATTTACTACCTGTGCTTAGGCTTTCTCTGTATTAGTCCAGGAAGAGCTAATTATTATGTTTATATACTTCCTGTTCTTTTCATGATATTTACTGTTATTTGGACCTACATTCTTTCTAAAAAACCATACATCTGGATTTATTTGATTATCCCATCAATTCAATTAGGGTTTTTATGGTCACATTACAACCACTATGTGGGAGTCATTAATCCCAGGTGGTTTCTGTTCATCACTACTTTTACCTTAATACTTTCCATGTTATTAACTACAAAAACCGAAAAGACAATATGGAGGATTATCATAAACTGCACCTTGGTGGCTGTAATTACTGCTTCCATGGTTTTGTTTCCGACGCCAACTTATACATACACTGAAGGAAAAGAAATATTAGCTAGGGAATTGGGAAAGGCTGTGACTCAACCTGCTAAGTGGAACAAAGTCTCTGGTCATCAATACAACAAAATTTTTCCCTTTAAAAGACAATGGGAAATATACACTGATTACTACGATCACTGGTACGTTTTTGAAGTTCTAGACAACAAAAGTATAACAATCTATATACTGAATCCCATGACAGGAAAATGGGTTATGGAGGTCTCAAAACAAATCGATTAGACGATCTGCTTTTCCAGGGGGAAATCCACCTGGCACCATCGCCGCTGTATTGGAAGTCAGAAATCAGAGGTCGGAAACTGGAATTCCATTTTCTGACTTCTGATTTTCAACATCAAAAAACCGCTCTATGAGCGGCTTTTTAGGATCCGGCAGCGTCCTACTCTCCCAGGGGGAAATCCCCAAGTACCA
>ENA-UOOK01005373-UOOK01005373.1-fermentation-metagenome-genome-assembly--contig:-NODE-5373-length-12896-cov-3.674714_pt1 | contig 12896 bp, 6 predicted proteins | sample MGYA00245777_ERZ724023 | MGnify/ENA primary metagenome ERZ724023 (study PRJEB28704, sample SAMN03018312) | fermentation metagenome | biome: anthropogenic terrestrial biome; feature: soil; material... | reverse complement strand
ACCGGAGAGGGTATACCCGAGAATGAAATACAGTATATATGGGACAGGTTTTACAAGGTAGACAAATCCGGGGATAGAAAAAAGTCTGGGACAGGGCTTGGACTTGCTATTGTAAAGAGTATACTGACTGCACATAATTACAGATATGGTGTAGAAAGCAAGGACGGACAGGGGACGAAGTTCTGGTTTGAATTGAAAAAATTCCGAAGATTCTAAAACCTAATAAATTTTGAGGTTTCGATGGAAATCAAATTTCATAAATCTTTTAACTTCTTATCATACTTTTATCACATTTGCTCTTTATAATGAAATTATAAGATACATCAAGTACTAAGTTCAAATAATAAACTATAAGGAGAGTGTGAACTATGAAAAACATTAAAAAACTTTTTGCAATTATTACAGCAGTAGGAGTAATTGGAACAGCAGGTGCAGCTTTTGCAGCATCAGTAAAAACACCTGCGGACATAGCAGCAGAGCTTACTGGCAGAACAGTGGAGCAAGTATATGAAGAAAAAGCTGATGGAAAAACCTTTGGAGCAATAGCAAGTGATGCAGGAAAACTAGAGGAGTTTAAACAACAGATGCTGGAAAACAAAAAAAGCATTCTAGACCAGAGAGTGGAAGAGGGACTTCTTACACAGGAGGAAGCAGATGAAATTTATAACAATTTAAAGGAAAACATAGCAGCTTGTGATGGAAGTGGAGCTGCAAGGATTGGTAAAGCAAATGGTGTTGGCTTTGGAAGCAGACAAGGTATGGGAATGGGTAAAAATCAATGTGCTGGAAAAAATGGTGCTGGGATGAGAAATGGCAGAGGAAATGGATATGGTTGTGGTATGGGCAATGGTAGAGAATTAAGCAAGTAAAGCTGTTGCCAAGGGAAAAACGATGAATCAAATGATAGTATTTTGGGAGCATGGGAATGGTTCTTAGAGCATAAGGACAGTTCCGATGCTTCTATTTTTTATCATAAAAATGGAGAACTGTCCCCAACATCTCTCTTACTTTTATTTTCAAAATGAAGTATAATGTTAATAGGAGTTAAACATGCTGGCTATAATTAGTAATGCATTTATGATTTTACTGCAGAAGACCAGATTCTGTTGCAAATGTTGAATTTAGTGTGATTTCAAGCTTCATTTGCAATTTGTACCAGAACTTGAGTTTTCGTGGTAGTATTATATTATTAGAAAGGAGAGCAGGCTCCATGAACCTAAAAGCGTGGTGGGTTCCTGCTAGAATTTTATGAAATTACTGGTTGATAAAATTAATGATTCTATAAGCTATATTAAAAAATACAGTTTAATAAACCCTGATATTGGAATTATCCTCGGTTCGGGTTTGGGGTTATTAGCTGATGATATAGAAAATAAGGTTATTATTCCATATAAGGATATACCTCACTTTCCTGTTTCTACAGTAGAAGGGCATAAGGGTCAGATTGTACTGGGAACTTTGTCGGGTAAATCTGTTATTTGTATGCAGGGAAGGTTCCATTATTATGAAGGATATAATATTAATGATGTTGTCTATCCTGTTCGGGTAATGCAAAAGCTTGGTATATCAAAATTAATTGTTACTAATTCTGCAGGTGGAGTTAATACGAATTTCAGTCCAGGAGATTTAATGATAATAGAAGATCACATAAATTTAATGGGAACAAATCCTTTAATTGGCAAAAACCTGGATAGTTTTGGACAGAGGTTTCCGGACATGACTGAAGCATACGATAAGCAACTTTTAGAAATAGCCCAGCAAGCAGCTCATAGCCTTTCAATCCAGATTAATAAAGGTATATATGCAGCGATGATGGGTCCAAGCTATGAAACCCCTGCAGAGATACGCTATTTAAGAATAATAGGAGCAGACGCAGTTGGTATGTCAACAGTTCCTGAAGTTATAGTTGCGACCCATGGCGGAGTAAGTGTTCTTGGTATATCCTGCATAACTAATATGGCTGCTGGTGTACTTAATAAACCTTTAGAGCATAAAGAAGTGGTAGAGGTTGCAAGTCAGGCGACAGCCAATTTTATTAAGCTTATAAATAGGATTATTCAGGGTATTTAGTGAAATCAGGCACGAGTAAACCAGAAGTTAATTAATCAGGCATGAACTAAATTAGGAGTGGATTAAATTTGCCAATAATGAATATATTCTCTGCTGTAGCAAGAGAGTTGCTAGAAGCATTTATTTTTAATTATAGATTTTTACCTATTTTCATAATTGTTGTATTACTTATTAAAATGCAGCATGAAAAGCATATGTCTATAGTTACTAATTTATCAGACAAGCCGGCTAGAAGGATCTGGGAAATATTGCAAGAAACCATATTTTATGGAGCTATTATTGGGTTTGTTGGCGGAGTGATTATGGTATTTTTAGGAGTATCATTTGAACCTGTTGTATTTGAATATTTATTAGCAATAATGGCGGTATTGCTTCTTATTAATATCAGGTTTATTTGTATATCTTATTCGGCAGGTATACTTGCTTTAATTGCTATTATATTCAAAGTACCTAATATTAATGTCACATCACTTCTTGCACTAATTTCTATATTACATTTTTTTGAAAGTATTTTAATTTATGCAGGAGCGGGTAAAAATTGTGAACCAGTTTATATTAGGCATAGACAAGGTATTGCTGGAGCTTTTATAACTAAAAGGATATGGCCAGTGCCAGTTATATTTATTGCTTTTCTCGCTCAGGAGGCGGGACAAGCTATGTTTAATACTATATCTATCGATTGGCTGACACTATTTAAACTAGAAAACATTTATGCTGGATCTTTGGCTTTAGTTTTAGATTGCACTGTGTCGGTTTTAACGTACAATGATATGGCCATAACAATGCCGCCTGAAAAGAAAAGCCGTGAGGCAGCACTTTGGCTGATGATATATAGTGTTTTACTCTTTATCGCAGCTATCATATCAAGGAATGTTTTTGTTTTCGAGCTCATTGGTGCAATTTTTGCATTAACAGGACATGAATTTATATACTTATATGGCCGTTATGAAGAGATGAATAACAACCCATTATTTGTACCTGTTCGTAGAGGGGTTAGGGTTTTAGAAGCTTTACCTGAAAGTAACGCATATAAAATGGGAATAAAAAGAGGGGATGTTATTTTAGATATTAATAACATGGATGTTCAAACTGAGGAAGGTATTGCGGAAGCATTAAGAAATGTACCTAACTATGTGTGGGTTAAAATATTATGTGCTGATGGCTGTGAAAAAATATTAGAATATAAATGCTTTCCTGATGGTGTTGACGAGCTGGGAATTCTTACAGTACCTCGGGAAAATGAAGTCACATATAATATTAGAGATTATGGAAGATTCAATATATTAAAGAATCTCGTTAAGCGTTTTAGGGACAATAGCAAATCGATGTAAAGGGGTACAGTTGGACACCCGGAACTTGTCTAATTGTCCCCCTAATGATAGGAGTGGTCATTTTGGAAATTGTTGTGCGGGAAGTACACAAATATTTCGGAGCAGAGCACATTTTAAAAGGTATGGATTTTGAGATATATAAAGGGGAAAAAGTTGGCCTGTTAGGTAAAAATGGCTCAGGCAAAACAACTCTTTTTAGAATATTATCAGGTCTGGAGAACTATGAGGAAGGTAATGTTACTGTAGTTGGAAAAGCCGGCATACTTGCACAAATACCTGATTATCCAGAGGGCTTTTCGGTTACGGATGTTTTAAAGACATCTTTTGAAAGATTGTATAATATTAAAAATGAAATGACCAATCTTGAAAAGGAAATGGCTCTGTCGGGTATAGCTGGTGCTATTGTAAAAACATATGGAGCTTTGCAAACTGAATTTGAAGCTATGGGTGGTTATAACATAGAAAGTGATATTGCGAAGGTATGCAACGGCTTAGGGATTGATAAAAACATGCAAGAAAGGCCATTTAATTATTTAAGTGGTGGAGAAAAAACCAGGGTCAATTTAGCGAGAATTATTCTGGAAAAGCCTAATATATTATTACTGGATGAGCCTACAAATCATTTAGACATTGATATGACCGAATGGCTTGAAGATTATCTTGTGCAATATAAAGGGACGATTCTGGTCATATCTCATGACAGATATTTTTTAGATAGAATTGTTCAAAGAATTATTGAAATTATTGATGGAAAAGCAGAGTTTTATGAAGGTAATTATAGCTATTATGTTAAGGAAAAGGAAACTAGATACTTACAAAAACTGCAACTTTATGAACAAGAACAGAAAAAAATAAAACAGCTTGTTGAAGCTTCAAGACGAATGCATCAATGGGCTAATGTTGCGGATAATCCCTCTTTACACAGAAGAGCTTTTGCTATGGAAAAAAGAATAGAAAAATTAGAAAAAACAGATAAGCCAAGACTTCAGAAAGGTATGAAAGTAAGTTTTAAGGGAATAAGATTTGCCGGCAATGATGTTATCTCTATCAAAGAGTTAAGTAAAGCATTTAATTCAAGATGCATTATTAATGGAATAACGGTTACAGCCGAAAAGGGAGATAGAATTGCTCTACTTGGAAGAAATGGGTGCGGAAAAACTACTTTGCTTAAATTAATAACAGGAGAAGAAACACCAGATAGTGGATTTTCTAGAATTGGTTCAAGTGTAAAATATGCATTTCTTCCTCAAATTGTTGCCTTTGAGAACCCAAAGCTTTCTCTTTTGGACACTATAAGAAATGCACTTGTCATAAGCGAGGAAACAGCCAGGAATAGACTGGGAGCCTATCATTTTAAAGGAGATGATGTGTTTAAGCAGGTAAGCGTATTGTCAGGAGGAGAAAGAAGCAGGTTAAAACTTTGTATTCTTATGAATAGTGATATTAATCTTTTGATTCTTGATGAGCCAACAAATCACTTGGATATTGCTTCAAAAGAATGGATAGAAGAGGCCATTGATGGGTTTGAAGGAACTTTGCTGTTTGTTTCTCATGACAGGTATCTGGTAAACCGTTTTGCAACACGTATATGGGATATGAAAGATGGAGATATCCTTGATTTCAGAGGAACATATGGTGCATACAAAAAATGGAATGAAGCAAAAAAACTATCTGACGAACAAAAGAAATCTGAACTGAAAGATAATAAAGGAAATAATGCACGATATAATGACAAAGGATATGAAAAAGATACAAAAAGTGTAAAAGATAACAAGAATAATGAAAACAAAGGATGGAGATCCAAAAGAGAGAGGCAAACAGCAGGCAGATTAAGGGAGATTGAAAAGGAAATAACTGATATTGATGAGAGATTAAAAATTATTGATGATGAAATGCATCTTAATGCAAGCAATTATGAAAGTCTTCAGGATTTGCTGAAAGAAAAAGATGAACTAACGCAAAAGCTGTTTCTATTATACCTCATTATCTTATACTTTTTCTACAATAAAATCAATATTATTGTAGAAAAAGTATAAGATAATGAGGTATAATAGAAACATGTATTTTTACAGAATGAAAATTAGAGAAATTTACTTGGGAGGAAAAGTATGGATTCAACTAAATTAAGCATGGCGGACTTTATGAATGTACCCGATTTAGATATTATGGCTAGAGCTAATCAATTTTATGATTTCATTGGAGATATTAAAGAAAGACATCATTTTCAATACAAAAGGGTTGCTATTGATGGATCTCAACCAGTAAGAAGAATTATTGACAGTTACACTGGTGAAGTAAGAGAAATGATTTATCTTGCTTCAAATGATTATCTTAACCTTACAAGACATCCAAAGGTAATTGCAGCCGGTCAGGAAGCATTACTAAAATATGGTGCAGGTGCAGGCAGTGTACCTTTATTAGGTGGAACTCTTGATATACATATTGAACTTGAAAAAAGGGTTGCTAAATTCAAGGGCTGCGAGTCAGCTATAATATATACTTCAGGGTTTGGGTCAAATGCAGGAACATTGCTATCTCTTCTTCAAAGTGAAGATGTTGCAGTACTTGACATGTTAGATCATGCCAGTATTGTAGATGGATGCCAAAATACAAATATCAAGCCATTTAAGCATAACGATCTTCATTCCCTTGAATCAGTACTAAAAAGAGTAAAGGATAAGTATAGAACAAAACTTGTTGTTGTAGATGGCGTTTATTCTATGGATGGAGACATTGCTCCTCTTGATAAAATAATTGAAATAGCTAAGACCCATGGCGCATATGTTATGGTTGACGAGGCACATGCTACAGGCGTTATAGGAAAAAATGGAAGAGGAACTCCTGAGCATTGTAATGTTGAAGGAAAAGTAGACATTGTAGCAGGAACTTTTTCAAAAGGTCTTGGGGGAGTTGGAGGATTTATTGCATCAAATAAAGAGCTTGTACAACTTCTTAACTTTTACTCCAGAAGCTACATGTTTTCTACTGGAATGGCTCCTCAGGTTGTTGCATCTCTCATTGCTGCTATGGATGTAATAGAAAATGAACCTGAACTAAGAGTTAGACTGTGGGAAAACGTAAATTATTTTAGGAAAAACCTATTAGAACTTGGATTCAATCTTGGTAATTCTCAAACAGCCATATTTCCAATAATTATTGGCGATGATAATATAGTTAAGGAAATTTGCCGTAGACTTCATGAGAGAAATATATATGTTAATCCTGTACAATATCCTGCAGTTCCTAAAAAACTTGCACGAATAAGGATGTCCTTGATGACTAACCACACCAAAGAGCATCTTGACACGGTTCTCAATGCCATGGAGGATTTGGGAAAAGAGTATGGTTTAATCAAATAGAGAGTAGGACGCAAGGACAGGTTCCTCCATTACATGAGGACACTCCTCAACGTAAAAGGAATACCCTTGCAAGGAGACACTCTTCAACATAAAAGGAATACCCTTGCAAGGTGACACTCTTCAACATAAAAGGAATGCCCTTGCAAGGTGACACTCTTCAACATAAAAGGAATACCTTATCCTCGAGAGAAGCGTGTCACCCTGTAGAAGCGTGTCACCCTGTAGAAGAGTGTCCTTGTGCAACTCGCTGGAAAAGTAGAGGTCGTTGTATATGGGTTTACGTTTTATATATGGTAGAGCTGGTAGTGGTAAAAGCCATTATTGCTTAAATGAAATAAAATCAAGGATTAATAGCAAAACAGAAAATCCTCTAATACTATTGGTACCCGAACAATTTTCATTGCAAGCAGAGAGAAATCTCGCAAAAACAATGGGAACAGGCGGGATAATAAAAACTGAAGTTTTAAGTTTTAGAAGAATGGCATATAGGGTTTTTAATGAAGTTGGCGGTATTACAAGCACCCGTATAAATTCGGCAGGTAAATGTATAATAGTGCATAAGATACTGGAAAACATTAAAAATAACCTTGATATATTCTCGAAATCTGCATGCCAGAAAGGTTTTGTGAATACAGTGTGCGATCTGATTGCAGAATTTAAGAGATATAATGTTACACCAGACGTTTTAGAAAGAATATGCAAGAATATGGAAAACACTTTGCTTAGAAAAAAGCTTGATGAGCTTGCTCTTATTTACAAAGAGTATGAAAAAGCAATTGAAAATAAATATAAAGATGCAGATGATGACCTTACTATTCTTTATAATAAGCTAGATAAAACTGATATATTTGAAGGAGCAGAAATATGGATTGATGAGTTTTCAGGTTTCACCTCCCAAGAATATAAAATTATTGAGAAACTTATGCTGAAAGCATCAAGTGTAAATATATGTCTTTGTACTGATTGCCTGACAGAAGACTCGGCACAAACCTCAGCACAAAACCTATACACTGATGTATTTTCGCCTATAAAAAAAGTTTTTAATAAATTAACGCAAATGGCCAATGAATATAGCATTAAAATAGAAACCCCTGTATTTTTGAAAAATCAAGTATATAGGTTTAAAGATAGTTCTGAACTTCAGCATTTAGAAAAATATTATTTTGCATTTCCCTATAAGAAGTATTCTGATGATATAAAAAATGATCATCATACTGACATTAGCATATTTACAGCTACAAATATATATACAGAAATTGAAAATACTGCAAGGCACATTATAACCATTTGCAGAGATAAAGGTTTAAGATATAAAGACATAACTGTTGTATGTGGTAATCTGGATATGTACGAAAAGTTTATAAGAGTTATTTTCGATCAATATGGAGTACCCTATTTTATAGATAAAAAGAAAGATATAACCAAGCATCCCCTTATACAGCTTATAACCTCGGTGTTTGAAATATTTATATATGATTGGTCATATGAAGCAGTTTTCAGATACTTAAAAACCGGACTAACAGGTATGCCGAGGGAAGAAGTTGATTTAATTGAAAACTATATTCTTGCATGTGGTATTAAGGGGAAAAGATGGACAGAAGAAGAAACCTGGGATTATATACCAGATATGATATGGCATGAAGAAGAAAAATTAAAATATATTGACCTACTAAGTAAGATAAATGATATACGTAGCAAGATAATAACGCCTCTTACTAAATTCCATAAAGTTGCTGTTGGAAGAAAAACTACTCGTGAAATTACTGAAGCCTTATTTGAGCTGCTATGTGATTTAGAAGTACCAAATAGAATTGAAATTTATATCGAGAAATTTAAGGATAATGGAGAATTAGCTTTTGCCGCAGAGTATGGACAGGTTTGGAATATAGCAATGGAGGCTCTTAACCAGATAGTTGAGCTCATGGGTGATGAAAAACCAGGTATTCAAAAGTTTAAGGATCTTCTTGAGATAGGTTTTAGTGAATACAAAATTGGGCTTATTCCACCTTCACTTGACCAGGTTTTGGTTGGAAGTATTGAACGATCCAAAAGCCATGATGTAAAAGCGCTTTACATACTAGGTGTAAATGATGGAGTGTTTCCTTTACCCGGCGAGAGTGAAGGAATTTTATCAGATGCTGATCGAGGAATCCTACAGTCGTTAGGTATAGAATTGGCAAGTGATACCAGAACCAAAGCATTTGAGAGTCAGCATATAACTTATTCCACCTTAACTACTGCAGAAAAATACCTAAGGCTTAGCGTACCGATAGCAGACCATGAAGGAAAGACATTGCGTCCTTCAATAATTGCTACAAGGCTTAGAAAAATTTTTCCAAATATTTTGGAAGAGAATAATATCTTAAACATGAGAATAACCGCATCTACGAATCCTGATATGGATTTTGAGCTTATATCACAAAAAGAACCAACCTTTAATGAACTTTTATCTGTAATGAGAAAAGCTTATGAAGGTGAGACCATAAATCCCTTATGGAAGGATGTTTATAATTGGTTTTTGTCTCAAGATGATTGGAAAAATCAATGTGCATCCATTAATTCAGCATTAACTTATACTAATATGGTTGCTCCTATAACTAAATATAAAATAAGCAGTTTGTATGGAAATCCTCTTTATTCAAGTGTATCACGATTTGAAAAATATGCTTCCTGCCCCTTTTCCTATTATATCCAGTATGGTTTAAGAGCTAAAGAACGTAAAGTATTTAATCTGACACCACCAGATATAGGCACATTCCTTCATGCAGTCATTGAAGAATTTTCTAGATACATGTCTGAAAACGGAATAGTGTGGCGGAATATTACCAAGGATGAATGCTCTGAAATTATTCATAAAATCTCAGATGGACTGCTGGCGAAGATGCAAGGTGGACCTATTAAAAATGGAACAAAACGTTATAGAATCCTTGTAAAAAGGTTGGATAGAGTGATTCTGCGAGCAGTATGGTTAATAGTTGAACATGTTAAAAGAAGCAGTTTTGATCCTGTTGCATATGAAGTAGGTTTTGGAGGAAAAGATGGACTTCCACCCATTAGTATAGAACTTCCTTCTGGTGAACAAATAAAACTGACAGGTCGTATTGATAGGATTGATGCCTTCAAGACAGGCAAAAATACCTACATAAGAATAATAGATTATAAATCCGGCAATAAAGATTTTAGTTTGTCCAATGTATATTATGGTATGCAGCTTCAATTAATAACTTATCTTGATGCATTGTGGCAAGATGGTGAGCAGGAAGGAAGTCAAGAAGTAATACAAGGAGTAATACAAGAAGGAAGCACTAATTCTATACTTCCAGGTGGAATATTGTATTTTAAAATTGATGACCCAATGATAAGAAATAAAAGAGAATTTAACGAAGAAGAAATAGAAAAATCCATAATGAAACAACTAAAAATGAAAGGGCTTCTCCTTGCCGATGTTAAAATAATTAAAGAGATGGATAAGACAATAGATGGGTCTTCAATAATCATTCCAGCAAGAATCAATAAAGGAGATGTCTTAAGCAACAGTTCTTCGGCAGCTACAATTGAACAGTTTAATACATTACGAAAATATGTGAGAAAACTTCTGCAGAACATGGGGGAAGAAATGGTAAAAGGAGATATTTCTATTAAACCATATAAGAACAAGAAAGTATCTTCTTGCCAATATTGTGCTTATACATCAATATGTCAGTTTGATGTTCTTTTAAAAGACAATAAATATAGAATTATTAATGATAAAAGTAATGATGAAGTATGGAAATTGATGGATGAAGAAGAGGCAGGGGGCAGTTCAACATAATTAGACATAACTGGGATGTACCAGGTACAAAGGAGGTATGAAGGACTTGTCAGAGACCAAGTGGACAAATGAACAATTAGATGCAATTACTGAGAAAGACTGCAATCTCTTGGTTGCAGCTGCAGCAGGAGCTGGTAAAACAGCAGTTTTAGTGGAAAGAATAATAAGGAAGATAACCTGCGATAAAGATCCGATTGATATCGATAAGTTGCTGATAGTAACCTTTACTAATGCTGCAGCTACAGAAATGAGAGAACGAATAGCTGATGCCATTTCCAAAGCTTTAGATAAAAAACCTGATTCTAAGTTGCTTCAAAAGCAGTTAGCTCTTTTAAATAAAGCAAATATAACAACAATACACTCTTTTTGCCTTGATGTAATTAAAAACAATTTTCATTATATTGAGTTAAATCCTGGATTCAGAATATCTGATGAGACTGAAGCTCTCTTGTTAAAGATGGAAGCGCTTGATGATTTCTTTGATGAAATATATTCAGAGGAAAAGCTTAAAGAGGAATTTTTTGATCTTCTCGAATGCTATGGAGGAAACAGAGATGATCAGGCACTAAAAAACTTAGTATTGACTTTATATGAATTTATCCAAAGCTATCCTTGGCCTAAAGAATGGCTAAAGGAAAAGACCAATTATTTTAATATAGAAGCTAAGACTAGCTATCATGACTTTGCTCATACAATGTGGGGAAAGATTCTGCTGGAAAACACAGAGGTTGAATTGATGAGCCTTGAAGAAACCATGGAGAAAGCCATATCTATCATTGAGATGTCTCAGGGGTTGGAACCTTATCTTACAAATTTTATAGAAGAGAAAAAAGAAATTGGACTTTTACTCAGGGCATGTAAAGCATATAATGCCTATAACGAAGGTAATGCAGATGATGGTATAGATAATGTTTGGGATAACCTGTATAACTCTTTCAAAGGTTTTAATTTTAAAAGACTTCCAACCTGTAAAAAGGATGTAGATAAGGAACAGCAAGAATATGTAAAATCACTAAGGGATGGCGTAAAAAAACAGCTTAAGAAATTACAGGAAGATATATTTGTGGCATCTTCCAAAGAAATTATTGATGAGTTGCATCATGTATACCCTCTGCTTAAATATCTTTCTGAAATGGTGATTAAATTTGTGAGCATGTATTCAGAGCAGAAAAGAAACAAATCTCTCTTAGATTTTAATGACCTTGAGCATTTTTGCCTTGAAATTCTTACTGAAAAAGGCCAAGATGGAGACCTCCTAGCATCAAACGCAGCAAGAGAGTATAAAGAGAGGTTTGAAGAAATCCTTGTTGATGAATATCAGGATAGTAATATGGTTCAGGAAATAATTCTGAATATGATATCCAGGAAGGACATGGAAAGGCCTAATATATTTATGGTTGGTGATGTAAAACAAAGCATTTACCGTTTCAGACAAGCAAAGCCTGAGCTTTTCCTGGAAAAATACAATACATATTCAAATGATAAAGGTCAAAAATTTAGAAAAATACAACTTTACAAAAACTTTAGAAGTCGGGAAAAGGTTATTGATACTGTAAACTTCATATTTAGTAAAATAATGTCCGAGAAAGCAGGAGAATTAAATTACAATGATAAAGAAGCATTAAACTTTGGTGCTAATTATGAAGAAGCCGATAGCTCCTATGTTGTAGGTGGAAACACGGAACTTCATCTTATAGAAATGGAAGGTAATGAAGAAAATATAAGTACTGATATAGGCTCAGATTCAGATGAAAGTATAAATTTAATTGTTACTGATCCACCTTATCCAACAACTAAAAGAGGAATTAGTAAAAGTACCAACACTGGTGGATTAGTAAGAAGTGAACTTGGCAAACAAGGAAAAATATTTCAATATAATAATATTAAACCTATAGAGTATATACCTGAATTTTATAGAATTTTGAAAGATGGTTCACATTGCTATATAATGACTAATCATGTTAATTTATATGAAATATTAACAGTTGCTAAAGATAGTGGATTTCATTTCATAAAATCTTTAATATGGAATAAAGGAAATAAAATAATGGGGCAATCATATATGAGCCAATTTGAATACATATTATTTTTTAGAAAAGGTAAAGGAATCAAAATTAATAATTGTGGAACGCCAGATATATTGAATGTTCCAAATATCAAGACAAAAGGAAAGGATGGTAAGAATCTTCATGATACTGAAAAGCCTGTAGAGTTAATGAAGATATTAATTGAAAATTCATCAAAGCCAAATGATATTGTATTTGATCCATTTGCCGGAATTGCATCAACAAATTATATGGCTCTAAGGCTTGATAGACGGACAAT
>ENA-UOOK01005371-UOOK01005371.1-fermentation-metagenome-genome-assembly--contig:-NODE-5371-length-12898-cov-3.450674_pt1 | contig 12898 bp, 11 predicted proteins | sample MGYA00245777_ERZ724023 | MGnify/ENA primary metagenome ERZ724023 (study PRJEB28704, sample SAMN03018312) | fermentation metagenome | biome: anthropogenic terrestrial biome; feature: soil; material... | reverse complement strand
ATGGATCTTTTTGCTCAGATACCTATCGTGACATCTTCGACTCAGTCTACTGATTCTGTCAAGCAGAGTAACCGTTCTAAGGTTTTTGATTTCGTCGTTAGTGAATTGAATGATGCACTGCCGAAACTGGGTAATGGCCAATGCCAGAAAATGGGTACTTACTATGGTCGTGTGACTAAGGCTGTGGCCTATATGTGCTTGGCTAAATGTGCACTCAATGCTCCTGTCTATAAGATTGATGATACTTCTGCTGACAGTTATAAGACTTTCGTGGGCAAAGATCTTTCCGGTGATGGAAATGCAGATGAAGGACAGGGCAGCATCGTTTCGGGAATGGGTGATAATATTCAGATGACAGTTGATGGAAAGAGTCGTAATGCGTGGGAGACCGTAAAATATTGTGTAGACCAGATTGCTGCTCAGGGATATAGTCTCCAACCTGGTTATGCGGATAATTTTATCGTACAGAACCAGAACTCTGTTGAGAATATCTTTACTCGTCCTGATGATGACAAGACTTACAAGATAACTGACTATAATCTGATACGTTCTCTTCATTATAATCATGCCAGTGCTATCGGTTATTCAGGATGGAACGGGGCTTGCGCTACTGTCCGTGCCATGCAGGTGATGGGCTATGGTACAAAGGATGAGGATCCTCGTCTGCGCATGAACTACTGGTGTGACGAAGACTATACTTCTCAGACGAATGGAAAGACTGTTGAGGATGGTATTACGGGACAGCCGTTGAGTTATGAACCGTTGAAGGTTGTAGTGGATTTTTCAACGGGTTCGAATGCTCATGATGTGAAATGTGCCGGTGCTCGTTTCAAGAAATATGAGTATGATACTTCTTCTTCTATTCAGGGGGATAACAACAATGACTTGGTGATTTGGCGTTATGGTGATGCTCTTCTGATGAAGGCGGAAGCTGAATACAGGTTGGGGGATAAGGCTGATGCACTGCAACTGGTTAATCAGATCCGCTCCCGTGCAGGTGCGTCTCTCCGTACTTCTCTGTCTTTAAATGATATTCTTAATGAACGTATGATTGAATTGGCTTGGGAAGGAACCCGCCGTCAGGATCAGATCCGTTTTTGTACGTTTACTGAACCTACCGTAGACCGTTATCAGGGTGTTCATCATAATGCGTCTGCTGGTGATTATGTGATAGATAATACAGGGTATACGAATGTCTATCCTATTCCTTATTCTGTGTTGAATCTGAATACAAATCTCAAACAGAACCCGGGATATAAGCAATAAGTAATATTTGGCCGGTACTTTGTGCCGGCTTTTGTTTTTTAGGTATATTTGTAGTCGTAATCTTGATATTTTAATTATTGAACAAGCAAAAGATGATGAAAAAAATAGTATTGACTGTGATATTGGCCTTGGCAATGGGTGGATCTGTTTCCGCTCAGTCAGCTGTATCTGCTAAGGGACCGGCATGGCTTGGCAATGCAGTGTTCTACCAGATTTATCCGTCTTCTTATATGGATACGGATGGTAATGGTATCGGTGACCTTCCTGGGATAACGGAAAAACTGGATTATATCAAGTCTTTGGGAGTTAATGCGATCTGGCTGAATCCTGTATTTGAGTCTGGTTGGTTTGACGGGGGATATGATGTGATTGATTTTTATAAAATTGATCCTCGCTTCGGAACAAATACGGATATGGTTAATCTCATCAGGGAGGCTCATAAGCGGGGAATCAAAGTGTGCCTTGATCTTGTAGCCGGCCATACCAGTAATCAGTGTAAATGGTTTAAGGAGAGTGCAAATGGTGATCCGAATGGTCATTATGCGGATTATTACATCTGGACAGATACCATATCGAAACGGGATAAGGAGGAGATAGCTCTCCGGCATCAGGATCCGAATCCGCTGTCCAGTACACGGGGACGCTATGTGGAAATGGATGCTCCTCGTGCAAAATATTATGAGAAAAACTTCTTCGAATGTCAACCGGCATTGAATTATGGTTTTGCTCATCCTGAACATAGTTGGGAACAACCGGTAACGGCTCCGGGGCCGCAGGCTGTCCGCCGTGAAATCCGGAACATCATGTCGTTCTGGTTTGACAAGGGCATTGATGGCTTCCGCGTGGATATGGCTTCTTCTCTGGTGAAGAATGATCCGGGAAAGGTGGAGACTTCAAAACTTTGGAATGAGATGCGGGCCTGGAAAGATAAATATTATCCTCAGTGTGTGCTGATTTCGGAATGGAGCAATCCTGCCGAAGCGATTCCTGCGGGTTTCAATATCGACTTTATGATTCATTTTGGCATCAAGGGGTATGCTTCTCTCTTCTTTGCTCCTGATACGCCGTGGGGAAAGTCTCACAGGGATGATGGTTATGGTGAGTGTTATTTTGACAAGATGGGTAAGGGACAACTGAAACAGTTTGTGGACAATTTCTCCGATGCTTACGAAAGGACAAAGGATATGGGATATATCGCTCTGCCGACTGCAAATCATGATTACCAGCGTCCGGATATCGGTACGCGCAATACATTTGATCAGTTGAAGGTGGCCATGACTTTCTTCCTGACTATGCCGGGAGTTCCTTTCATCTACTATGGGGATGAGATAGGCATGAAATATCAGATGAACCTGCCGGGTAAGGAGGGGAGTAATGATCGTGCCGGAACACGTACGCCGATGCAGTGGACTCCCGGGCCGACGGCTGGCTTTTCTTCTTGCTCGCCGGCTCAACTCTATTTTCCTGTAGCTACGGAGAACGGCCGGTTGACTGTTTCTGCTCAGGAAAAAGACAGGAATTCTTTATTGAACTTTACCCGTGAGTTGATCAGACTGCGCCATTCGGCTCAGGCATTGAATAATGATGGATCGTGGAAACTGGTCAGTGATGTGAACCAGCCTTATCCGATGGTTTACAAGCGCTTCGCCGATGGCCGGACGTATGTCGTAGCTCTTAATCCTGGCGCCAGGAAGGTGTGTGCAAAGATAACTCATTTGGGCAAAGGGATAATCCGACTGGTTTCTGGTCGGGCTAACTATAAATCGGGTAAGCGCTTTGATGTGGTTAGAATGAATGGCATCTCTGCTGCTGTCTTCTTTATAGAATGAGGGATAATCGGTTTGCCGGATGATATTTGAAATGGAGGTGGTGGCTCTTGGTAAGAAACTTTGGCGTGGGTTGTTTGAAGTATGCTTTGTCTTTGTGTGGGCGAACAGAAGAAAAAAACAGGGAAATCGTTTGAATGTTCGGAAGATTTTCCTAACTTTGTGGGAATAATAAAAACTTACTTAATATATAGGAAAACATGGCAGAAACAGCAACAAAAGCAACAGTTACAGACAATGAGGATGTGTTGAAACCTTACGTCATCGGTCTGGATCTGGGGGGGACTAACTCCGTTTTTGGTATCGTTGATACCCGTGGTGTCATCAAGGCTACCACTGCAATCAAAACTCAGGTTTATAAGAATGTAGAGGATTTCGTGAAGGCTTCTCTCATTGCTCTTGAACCGGTTATTGACTCTGTTGGGGGAATCAAGAAAATCCGGGCAATGGGTATCGGAGCTCCTAATGGTAATTTTTATAATGGTACGATTGAATATGCTCCCAACTTGATCTGGGCTCATACTTGCATTGTGCCTTTGGCTGATATATTCTCTAAGGCATTGGGAATTCCTGTGGCTCTGACTAATGATGCCAATGCGGCTGCCCTGGGTGAAATGACTTATGGTGCTGCACGCGGAATGAAGAATTTTATTGAGATTACTTTGGGTACAGGTGTTGGGTCTGGTATTGTTATCAATGGCCAGATGGTCTATGGCTGCGACGGATTTGCCGGTGAACTTGGTCATGTCACTGTAGTCAATGGCAAGGACGGACGTCAGTGTGGCTGTGGCCGCAAGGGCTGTCTGGAAGCATATTGCTCTGCTACCGGTGTGGCTCGTACTGCCCGTCAGTATCTGGAGGATAGTGATGAGGAAAGTTTGCTCCGTGACAAGAATCCGAAGGAGATCACATCTCTGGATGTCAGCCTTGCGGCTGCGAAAGGGGATAAACTGGCAAAGCGTGTGTATGAGTTTACCGGGCGTCTGCTGGGTGAGGCTTGTGCCAACTTTACTGCTTTCTCAAGTCCGGAGGCATATATCTTCTTTGGTGGTCTGACTAAAGCTGGTGACTTGCTGATGAAACCGTTGATTGAGAGCTATGATGAGCATGTCCTGAATATATTCAAGGGTAAGGCTAAGTTTCTGGTCAGTACGCTTGATGGCTCCTCAGCTGCTATTCTTGGTGCAAGTGCTGTAGGCTGGGACGTGGTTGACACGACTGATTCTAAGACAAAATAATACTCGTCCTTACTTTGCTGCTGAAGAGGATTCGGCTGGCTGAGGGGGATGGAAAGAAAGATGAAAAATTAATTTGACAGGCAGTGCTGAGTCTTTCAGCACTGCTTTTTTTGTGAGGTGACTGAGGATACCTGGTTCGGCTCGCCGATTTTAAAAAGGATTGTATTTATTTGCAGGATAGGTGATTAATACGTATCTTTGCAACTTGATATGGATTTCCTTCAATTTAACATACTGAATGTCATCTTCAAGGGTATGCTGATTGGCATTATTGCTTCTGCACCAATGGGCCCGGTAGGTATCTTGTGCGTTCAGCGTACAATCAAAAAGGGACGGTGGTATGGGATGGCTACTGGAGTGGGTGCTTCTGTAAGTGACATTATCTATGCTCTGATCACGGGCTTGGGCATGAGTTTCGTTCTCAATTTCTTTAAAAATCCGTCTACAAAATTCTATTTTCAGGTTATCGGAGGTGTCGTCCTCTTGCTTTTTGGTATCTACTGCTATCGGAGTAAACCGATGGAAACCGCGCATCTTACAAATAATAAAAGTAAGGGTACATTACTGCATAATGCTGTCACGGCATTTCTGGTTACTTTCGCCAATCCGCTGATTGTATTTCTCTTTGTAGCCCTCTTTGCTCAGTTTGCTTTCATTATGCCGGGACATCCTTTGCAGATGGCTGTCGGCTATATGAGTATTATCTTCGGAGCTAATCTGTGGTGGTATGGCTTGACCTGGACGGTGGACAGAATCCGTAATAAGTTTGATGTACAGGGTATCCGTATCATCAATCATATCATCGGGGGCATCGTTGTCGTATGTTCTATCATCGCTCTTATCGGGACTATATTCAATTTGTCGTTTATCAATTTCCTGATGAATAAGTGAGGGGGTAACTCCTGACTTTGGTCTTCTTGTTTTTAAACTCTTAACTTTTTCTGCTATGTTTATTGCTAAGAAACTTAGAAAAGAAAATATCGCTGAATATCTGCTTTATATGTGGCAGATTGAGGATACGATCCGGGCTATGGGTTGCTCCCTGGCTCTGATAAGGAAAAACTATATCTCCAAGTTTACTGGTTATACTGATGATCAGAAGGATGAGGAGGAGGATTGGTTCGGGGATCTTATCCGGATGATGAATGAAGAGGGTAAACGGGAGTTTGGCCATCTGAATATCAATCAGGTGATTATGTCGGATATGGTAGATCTGCACCAGCGCCTTCTCCAGTCTAATAAATTCCCGTTTTATAATGCTGAATATTATAAGGTGTTGCCCTATATCGTTGAACTGCGCAGCAGAAACAGGAATGGACTTCTTAAGGAGGCTCAGGAGTCGGGCTTGGACAATCCTCGTATGGCTATCACGGACTTGGAGAAGGAGAGTGAGATCGAAACGTGTTTTGATGCGATCTATGGTACTACTCTCCTGAAAATGCAGGGTAAGGAAATTACTCCTGAAACGAAGGCGGCTGTCAAGGAGATTTCTACTTTCGTGGGAATGCTGAGCGACTATTATATCAAGGATCGTAACGGAGAACTGGACTTCGGGGATAAGGAGTGATACACGTTGCCTCTGAATGTTGGTAAGACTGGGATGATTCCCTTGCTGTATATAAAGTGAATCTAAAATAGTGAATGCAATGAATATATTGGTTACTGGTGCTAACGGGCAACTTGGAAATGAGATCCAACTCGTCGTAAAAAAAAGTCAGGATAATTATATCTTCACGGATGTCTGTGAGGGGTATCGGAAACTGGATATCACGAACCGAGAGGATATCCGTAGGATGGTCGCTGAAAATGACATCAGGTGTATCATCAATTGTGCCGCTTATACTAATGTGGACAAGGCTGAAAGTAATGGTGATCTTTGTGAGTTGCTGAATGCAACCGCTCCAGAGAACCTGGCACTTGCTATGAAGGAAGTAGGTGGACTGCTTGTTCATATCAGTACGGATTACGTGTTTGGGGGTGATCCTTATAATACGCCTTGCAGGGAGGACCAGAAAGGTACTCCGACAGGGGTATACGGAAAGACAAAACTGCATGCTGAGGAGAAGATCGAGGCTGTTGGCGTGGATCATATCATTATCCGCACTGCCTGGCTTTATTCTGAGTTCGGACATAACTTTGTCAAGACAATGCTCAAACTTACTGCGGAGAAACCTGCTTTGAAGGTGGTCTTTGACCAGTGTGGTACGCCTACATACGCGGGGGATCTGGCTGAGGTGATCTTCCATATCGTGGAATCCCGGGCTTATAAGGGACATACGGGCATCTACCATTTCTCTGATGAGGGCGTTACCTCCTGGTATGATTTTACGAAGATGATCGCTAGGTTTGCCGGTCATACTTCTTGTGATATCCAGCCGTGTCATAGTGATGAGTTTCCTTCTCCGGTGACACGCCCTGCCTATTCGGTACTGGACAAGACTAAACTGAAGGAGACTTTTGGCGTTAAGATCCCTTATTGGCTTGACAGTCTTCTTGTTTGTATGAGAAATATGAAAGAGGTATCACCTGAATTTGATGCTATAAATTGCTGATTAGATGATTTAGGATGCCGTGGTATTCTTTGATAGGATATCGGGGCTGAATGTTCTCTTCTTTAAAGAAAAATGCGGAGGGGAATGAATACATAATTGGGAAAATGAATGAGATAGAAAGAAGACGGACTTTTGCTATCATCTCTCACCCGGATGCAGGAAAGACAACTCTTACGGAGAAGTTTCTTCTGTTCGGTGGACAGATTCAGGTGGCGGGTGCCGTAAAGAATAATAAGATTAGAAAGACGGCTACATCTGACTGGATGGATATCGAGAAACAAAGAGGTATCTCTGTGTCTACTTCGGTGATGGAATTTGATTATCTGCCGGATGGAATGTCGGGTGAGCCTTATAAAGTGAATATTCTGGATACTCCGGGGCATCAGGACTTTGCAGAGGATACTTACCGTACACTTACGGCTGTGGACTCTGCCATCATTGTCATTGATGCGGCAAGGGGTGTGCAGGCTCAGACTCGTAAACTGATGGAGGTGTGCCGTATGCGTAATACGCCGGTCATCGTCTTTGTCAATAAGATGGACCGTGAGGGTCGTGATCCTTTTGATCTGTTAGACGAACTTGAGAAGGAATTGAAGACTCATGTTGTTCCTTTGAGTTGGCCTATCGGTGAAGGAATGCACTTCCAGGGGGTATATAATATCTTTGAACATCAGTTGAACTTGTTCACACCGGACAAGCAACGGGTAACTCAGAAAATTTCTGTCGATGTCAAGTCGAAGGATCTGGAGAAGCATGTCGGTGAGCGTGGAGCAGAACAGTTGCGTGGTGATCTGGAACTGGTTGAGGGGGTATATCCTCATTTTGATGAAAAGAGTTACCGTAGTGCTGAGATGGCTCCGGTATTCTTCGGGTCTGCCTTGAATAATTTTGGTGTACAGGAGTTGCTGGACTGTTTTGTGCAGATTGCTCCTAACCCGGGGACAACCAAGGCGGAAGAGCGGATCGTCCTTCCTTCGGAACCGAAGTTTACGGGATTTATCTTTAAGATTACGGCCAACATCGATCCGAACCACAGGAGTTGTATTGCTTTCTGTAAGATCTGTTCGGGTAAGTTTGTCCGTAATACCCCTTATTGGCATGTCCGCCTTTCCAAGACGGTCCGTTTTTCTTCTCCGGCTCAGTTTATGGCTCAGAGAAAGAGCACGGTGGATGAGGCTTGGCCGGGAGATATTGTAGGCTTGCCGGACAATGGTGTTTTTAAGATCGGGGATACCCTGACGGAAGGGGAGAATTTGCATTTCAAGGGACTGCCGAGTTTCTCTCCGCTTCTCTTCAAGTATATTGAGAACGATGACCCGATGAAGAGTAAACAGTTTCATAAGGGAATCGAACAACTGATGGATGAGGGTGTTGCCCAACTCTTTGTCAGCCAGTTTAATAACCGTCGGATCATCGGAACGGTCGGACAATTGCAGTTTGAGGTTATCCAGTATCGTCTGGAACATGAATACAATGCGAAGTGCCGCTGGGAACCGATTCACCTGTATAAAGCTTGCTGGATAGAATCGGATGACAAGGATGAACTGGATGATTTCAGGAAACGTAAATACCAGTATATGGCTAAGGACCGCGAAGGACGGGATGTGTTCCTCGCAGATTCGAGTTATATGCTGAGCATGGCAGAACAGGATTTCAAGCAGGTCAGATTCCATTTTACAAGTGAGTTCTGATCTCTATTGATCATTGCATATATTGTCTCTTCAGGCCCGGTACTTGTGTCAAAAGTGCCGGGCCTGATTTTTTTATTGGTCTGTCTGGAATCGTTTTCCAACCTGTTGCCCTGATAACGAAAAGATATTACATTTTTACATTCGTTCAGAGTGGTAAAAGAGTTTACAGACTTTTACCAGATTGGAAAAGCAATGATGTTCCGAATAAAGAAAGAGAATATTTATGGGTTTAAAACAATTGAAAAGATTAGTCCCATAGTATTCTCTTTATAGACAATATTCTAATATTGGCTTTTTTCCAATCATTTTTTTTGTCAAAACAAAAAATAATTGTATATTTGCCAAAGTAGAATCTAATACGATAAAAACAGTTTCTGAATATGATTTGTAAAAATCGTGTTCTTCCTTTGGTGTTGTGCATGGTGATGGCAGAACAGGGAAGGGCACAAACTGAAATTACTCAAGTTACGTCTGCTTCTGATAGCACTGAATTGGTTGATGGGGGCTTATACTTGTTTTCGTCTGATGTGGTCATCGAGAAGAAAAGATATGGATATGCAGGCTGCCATATCTCAAAAAGCTCTTATAGGCCTGCTGACCATATTATATACTATATGGGCGGCCCTCCTTATTTCTCTCAGGTATCTGCTGCTGTTCCCGGAAGTGACTTGGTACGTCTGTATAAAAGCGGAACGGACGACCATGGAAATTGCCGGTATCTGATGTATGATGTCACCAATGGCTTCTACATCTTTCAGGATACCACATATCCTGTAATATACAGGCACCGGTCGGATAAGGGGGAGACGACTTCCCGGCATCTGTGTCTGATGGGCTCTGGAAGAAAATTCAGGATGCTCATGGGGAACAGGACATTGAGGTATCAGAAAAATATGCGTTATTATAGTGCTCCTACGGATGCTTATTACAAAAGAGATCCGGATAGATACAGTGCCGTCTTGCTTTATCGGATTGACCGGTTGGATGGATACCGTAATCTGATGGCTTCGGGTAGTGATCTGACGGCAGTCAAGGGGGATACGGTGATTACGGTTGACCGTAAGTTTAAGGATAACCGTTTCAATACGCTCATGCTGCCGTGTGCAGTCAGTAATTATAAGGAGGTGTTCGGACTGCATGTCCAGGCTTATGAACTGGATAAGAAGGAAATGGGGGGTATCGTGTTCAGGAAAGTGGAGGGTGATGACCTTCAGGCAAATGTGCCTTATCTGATTTCAGGCAGGTTCGCCCAGGCTCCTTATATCATTGCCCCGACTTCTGTAGACTTGCCTGCTGACTATCGTGATGATCAGGTAGATGTGAATCTGAACGGCAATCATTTTGTCGGTATCTATAGGGATAAGCAACTCCAGGGGCTGAGGGCTTATATGCTTTCCCATAATAAACTTTTCTATTGTAAGAATGCGGATTGCAGGTTGAAGGCTTTCTGCTGGTATATGACTGTGGAGGATGTGACAAAATGTAAATTGTGTGTTGTTGATGGAAAGGGAATGCTTGATGTGATTGATAAGGAGGGTGCTTCCGGACCTGGAAATTCTGAACATCGTCGCAGGGGGAGCCGGATTCCTCGGGGGGCATTGAATAGTCGACCTCATGGCTTTTGCCTGGATACTGAATGAGAGAATTTATTAAACCTTATGTAATAAACTTATGAAATACACAAAACCAACTATTAAAGTGATTGAATTGGAGTGTGAGTCTTTTATCGCGAGTTCCTCTGGGGGCGTGAATGTCGATCAGAATACCGGAACGGTCTCTCTTGACCCTACCGGAGCTGAGACCTCTTCGGATGAACCCATTGAGGGAGATGCGAGGATAAATGGGAATTACTGGGATAAGATTTCAAGAAGTCATTGATCTGAAGGAAATAACATTGATGTTGATAGAAACGCTTGAAAAAAGTGTAGGGGATTTTGATCTTGAAAGAGTATAATTTATAATTGAGACTCACCGACTTTAATTTCTTTACTATAAAAACACGTATAAAAAAGGTGATGTCGGATCATCTTGCCCTGATGTCTGTCGTGCTTTTTCTGGAAAATCTTTGATGGAAGAAACTTATCTTGGTATTTATGCGAAGATGGCTATTTGGGTAGCTCATCTTCGCTGTTTTTTTCATGCTTGGTCTGTCCTGGCAATGATCTGGTGGCGGTTGGGCCTTCGTGTCGTAAAACTGACGTGGATCCATCTTGCTTCTGCTATACGGCGGCCGGCCGGCTCTGCAATGAGTTGGTCAAAATCGGTATGCTGACGGATGAATTGGAAATACTTCGTGGCTTTTTCGGCGGATCCGATATAGATATCCGCTGCCTCTCCTCGACAGTGTTGGGAATTGATGGCGCCGTGGACCATATCATTCAGTTGCTTGCAGCGGAATCCGCTGGTGATAGTAATGGCGCCGAACCTGAGTCTCAATGGCTCCAGAATATTGGAGCAGAGATTGTACAGGTTTTTCCATTGCTCTTCGTTTGGCTCATTGGCAATATTGTGCCGGATGGCGATACCTGACCTTTTCATTTCCCACTTGCTGAAATGCGGGGTAAGCATTTTGATGTCATTGCTTTTTTCCATAATGTTTTTTGGTAAGATGTTTTTGCTGTTTCTATGATAGCAACATCTGCAAAGGTAGATGAATGGGATTATGGCATCAAGTGTTTCTTTCATATACTCTTTATAGTCTTAGGACTAGTCCGGATCGAGTATCTGCTTTATGATTGGTTATAGTCCGGACAGAATCGTGCGCGTGTTCTCTGTCAGGAGTTGTTGAATATAGATGTGATTGATTGCAGTTATCTCTGATCATGAAATCAGAGTCCTTCGGTTTATGCTTTATAATTCGCCGGTTCCGGTTTCCATTTCTTCCGGTCCTTTTCATGTTGGTGAAAAGGTCAGGGTTATGCGACCATGAAAATATCGTCGGTAGATCTTGAACCTGTAAAATAGTGTTTTTCTAATACATTCCTGGACCTTGTGGTCTTTGCTCTTCTGTTCTTGTCAGTTGCATCTTGAAGTATTTCTTCCGGATGATCCACACTCGGATAATCCAGATGGCAAAAAATCCGTTGCTTACGGTTTCATAGATGGCGTCCCAGGGGGCTCCGATATGGATAATTCGTTTGATGATCCATAGTACCATGTCAATATTGAACAGGATATTCCAGATTCGTTCCCGGTCACAGAAATTCACATTGCAGGCTTCTCTTTCCTGTACGCTCACGGTGATGGAGGATTCAATAAACTTGAACATGCTTCTGATGGTAATCTTGTAGGTTCCTGCCGGGATCTGGATGTGTATCGGTTTTTCTTTCATGATTCCCAATATCTGTTCATTGATACAGAGATAATGGGGGATGGCCATTCTTTGTTTCTTCGGATTAATGATGATTTCTGACATAATGAGTTGAATGTTCGTCTAAGATTTCGTGCAAAGATAAAACTTAAATCGGGATAATCAATAGTTGGATGGAGAAAAACTTAAAAAGTGTCTCTGGAGGAAGGAATATTCGCCGAAATTGATTACCTTTGTACATTATGTTTTTTATGTTGCGGCGGATGCTTATATTCAAGTCTTTCTTAGAAAATAGAGGTTTGGGTTCAAATATAAATCTTGTACTGCTCTAATATGAAGTTGCTCGCAAATATCGTTTATTATCTAAGTAGCTATGAATGCAGGCATTACTGAAGATAAGTTTGATATAAATGTTTACGATTAAAATAATGAATTATTAATGTATGAAAATTATAAAATAGTATGTAATACTGCAGCGGGACGTAGAGATTATATGCAATATTTAATACCACAAGTTATTTCTTCAAAACTTGTTGACAGATATGACTTGTGGATTAATACCACAAATATGTTGGATATTGAATTTTTTAAATGCTTAGAAAAAACATATCCAAAAATTAATTTGGTCTGGCAACCTGATGGTATTATAAATGGTAACGCTTCGATTAATGCATTTTATAAAAATTGTGTTGAGGATAATACTATTTATATTAAACTAGATGATGATATTATTTGGATAGACCCAACCTTTTTTGAAAAGATAATTAAGTTTAGAATCGAAAATCCGCAGTATTTTTTGATAACTCCATTAGTTATTAATAATCCCAAATCAACTTATATCTTGCAGGTTTGTAAGAAGTTGAATTTGAGACGTTATCTTGATGCAAATAGTATGGGTAATGTCATTTGGCGGAGTGGTGATTTTGCCTATGATCTGCATAGATGGTTTTTTAGTAATTATCTTATCAAGGAAAATTATAAGGAACTTTATTGTGGTATCAAACCAATAGGTATT
>ENA-UOOK01005370-UOOK01005370.1-fermentation-metagenome-genome-assembly--contig:-NODE-5370-length-12901-cov-10.335435_pt1 | contig 12901 bp, 10 predicted proteins | sample MGYA00245777_ERZ724023 | MGnify/ENA primary metagenome ERZ724023 (study PRJEB28704, sample SAMN03018312) | fermentation metagenome | biome: anthropogenic terrestrial biome; feature: soil... | reverse complement strand
ATAGCCCCAAAAGCTGCTTCCATAAATATTTCAGATGAAGTAGGATGGGGAAGAATCGTTTTAGCCATGTCAAACACTGTTCCTTCAAGCTGCATTATTGCTACTGCACTTGAAATCATATCACTCGCATTACCTGCCATTATATGGGTTCCGATTATTTCACCATATTCATTATCAGAAATTATTTTAATAAATCCTACAGTATCACCTTCAGAAAGTGCCTTTCCATTAGCAGATAAAGGGAATTTGCTTATGGTAATATCATGCCCCTTTTCCTTAGCTTGCTCTTCAGTAAGACCGACACTTGCAATCTCAGGGAAAGTATATGCAACTAGCGGTACATGATTGTAATTCATCTTGCTCACTTTACTCATAATATTTTCTGCAGCTACAATCCCTTCAGCAGAAGCCACATGGGCTAATGGGTATTTTCCATTCACGTCACCTATTGCATAGACGCCTTTTATATTTGTTTCCATTTTTTCGTTTGTTTCTACAAATCCTTTAGAATTTAATTTCAAATTCAAATTTTCTAATCCAGATAAATTAGGTTTTATCCCTAAAGACAATAGATATTTATCAGCCTTATATATTTTTTCTTTGCCCTTCACATCAGCGATTATACCTTCATAAGACAGAGATTTTATTTCCGCTTTTGCTATGATTTTAACTCCATCTTTTTTAAGCTGCCTTTCTAAAGTCTTGGACATTTCTTTTTCAACTGTAGATAATATTCCATCAGAATTGAAAATCATAGTAATATTTGATCCTAATGCATTGAAAAGCGTAGCAAATTCTACTGCGTATACATTACCACCGAGTATTACCAGTTCCTTTGGTATCTCTTCAATTTGAAGAGTAGCCCTGCTATTTAGGAGTAAACTTTTGTCAAAACCATCCTTAAGCCCAGGTAAATCGGGGATATTTTCACTGGCTCCGGTAGCGATAATTAGGTTTTTGCTTTCTAAAGTTTGGCCATTTACTTCAACATGGGTCTTGTCTATTATCTGTGCCATTCCTTCTATTAAATCTACCTTGTTTTTCCTAAATAGCATATATATTCCTGAAACAAGTCTATCTACTACCGAATCCTTGTGGGCTATAAACGATTTCCAATCGATATTTAGTTTTTCTTTGTCTATTCCCCTTATTCCCAAGTCCCCACTTTTCTGAATATCCTTATAGAGTTTTGCATTATGAAGCAAGGTCTTGGTAGGGATACACCCCCAGTTCAAGCATACCCCACCTAATCTTTCTTTTTCTACAACTGCTACTTTTGCCCCGAGTTGAGCCGCCTTAATAGCGGCAACATATCCTCCGGGACCTCCGCCTATTACTATTACATCATAAGTCAAATTAATCACCCCTTAAGATTTTAGCAACAATAGCTCAGGGTCAGTTAACAATTCCCTCAATATATTTAGGAATCGTGCTCCGCTTGCACCGTCTATAATTCTATGATCATAGGATAGGGATACGGGGAGTATCTTAGCTATTACAATCTCATCATCTCGCACTATAGGTTTCTTGACTACACGGCCTAGTCCCAATATAGCTGATTCCGGATAATTTATGATAGGAATTCCATAATATCCTCCTATTGAGCCATAATTTGTAATGGAAAAGGTGCTTCCCTTAAGTTCACTTAAATCAATCTTATTCTCCTTAGCTCTAGTGCCTAAATCAACTATAGCCTTGGCAAGTTCAACGATTGATTTTCTATCCACATTCCTAATTACAGGTACCATAAGCCCTCTTTCTGTATCCGTTGCTATGCCTATATGATAGAAATGTTTCAAGATAAGCTCATTATTTTCTTCATCTAATGATGCATTAAATTCCGGTAATATCTTCAAAGCTGTAATTGCTGCCTTAATTATAAATGGCAAATAGGTTAGATTTACATCCTCTTCCTTCAATATGCTTTTATATTTCTTTCTAAAATCATCTAATTTACTGACATCTATTTCATCCATTGCAGTTGTATGAGGTATAGTAAATCTTGATTGAGTCATTTTTTCTGCAATGGTCTTTCTTATTCTAGTAAGGGGAACTCTTGTTATGCTTTCACCTTTCGATACCTCTTCTTCAAGCTTGACAAAATCACTAGAAACTTCATCAACTTTGGACTTTGGTTCTTCAATTTCTGACAATGAGTCTTTGAAGTTTCGGATATCCTCCTTCATTACACGTCCGCCAGGACCTGTACCTATTACCTCATTGATGTCAACGCCCAAGTCCTTAGCCAAGGCTCTTGCTACTGGAGTTGCCAGTATTTTTTTCTTATTTACCGCTTTTTTAGTTGAGACGATGCCTTCTGTACTAGGAGGTATCTCTTCTGATGACACTATAACTTCACCCACTACACCGGCTGTCTCTTCTTCGACTATTTCCTCATTTTCATCTACCTGAGCCTCAGTCTCATCAGCTTCACCAGATGTATCAATTGTTATAAAAACTTCACCTACATTGATTACATCTCCTGCATCGGCCATCAGCTCCAATACTTTACCGCTCTTTGGTGTTGGAATTTCCGTGGTGACCTTATCGGTTTCAACTTCGGCTATAGAATCTCCTTCATTTACATTGTCTCCTATATCAACTAACCATTTTATGATGGTACCCTCGTGGATACCCTCTCCAATATCCGGAAAACGATATTCATATTTCATAAAGTATCTCCCTCCTTACCTAAAATTTCACTACATCAAGTATTGAGCTTGCAATTCTTTCAGGAGTTGGGATATAGTGATGCTCTCCTCTTGCCAATGGGAATATAGTATCAAACCCCGTTACCCTAGTTGGCGGAGCTTCCAAGTAAAGAAATGCTTTTTCATTGACCAATGCTACGATTTCAGCCCCTACTCCGAAGGACTTGGGCGCCTCATGGACTACAATTATTCTTCCTGTTTTCTTAACGGAATCTACGATTGCATCTCGATCCATTGGAGAAATAGTACGGAGGTCTAAGACTTCCGGATGAACATCCTTTTCACTTACTATTTCTACAGCTTTCTGAACATCTCTAACCATTGCACCCCAAGTTACTATAGTTACATCTTCTCCTTCTTGGACCAGCTTTGCCTTGCCAATAGGAAGTTCATAATCCTCAATCGGTACATCTTGTTTAAATGCTCGATAAATTCTCTTTGGTTCTAGAAATAGAACAGGGTCAGGGTCTCTGATAGCTGCTGTTAATAACCCCTTTGCATCATAGGGAGTAGATGGTATTACTACTTTAAGTCCCGGAATATGGGCATACATTGCTTCCGTACTTTCAGAGTGATGTTCTAATGCACGAATTCCTCCTCCATAAGGAGCACGAATTACCATAGGCAAACTAAATCGACCTCGGGATCTGTTTCTCATTCTTGCAACATGACTTATTATTTGATTGAATGCAGGGTATGAAAATCCCATGAATTGAAGTTCAACCACAGGTTTCAATCCATTGATAGCCATACCTACTGCAGAACCTACGATTGCGGATTCAGCCAGGGGACTGTCAAATACCCGAGTCTCACCATATTTTTCTCTAAGCCCGACGGTAGCTCTGAAAACTCCGCCTTCGACTCCAACGTCTTCTCCATATACTACAACTGATTTATCAAGTTCCAATTCATTGTCTAAAGCTTGGGTTACAGCCTGAATTAAGTTCAATTTATTTGACATGATTTTTACCTCCTTGCAAAAATACTTTGTACTCATTGAGTTGTTCCTCTAAATGCGGAGGCATTGTTGCATAATGATACTTAAAGATATCATCAACTTCGTAAACTGAATTTTTCTCGATGTCTTCAAAAGTAGCTACCACTTTTGTATCTAATTCTTTTTTGATATTTTCTTCCCATTCTTCATTGATAAGACCTTTGTTTAACAGAAAGTTTTTAAATCTAACAACTGGGTCTTTATCTCTCCAAGATTCAACTTCTTCATCTTCTCTATATTTAGTTGGGTCATCGGAAGTTGTATGGGGACCAAATCTATAGGTGTAGGCTTCAATCAAGGTAGGACCTTCGCCATTTCTAGCTCTTTTAATTGCTTCTTTAGTTGCAGCGTACATGGCAAATATATCATTGCCATCTACCAAGATTCCTGGCATACCATATGCAATAGCCTTTTGTGCCAAGGTTTCACTTGCTGTTTGATTTTTTCTTGGAACTGAGATAGCATATTGATTGTTTTGAATGATAAATACAACAGGTGCTTTAAATACAGAAGCAAAGTTTAACCCTTCATGGAAATCTCCATGTGAGGTGCCTCCATCTCCGACATAGGAAACAGCTACATTGTTTTCACCTTTGATATTGTTTGCCATTCCGATTCCAACAGCGTGTTGGAATTGGGATCCTATAGGAACTGAAACGGGCAATACATTTACGTCTCTAGGCATATGACTTCCCCACTCATTGCCGTACCAATAAAGATAGATGTTTTTAAGAGGAACTCCTCTTACAAGCCAAGCGCCCAGCTCTCTAAAAGCAGGTACGAGAAAGTCTCCCTTTTCCATTGCATAAGCTGAACCTATTTGTGCAGCTTCTTGCCCGGTGTTTGGAGCGTAGGTAAGCATTCTTCCCTGTCTTTGGTAGGATAACGCTCTCTCATCGATGATTCTTACATATAGCATGGTTTTGTATAGATACAATAATTCTTCGTCGGTAAACGAAGGCATATCTTCACTTTTGACAATTTCTCCACTCTTATCCATGATTTGATACATTGTATTGTCAAGGGGATTATAATCTTCAAGATGCATAAATTTTACCTCCTTTATTAATATATATAAACCTCTAAATGATAATGATTATCAATATAGTTATTTTATATATATACAAAAAGCTATGCTTCTAAACATATTAGAGTATATTGGACAGGTTAAAATTTATGGAACAACTTTATTTAATTCATAATTCACAATTCACAGTTCATAATTGAAAGAGGAGATCCTTCGATAGTCAAGTTTATACTGCCCGACTCAGGATGACACGAGCATTGATTATAATGACCTTATAGAACCCAAGATCACTGCTGTTGTCATCCTGAGCCTAAAGCGAAGGATCCCTATTATTTTTTAGCACATATAAAAATCAAAGTGCATATAAATTATATTTTTATGGCAAATTTCTCTAAAATAGTGTATTCTTATATAATATGTAAGTATTTTTGACATTAAATAATAAGGCAAAGTGAGGATGACCGTAAAATGTTAGGTACAATTGTAAACAGTATAGCTATTATATTAGGAGCATTATTGGGAATTATTATAAAAAAAGGCATAAAAGAAAAGTATAAGAGCACAATTATGGATGGTATTGGTCTTTCTATAATGATAATTGGAATAATGGGTGGAATAAAAACCGATAATATTGTATTGATTATAGCAAGTATTGTAGTAGGTAGTATAATTGGCGAAATAATAGATATTGATTACAAACTTGAAAAATTAGGCCACAATATGGAAATGAAATTTGGCAAAGGGGATTCAAACTTTTCTAAAGGCTTTGTCACAGCATCTCTGGTATATTGCATAGGTGCTATGGCTATAGTAGGAGCTTTGGAGTCCGGCTTAACAGGCAATCATGAAACCTTATTTGCTAAGTCAATACTGGACGGTATTACTGCCATATTATTTGCTTCAACATTTGGAATAGGGGTAGCCTTCTCTGCCATTCCTGTATTTATTTATCAAGGCATAATTACATTGTTGGCGAATTCCGCAAAGGATCTCTTAACGGTAAATGTTATTAATGAAATGTCAGCGGTTGGAGGTATATTGATCTTAGCCATAGGTATCAATCTATTGGGAATTAAAAAGATTAAGGTTGCAAATATGCTGCCTTCAATTATAATTCCGTTAATATATTTAACAATTGTGAATGTGATATAGTATTAAAAAAGAAACTAGTAATCTTACACTTAACAAGCTATCACCTCTGGTAAGAATATAAGTTAATTTGATTATACAATAAATAGTCGGATTATATCTTGAAAACCAATAAAACTGGGTTGCAGATTCTGCAGTCCGGTTTTATTTTTTTAAATATTTTAGTGAACAATTAAAATAATGAATATATTTATGCTTGTACTAATATTATATATTAAAAAGGAAGGAGGAAGTCGATGAAAAAACAACAGAAGAAATCTAAAGAGCAGAATAGATTAATTTGTATTGTAATGTTGGCAGTTATCCTACTATGTCCAGTATTTTCTTATGCCAGTTTTAGCGACATTGAAGGCTATTGGGGGGAAGAAGTGATTCTAAACTGGACAAATAAAGGACTTGCTAAAGGCTATAATGATGGAACATTTAGACCCAAAAATGAGATTACAAGAGCAGAATTTATGAGTCTTATAAACAATGCATTTGGATTTACAGAAGAGGTAGATATCGATTTTAAGGATGTATTAGAAGGGAAGTGGTATCTTAGCACTATTAAAAAGTCAAAGGCAGCAGGCTATATAAATGGATATGAAGATGGCACTATAAGGCCTGACAAATTAATCACAAGAGAAGAAGTCGCATCCATAATCGCAAAAATGACCAACCTCAATCAGTATGAAGAAGGTTCAAAAATGTTTAAAGATCAGGAACGGATGAAGTGGAGCCGAGGCTATATCGGAGCTGTTGCCAATGAGAAATATATGGCAGGGTATCCTGATGGAAACTTTAAACCATTGAACAATATAACTCGTGGGGAGGCGATATTTGCACTAGATAATATAATAAATAAGGCAGGGATTCAAATAATAGCAAAACAGGACTTCCTAGGAATCACATATATACATGTAATATGGAATAAGGAAAGCCAACCATTGAAAGTCATAGCAAATGGAAATGAATTGAAGTTTGACAAAGATGATGGAAAATGGAAGGGAACATCGCTTTACTTAAATATAGGAGATGAAGTAGAAATAACAGCGATTGGAAATGGTATGGAGTATAGGAAAACTGTATTCGTTAAGGACATTGCAGACTAGAAATAATGAGAAAAAGGGAGGAGAGCTTAAATGAAAAAACTATTTACAAAAAAGACCATATCTTTAATTATGGTAATACTTGTAATGATTTCTACTATAGGGTTTGCAAATGCTGGGGGAAATGATGTTGTAATAAAATCAATTATTTTCCAAGATGAAAATAATAATATGGTTTATGTTGATTATGCTGAAGCAATTGAACAATCCCTAGAGGGGGATAAAGCTCTTTATGATGCAATAGTACATTATGTAGGAATTGCAGAAGAAAAGGGAAGATTAGTATATCTTGAGACTGAGGCGGGCGTATATTTGGACTACGGGAAGGCATTGACAGATAATCTTTCTAGGCTTGCAGATATAATCGATGTAGAGAAATATATAGTTAGAGGAGAAATTAAATATACCCATGAGCTGTGGATTGATGATGGTAAACCAGTTATTACAGATCCGGAAGCAAAACCGGCACAACTAGTAAGTATAACAGAGGTAGATGGAATAGAAGTAGAAATAGGGACTACGGAAGAGACAGCAAAAAGTATGTTGCCAAGTAGTACAACAATATTGGATAGCAGAGATAGGACCCATACTGTGGCTTTGGATTGGGCTATAGAAAATTATGATAAGGATGTAATAGGAAACTATAATGCAATCGGCAGATTTGAATTACCAAGGGGAGTTGTAAATAAGAAGGGTATAGACCTTAAAGTAGAAGCTATAGTAAAAGTATTTGAACCCGTAGTCGAACCGGAATTTCCGGTAGAAGTGGAAAGTGTGTTTATAATAAAGAGTGAAATTACTGAAAACACTTATGCTAACATAAATATTAAAGAAGAGTATGTATCAATAGTAGAAGAAGTAAAAGTTGATGGGAAGTTAGCAAATCAAATTGAAGATAATTCTGCACAATGGAGAATTAAAGTTGAAGAGGAAACTACAGCCGAAGATCTAAAAGGAAGGATATCGGTTAGTACGATAGTTAAGGAAGGTAAAGTACAGGTAGGGCTTTACAAAAACTATAGAATAGCAGGTAATGGTATTAATTTTGGAGAACTAAAAGGGTCATTTTATATTAAAAATAAAATAACCGGTAAAGAATATAAGGAAGGTACTTCACCTTGGAATTCAAAATATCTTTATCAGATGAAAGACATACCGGTCGGAGAATATACAATTCATTTTGACGTTCCTGAAGGAATGGATATCCTTAAAGTTCAAATAGGCAATTCATATGATGAAACAGATTATGATGCAGAAACAAACCCTCTTGTTGTGAAGGAAACTGGGAAAGGTATATATGATAATGTGATCATATTGCTAAAAGATAAGGTGCTTGAATAGTGAGTATTATTTGGTTACTCAAAGAATGTGCTGATGTAGTTTGAGAATATGTGTAAAGAAAAAAGATAGTGTATATCATATATCATGCACTATCTTTTTTTAAGGCGGATCCCACCTAATACCTCTTCACTCTTAGCTCTTAGTTCTTAACTATCTTTTCGATTGTGAATTGTTATGTATTTATGTTATACTGAATTACATGTTATATTCCGAGTAGGTGTAAATGTGATGGAACAAATTGATATGTTTGATATAATAAATACTAAGAATGAAATTCCGGATAAGAAAATTCCGAAAACAGCAGTACTAAAGAAAAAAGAACTTTGGTGCCCATACTGCTCAAAACCCGTAATATTTACTGCGGATAGGGTATTGGGTGTTAAAAGGTGTCCCTATTGTGGTATAAGCAATAAGGACTATAATGTGAAGATGGTAAATGATAGATGGATTAAAAGATGAGATACAGTTTAAAGGGGCGAGTATGGATGAGTGACTATATTCAAAATCTTATAAATGATATGAAACGTGTAAAATCAGATTATGGAGAAGAAAGCTTATCTGTGAAAGAAGTCCTTAACCTTCCGGCGTTTAAAGGATATAAACTGTTAGCTGGAGGAGAAGGACTTGAAAAGAGGTGTAAACATATCATTATACTTGAAACTCCTACTGGGATTGACTGGTTAGAAGGTGGGGAATTTTTATTAACAACAGGTTATGCGTTTATATATAATGAAGAGTATAAAGAAAGAATGATGATTGATGCAAATGCAAAGGGTGTTTCAGCTATCGGAATAAAGAAAAATAGATATTTTGGCAACATAAGTAACAAATTGATTGCTGAAGCAAATGAATTTAAAATACCTCTTATTGAAATCCCCTATGATGTTGTTTATACCAGCACAATCTCAAGCTTTTATGATATGCTTTTTTATAGAAAAAATGAATATATTTTAAAGTTAAATGATATTTATGAGAAGCTTATTAATCTATCATTTGAAAACAAGAACATTGATGGCATTATTTATTCCTTATCGAATCTATCTAACTCTAATGTGTTTTTATTTGATGATTCATATAATCTTATGTGTTACAATATTATCAATCCTGAGAAATATGACAGGTTATCTATAATCAGTCCTTTCAATAAGATGAATATAAACATGATAAAACAAATTGAGAATTCTGTATTTAATGCAGAAATACATAACTCGTTTATAAGTTTATATCCGATAATTGTAAAGGGTAAAAATGTAGCATATGTATATATCACTAATGAAATGAAATTGGATAAACTGGCAAAAAGGACGATTGAATACGGGATTTCAATTATATCTATGAAATTGGAAACTGAACGGACAACAAGTATTTTAAAGTCTAGAGTCAATAAGGCATCGGTTGAAATCATGTTAAATAGCAATGAGCTTCCAGATGAATTTTATAAAAATGTTGAACTCAATTTAAATTGGGATGAAGAAGGCCTTCTTTACGGAATATGTATCAAATTAAACTTAAAGGAAGATGAAGATATTGATGAGCACCAGTCAATTATTTATAATTGTTTAAATAGCATAATTGATAAAAATAATTACCTATCCACGGTTAATAATGATGAAATTTTTATTGTAATAAAGTGCAAGTCTTCAGACTTAATTGATGATTTTCTGTCAAGATTAGTTGAACAAATTAAAATCTACGAAGATATATTTAAGGAATCCATAGGTGTAGCAAGACCATATAAAGAACTGAAAGATATTAAGAAACTTTATGAAGAAGCAAGTTTGGCAGTTCTTTTTAGCGATAATGATATAATTTTTTACAATTCTTTGGATACTATAAAATTGCTTTATCCTCTCAAGAATAGCAGTGAAATTCAGAAATATTATAAAGGAACCATAAAAAGTTTGGAAAAATATGATAAGAAATGTGGAACCAATCTAATGGAAACATTGGAAACCTATTTTAAATATAATTTTAAAAAATCTTTGGTTGCAGATAAATTATATATTCATGTGGAGACTTTAAGGTATAGACTCAATAGAATTGAAGAAATTACAGGTTATTCTCCAGATGACAGTGAGGGGTTATTTGCACTTCAAATGGGATTAAAATTAAAGAAATTGATCAAAATAAAATAGGAAATATTCATTTAAAACTGATTTGATTTATGAACTTACATAAATTGAATCAGTTTCTTTTATGCTTTCATATGATTGTTAAGTAAAGTGTAAATTGTTATACTATTTAATAAATAATCATATTACCTTGTAAAAGAGATTAATAACTAAAACAAAGGTGGGGAAGCTCATGAATAGATAAAATCAATAGTAGAGGAAGATTATAGTAGGGATTTGAAATTTTTTAAATTTTTTGATGATCTTAAAACTTGGAGGTGTTAATATGTCAATTGATAGGGAAAATCAATTATCAACTAGTCGAGTCCCCGATAATGAACGTGTAGGATGGAAAGCCCCTTTATTTAACATGCTTGGAAGTAACATTGCTATTTCAGAGCTGATGGTCGGAGGAACTCTTATTGCAGGTATGACATTTAAAGAAATGCTTTTGACTTCTTTTATAGGAAATATACTTTTAGTTTTTATTTTAGCAATTCAAGGATATATGGGATCTAAGGAAGGATTGAATACCTATGTATTAGCTGAAAGCGTTTTTGGTGAAAAAGGCGGCAAATTTATAATTTCAAGTATATTAGCAATTAGTAGCTTTGGATGGTTTGGAATACAAACTGGTGTTGCAGGGTTGTCGGTGCAAAAGATATTTCCAAACATAAATCTAACCCTTGCTACAATTGTTTTAGGCTTATTGATGATGGTTTTTGCAGTTTTCGGATTTAAAGCAATGGCAAAGTTTAATTATGTAGCTGTTCCTGCATTAATTATACTTATGGCATGGGGAGTTTTTAAAGCTACATCTATTAATAGCTTTGATTCAATTCTAAGTTATACTCCTAGTGAGACTATAAGTCTCGGAGAAGGTCTAAATATGGTAATCGGCTTAATAATTGTTGGAGCTGTTATTTCACCTGATCAACTTAGATTCACTAAGGGGTTGAAAGATATTATAATAATCGGGGTTGTAGGGTTTGCAATAATTTCTGTATTTCAACAAGCTGCTGCAGGGATTCTTGCAATGAATTCACCTTCTTGGGATATAACTCAAGTACTTGCAGATTTAGGATTTGGTACAATAGCGTTTTTAATATTATTATTAGCTTCATGGTCTACAAATGTTGGGAATGCTTATTCTGGGGGATTAGCACTTAAAAATATTTTTTCGAATGTAAGTAGAGATAATTTAACACTTATAGCTGGTGTTATAGGTACTATAATTGCTGCTACAGGTATAATTTTTAAGTTTGAAAACTTTCTTAGTTTGTTAAGCAATACAGTTGCGCCTATGGCAGGAGTTATGTGGATTGATTATTATATTATAAACAAGCAAAAACTAATAAAAAGAACAAATATTAATTTCAATGCACTTATTTCATGGATTATAGGTTCGATTGTATCTTTCATTTCCACTAAATATAATTTGTTTATTCCTCCTATAAATGGAATTTTTATTAGCGCTATTATTTATTATGGCTTGATGAAAATATCAGTAAAAGATTCTTAAATTAATGTATAGAAAGGATGATTTAAATGAGCAGATTAGTAAATATAGGAATTATTCAATTTGAGTCAGCTTTAGGGAAAGTAGAAGAAAATGTTTCCAAAGCGGTGAAATTAATAAAAGAGGCAGCTGATAAAGGGGCTAATATCGTGTGTTTGCCTGAATTGTTTGCAACTGGTTACAATTTAGACATTCTTAAAGAAAAGATGGTAGATTTAAGTATACAATATTATGATTATACATGTGAAAATATGTCTCAAGCTGCAAAAGATAATAATCTATATGTCTTAGCATCTTTTGGTGAAATTAGGGAGGTTCCGGGGATTGTTTACAATTCAACCATAGTTTTTGACGATATTGGAAATAAGGTAGGTAGTTTTGCAAAAAGTCATTTATGGGCGTTAGATAGATTGTATTTTCGTGAAGGATCAGATTATCCGGTATTTGATACAAAGTATGGGAAAATAGGAATAATGATATGCTACGATTCAGGCTTTCCAGAGGCAGCGAGATCATTATGTTTAGGAGGTGCAGAAATAATCTTTATTCCTGCTGCATGGAGAATCCAAGATGTTGATATGTGGGACTTAAATATGTCTCAACGTGCACTGGAAAACATACTTTTTACGGTAGGAGTCAATAGAGTTGGGATGGAAGATGATTTACATCTTTTTGGGAAAAGCAAAATATGTAATCCCAGGGGAAAGGTTGAATGTGAATTACCTATGGATAAAGAAATGGTTGAAGTATTTTCTATTGATTTAGATGATGTTAATAAATTTAGGACTGAAATATCATATCTTAGAGATCGTAAACCGCAAATTTACCATAAGTTGATTGAGAATAATTAAAAAATACAGGCTACTAGTAGCCTGTATTTAATTTTTAAATCGTTCAATAAATTGCTTATTATGAATGTGTAAAAACACAATAAAAAACGGAGGTGTAATTATGA
>ENA-UOOK01005369-UOOK01005369.1-fermentation-metagenome-genome-assembly--contig:-NODE-5369-length-12904-cov-3.401043_pt1 | contig 12904 bp, 11 predicted proteins | sample MGYA00245777_ERZ724023 | MGnify/ENA primary metagenome ERZ724023 (study PRJEB28704, sample SAMN03018312) | fermentation metagenome | biome: anthropogenic terrestrial biome; feature: soil; material... | reverse complement strand
AGAGATGGTTGCATACGCTGCGGAGCGCAACATCGAAATTATTCCCGAAATAGACCTGCCTGGTCACTCCAAATCGGTGACATCCACCTACCCGGAAGTTTTATGCAAGACTTCTGCCGAATTTTTAAGCGTGCAGGGTGAGGGGAAAAATGTATTTTGCGTTGGAAATGAAGCCAATTACAAGATGCTCGACAACATTATGAAAGAGATTTCCAAACTGTTTCCGAGTGAATACATCCATATAGGAGGAGATGAAGTTCAAATGAAAGCATGGAAAGAGTGTCCTGATTGTCAGGCGCTTATGCAAAAAGAGGGGATGACTGACGAGAAACTGCTGCTCGGCTATTTTGTGGGGAGAATGGAAAAAATACTCCAAAAATACGGTAAGAAACTTGCCGGATGGGATGAGATAGTAGAAGACAACGAACTTCAGCCAGACAGCAGAGTATATGCGTGGAGAAGAATGAACGTTGCTTTAGCTGCAATTCAGAAAGGGAGACCTACCGTTACACAAATAGGAGAATACTGCTACATAGATATGAAATATTCCCCTATCGAAAGAGGGCACAATTGGGCTGGAATAGTTTCCCTTGAAAAGATGTATTCATTCGACCCGATAGGATCATTCAACCTCTCAAAAGAGCAGGAAAAACTTATCATCGGACCACAGGCGGGACTATGGGCCGAAATGTTGATATTTCCACCTCATTTCTCCGAATATCAACTATATCCGAGACTATGTATCCTCTCTGAAATAGGATGGACATTGCAGGATAAGAGGGATTTCAAAGATTTTGAGAATAGATTGACACTCTCTCATTATGAAAGATTATACGACATGGGGATTGCTTTCAGACTGCCGTATCCTACGGTGACATACCAAAACAACACAATAGATGTTGAAGCCCCTGCTCCATCACTTGTAGTGAGATATACCATGGATAAGAGCGAACCTACAATCAACTCACCTGTTTTCAGCGGAAAGATTATTACCGATACACCTCAGAATTTCAGGTTTGCCACATTTTTTGCAACAAACAAGAGTATAACGGTACCTGTTCCCGATGTAGAGGTATATATGACCCCCGAAGTAAAGGTCACCACATCATTGAAAGCCAATAAATACACCAATACCACAACATTGGAGGATTGGGATTTCGGCACATATTTCAGGACAGCCGATGCTCCCGTAAAAGGCGACTGGCTGATGTTTACGTTTACCGAACCGGTTAAGTGTCAGACTATCAAAGTAAATACCAATATTCCCGTAACTCAGTTCTGGGGAGTCACGGACGGCCACGTAGAATATAGTTATGACGGCATTAACTTTATTGATGCAGGACAATTCGACATACATAACAGTGTTACAATAGAACATATATCCGCCGAAGTCAAAGCAGTAAGGATATTGATAGACGGAAGCGGAGAAGAAAAAGCAATTGCTATTCAAGATTTGAGGATACAATAATGAATTTGGAATTTTTTGCAACAGCCGGTGGCATACCGGTTCACATACTTGATTATAAGAAAGGAGATAAAACACTCATCTTACTGCACGGTTATTTGGAAACCATGTATATATGGAGTGATTTTGCAGATTTAATGGCCGAACATTACCGTGTTATCACCATAGACTTGCCCGGTCACGGCCTATCCGGTTCGGCAGAGGTCAATTCTATGGATTTTGATGCCGGAGCAGTCAAAGGTGTGTTGGATAAATGTGGTGTTTCCAAAGCATATATAGGAGGACATTCACTCGGTGGATATGTCACGCTGGCCTGTTGCAGACTATTTCCGGAAGTTTTTGAGAAAGCAATCCTCTTCAACTCCAATCCGTATTCGGATCCTCCCGAAAAGTCCTGCGACCGGGAGAGGGAAATAAAGATTATCGAGGCCGGAAAGTTGGCTGCACTTGTCTCAAGCTCTCTGCCTAAAATGTATAAAGAGAGCAATCTGCGCCGACTTGACGAGAAAATAAGGGAGACCATCGAAATAAGCGAAACCCACGATCCTCAAGGGATTGTGGCTTCCCTCAGGGGTATGCAGCAAAGACCTGACAGTCAACAATTTCTGTCGGAAACCTCTATACCTTTTATGTTTATAGGCGGTGATTCCGATACAATACTTCCTTTGGACAAAGTAAAAGAGATGCAAACCGAATTTCCCAAGGTAAAATACACCATCATACCGGAGACGGGACACAACTCTTTTGTCGAGGACCCTGCCTCTACTGCTCAAGCGGTCATAGACTTTTTGAGATAAATACCTCTACCACAGAAAGTTATTGAAAGGATACCTGCCCGCGTGAATCTCTGCAACCATCTTGTACAAGTCGTTGCGGAGTTTGTCGAGGCGTATCTTTTCCTTGGCCGAAATGAATATGCAGGGGGTATTTTCCTTTGAAATCCAGGAATTTTGAAGATCCTCCAAAGTATAATTTTTGGTTGACTTTTCATCAATCGAAAATTCGTCATACTCTTCGTACCTATAGGCATCTATCTTATTGAATACCATATATAAAGGCTTATTCTTGGCGCCGATGTCGGCAAGTGTGTTGTTTACAATTTTAATCTGCTCTTCAAAATTGGGATGAGAAATATCGACCACATGAACCAGAATATCGGCCTCCCTTACTTCGTCAAGGGTACTCTTGAAAGATTCGACAAGCTGTGTCGGCAATTTGCGGATAAATCCTACGGTATCGCTCAAAAGAAAAGGAACATTTTCGATAACCACCTTTCTGACAGTAGTATCGAGAGTTGCAAACAATTTATTTTCAGCAAATACATCACTTTTGGCCAACAGATTCATGATGGTGCTCTTGCCTACATTCGTGTATCCCACCAAAGAGATTCTCACCATTGACCCTCTGTTGCCCCTCTGAGAAGCCATCTGTCTGTCAATCTTCTTCAGTTGCTCCTTGAGTTTGGATATCTTGTCTAAAATAATACGCCTGTCACTTTCGAGCTGACTTTCACCCGGACCCCTCATATTGAGACCACCTTTGCCGCCCCTCTGTCTTTCAAGGTGTGTCCACATACCTGTCAGTCTCGGCAGAAGATACTGATATTGCGCCAGTTCCACCTGCAAACGCCCTTCTTTCGTCTTTGCGCGCTGAGCAAGTTCCACCTGTGTCTTGGCGTAAGCCGTCTTTGCCCTCTGTGCAAAAATATTCAATATCAGGCCGGTTCTGTCCACAATTTTCACACCTGTCTCCTTTTCTACATTTCTCATTTGGGACGGACTTAATTCGTCATCAAATATGATGTAGTCGGTCTCGTTCTCTTTTACAAACGAAGCTATTTCCTCGAGCTTCCCACTTCCGATATATGTCCTGGAATTAGGCTTCTCGAGACGTTGTGTAAATCGCTTATTTCCAATCACTCCTGCTGTTTCTGCAAGAAATTGCAATTCATCGAGATAATCATTGACCACTCTCTCATCGTCCTGCTGCCCTATAACGGCAACAAATACCGCCGTCTCCTGTCGATTCTCCATTTCTGTTAGAAGTTGTTTTAATTTTCTACAAAAATATAAACTATATTTGTATGAGAAATTATTTTTTAACAAACATAAACCATTTATTATTTATGAGACGTCTTTTATTATTGGCAATGATAGTAATTATTTTGCCTTTTACAGCTTTTTCTCAAGGACGACTGAGAGACTACGGGATTGCTCCCGGTATTTTCAAAACAGGTACTTATAATGCCATAACCGATGTTCCCGGTGTCAAAGTGGGGCAGGTTACCATCATCAAAGGTGACGATATTCGCACAGGCGTTACCGCCATTGTTCCTCACGAGGGCAATATTTTCAGAAAAAAATGTCCTGCTGCCATATATATCGGCAACGGATTCGGCAAACTTGCAGGATATTCACAAGTAAAAGAGCTTGGTACCATTGAAACCCCGATAATTCTGACCAACACACTCTCTGTTGCTCAAGGTATAGAGGGGCTGATTACCTACACTCTCAAACAATACGGTAACGAAAATGCCCGTTCCGTCAATGCCGTTGTGGGAGAAACCAACGATAGCGGCCTGAATGACATTCAAAAAAGGGTAGTCACTTCCAAACATATACTTGAAGCTATCTCAAAAGCATCTTCCGGTCCTGTAGAAGAGGGGAGTGTGGGTGCAGGAACAGGTACCATCTGCTTCGGATTTAAGGGAGGAATCGGTACTTCTTCTCGTGTGATTCCTGCCTCTCTGGGGGGATATACGGTAGGTGTGCTGGTACAGTCCAATTATGGAGGAGTAATGGAAATTGACGGAGTTCCCGTCGGCAAATTGCTCAATCATTACAGTTTTCAGAAGGCGGTAGAGACCGATTTAAGCCCTGACGGGTCTTGTATGATGGTTGTAATAACAGATGCTCCGGTAGATGCCCGCAACCTTGAAAGAATGGCAAAGAGAGCGATGCTCGGTCTTGCCAAAACAGGAGGTATTGCCTCAAACGGAAGCGGGGATTATGTTATTGCACTCTCTGTCAACAAAGACAACCTGATTGACGAGAATACCAAATACTACCTGCCTACCCTGCTTCACAACGAAGATATGTCGGCTTTGTTTGAAGCCACTATAGAAGCCACAGCCGAAGCTCTGTGGAACTCTCTGTTCAAGGCAACACCGGTTACAGGATATAAAGGATATACATCAAATCCGATACCTGTAGATAAGGTAGTTGAGTATATAAAGGCTGCAAAGAAGTAAATCAGATGTTGCCGGATAAAATAACCGCCCCGAAAGATTTTATTCTTTTCGGGGCGGTTTGCGCTATGAAAAATGAAATTTACTATCTTAATTGGAATATAACAGGGAATGTGTAAGTTACTTTTACAGGACGTTCTCTTTGTTTACCGGGTTTCCATTTTGGAGAACTCGATACGATACGAACTGCTTCTTTGTCAAGAGATGAGTCAACACCTCTAAGTACGACAACGTTACTTACAGAACCATCAACATTAACTGTAAATTGGAGAGTTACACGACCTTGAACGCCATTCTCCTTTGCAATCTCAGGATATACGAGCTTGCCGTTAACCCATTTGGAGAAAGTGTTGGCATCACCACCCATGAAGGTAGGTTTCTCTTCAACCAATGCAAACGGAATAGCTTCTTCTTCAACGACTTCTTCTCCAACGTCAGCTTTATAGTCCATAATCTCAACACCCAAAGACTTATCATCCTCAGTATTGAAGATAATATCGTCTTTTACTTCAATATTATCGTCAACGATATCGATGACATCTGAAAGAACAGGAATTTTAGGCATTTCCGGTGGAAGTTCAGGCTGTTCATTCGTTACAGGGATCATTTCTTCTTCAACTTCTACTTTGGTTTCTTGTCCAAGTGAAGAAACCGCCTTTTCTTTAGTTGACCATTCGAATGCAAGGAGAACTACTCCGAGAACGAGAACTAAACCAATCTCTCTGAACAATAGCTTTTTGTTAGTGAGATCTGCTTTTGGTGTTTTTTTGATTTCCATATTATTAATTAATCTAATGTTATAATCGTTATATTGTGTAAAATTAAAAATAAAAAATTATTTCCCACAATTTTTGTTGATAAATATTTTCATTAAAATCATAATAAGCTTAAAATCAAGCCTTTAAAATTTTCATATCATAAAGGACATTGTTAGTATTTTTTACTGCGGCTGCGCTTTTTGCAAACAGCTGCTGTTCTTCCTCATTCAAATCAAGTTCGATGATCTTCTCACAACCGGTGTTGCCAAGTACGGCAGGAACTCCGATGCAAAGGTCTTTTTGACCATATTCTCCATCAAGATATACGCAGCAAGGGAATACTTTCTTTTCATCCATGATAATAGATTTGACCATTACGGCAGCTGCAGCTCCCGGAGCATACCATGCAGAAGTTCCGAGCAGTTTGGTAAGGGTGGCTCCACCGACCATTGTATCGGCGACAACCTTGTCGGCCGCCTCTTTTGATAACAAACTTGTTACATTTGTGCATTTATAAGTTGACTTATTGATAAGGGGTATCATTGTGGTATCACCGTGTCCGCCTATAACGATTCCTTCTACGTCTGCCGCTGCAACATTCAGAGCCTGAGACAGATAATAGTTAAATCTGCTGCTGTCGAGCAATCCTCCCATACCGATTACTCTATTTTTAGGGAGACCTGTCGATTTAAGGGTAAGGTAGGTCATTGGGTCCATAGGGTTGGCAATAATTAGGAATATTGCGTTTGGAGAGTGTTGTAGAGCGTTTGAAACAACATTGTTAACGATACCGGCATTAACACCGATAAGTTCTTCTCTTGTCATGCCTGGTTTACGGGGCATACCTGATGTGATGATAACTACATCAGAGTCGGCAGTTGCCTTATAGTCATTGGTTACACCTTTTATTCTGCAATCAAATTGATATAATTTGGCAGTTTGCATCATATCCATTGCTTTTCCTTCAGATACGCCTTCTTTGATGTCCAACAATACTATTTCTGAGGCATATTTCATGTGCAGTATAGCATTTGCACAAGTTGCGCCAACATTTCCGGCGCCTATTACAGTTACTTTTGCCATTGTTTTACAATAATTTATATTTTATATTTTTTATTATTTAATTTTGCCGCAAATAATGCGCCAAGTTTTGCACGCGCAAAACGGCGCAAAGGTAATTATATTTATCGATTAATGTATTTCTTTTATGGTTAGTTTTTTCTCGGAGGATATTAAATTCGTATTAAAGCAAAAGAGGCTTATCTCTAAATGGTTAAAGGAGTTAGCTCAATCTCACGATTATAAAATCGGAGCACTTAATTATATCTTTTGTTCGGATAAGTATCTTTTAGACATCAACATACGGTTTCTCGGACACAACTATTTTACAGATATTATTACGTTTGACTACTCTGCCGATTATAATGAGACATTCCCGACAGGATATATCAGCGGTGATATATATATAAGTATAGATACGGTCAGGGCTAATGGGGAAACATATAAGGAAGGATTTGAAAGAGAGCTGCTTAGGGTGATAGCACATGGGTTGCTTCATTTGATTGGCTTTGATGATACTTCCGAATCGCTTCAGAAGAGTATGACGGAGCAGGAAAACAAAGCTTTGCTTTTATTTGATGAACTTTCCCATAAAGTTGCCGATAATGGATAACATATACGATATTATAGTAATAGGGGCAGGGCATGCCGGCTGTGAAGCTGCTGTTGCCTCGGCAAGACTTGGTTCAAAAGTGCTGCTTGTTACAATGGACATGAACAAGATTGCCCAGATGTCTTGCAACCCTGCTATCGGAGGAATTGCGAAAGGTCAAATCGTCAGAGAGATTGATGCACTCGGCGGGTTCACCGGAATTGTCACGGATGCTTCCACAATTCAATTTAGGATGTTGAACCGGTCAAAAGGTCCGGCAATGTGGAGTCCTCGTGCACAATGCGATAAATTATACTATTCTCTGAATTGGAGGTATATCCTCGAAAACACCTGTAACTTAGATATTTGGCAGGATTCTGCGACTTCAATATCTTTCTTAGAATCGAATATTTTCGGAGTTCACGTATCAATGGGTGCAATATTTAAATGTAAAGCGGTTATTTTGACTGCCGGAACATTTCTCAATGGCAAACTTTTTATAGGAAATGAAATGGCGGAGGGGGGTAGGATAGGGGAGTTGTCTTCATACGGACTGACCGAGTTACTTAAATCTAAAGGATGTACCACTGCGAGAATGAAAACGGGAACACCTCCGAGAATAGATGTCCGTTCTTTGGATCTCAATTCTTTGGTGTTGCAGGAAGGAGATGATGTTCCTTCGAGATTTTCATATCTGCCGATTCCTTCTCCGATTCAATCAGGAGTTGCTCAGAAAAATTGCTACATCGTGCACACCAACAAGGAGGTTCACGATATTCTTAGAACAGGCTTTGATCGCTCCCCTCTCTTTACCGGAAAGATACACGGCATCGGTCCACGCTATTGCCCCTCTATCGAAGACAAGTTAAGAACTTTTGCCGGTAAGGATGCACATCAATTATTTTTAGAACCGGAAGGGTGGGACACTTATGAGTATTACCTCCAAGGGTTCTCTTCTTCTCTTCCATTGACCGTACAACTCGAAGCTCTCAGAGCAATCAAAGGTTTTGAAAATGTAAAAATATTCAGACCTGCGTATGCAGTCGAATACGATTACTTTGACCCTACGCTGTTATATCCGTCTCTTGAGTCAAGAGTGATTCCCAATTTCTTTTTTGCCGGACAGGTTAATGGAACTACCGGATATGAAGAGGCGGCAGCTCAAGGTCTGATGGCAGGAATAAATGCACATCTCAAAATTAACGAAAAGGAGCCATTTGTGCTCAGTCGTGATAAGGCATATATAGGAGTGCTGATTGATGACCTGATTAACAAAGGGGTTGATGAACCATATCGAATGTTTACCTCAAGAGCAGAATACCGAATTTTGTTGAGACAGGATAATGCCGATTTCCGCCTTACCGAACCGGGGCATTCACTTGGTCTTGTCGATGAATACAGATACCAATATACGATGAGAAAATACGATTTGACAAATGATATAATTTCATTTTCAAATAGTACATCCGTCAAACCGGAAGAGATAAATACATATTTGTCATCCATTAATTCTGCACCTATTTCTTCTAAAAAGAAACTTTCCGATATATTGACACGTCCGGATGTCTCTATCTCCGAATTGTTAAAAAATGTTCCACGTGAAACATCTTTTATTTTTCAGGATGATTTTGATGATAAAATCAATAATGTATTAGAGAATGGCATGGTTTCTACCAATACGTCTGCAGTGCTGATTGCTCTTCCGTGGTCTGCCATGAAATTTAACGGTATCGTAGGAGCCAATGATTATTTAAAAAACGAGATTATTGAATCGGCAGAAATACAAATTAAATATCAAGGATATATTGAAAGGGAAAAAAGAATAGCAGATAAGATTTTGCGACTTGAATCCTTAACTATTCCGGATAATTTTGATTTTTCAAAGGTGACCTCACTATCTATTGAATGCAGAATCAAACTCAATCGATATAAACCCCAGACCATAGCACAAGCTTCACGTATTTCAGGTGTCTCTCCGGCCGATATTTCTGTTCTGTTGATTTACTTTGGCAGGTAATTTCATAATTTTGTTCCACGTGGAACAAATAATTATTCCATAGGATAACTAAATATTGCACTATTGGAGTCCAATTTGAAATCTTTGGATAAAGGCTTCAATAGGGTATATGGAATGTTGGTGGGATTGGTCTGATAGGGCAGAGGGGGATTGATTTTGGCTTCCCTGATGATGTAGTCAAGCATAATGTGACTCCATTGAAAGTAATTTGATTTCAATCGTGAATCCCTCAATTTGAATAATTCAACTGCCGATAGTTTTGAGATGTGAGCGCCGTTTTCAAATAGCGGGAGGTCGTTGGATCTGTAAATGGGGGTTGTAAATCCGACGTTTTGGTAGAAGTCTATCAAACGCGGTTCGGCAGGTCTAAGCAGTAAAAAGTCCCAGCCAATCTTAGACGCACCTGCGCTGATATAGTTGATTAATGACGAAGAATAGCCTTTGTTTCTATACGATTTAAGTGTACCTACACCATAAATATACAAACCGTGATAATAGGTTCTCAGACCGTTTGTCCTTTTGGAAGATACATAAGAAATGCCTATGGTATGAAGGGCGGATACAATCTTTCCATCCATTTCATAGACAAAGGAGGCTTTAGATGGACAGTGGTTAAAAAAAAGATCCAAGTATTTGGCATCTGTCGTGAAACATTCTTTACAGATAGCGCGAATACTCGGATAATCTTGTTTGGTAGCCGGCCTTATCATTGAGAAACCTGTGTGTCTATTTTATAAATAGTGTTGATTAAAGCAGCGTATTTCTTATGAATAGGACTTCTCTTGAGCTTCAATGTCTGAGAAAGCATATTGTTGGCAACACTCCATTCGTCGTTGACCAATTTTTCAAATTTGATGGCCTCATGTGCCGCAAGTTTGGAATTGACAGCTTCGACTTCTTTGTGCATTCTTTTGATGATAGGCTCTTTTGTAATCAAATCATCATCATCCTTATATGCTATTTTTTGTCTGGCGGCAATCTCTTTAAGTGCAGCAATGTGCGGAACGATAATGGCGGAAGCAAATTTCTGGTTTTCGCCGATGACAATGCAGTTGTCGATTAAAGGTGAATTTTTCAAAAGATTTTCGATAGCCTGAGGAGCTATGTATTTGCCGGCAGACAGTTTGAAAATTTCCTTTTTACGGTCCGTAATCTTCAAATATTTGCCATCAACGAGAGTTCCTATATCTCCTGTGTGGAGGAAACCCTCTTCGTCAATGACTTGTTTAGTATATTCCGGATCTTTATAATAGCCGAGCATGACATGAGGACCGCGTGTCAGAATTTCACCGTCTTCGGCAAATTTCAATTCAGTGCCACCCATCGGTTTGCCGACAGTACCTATAATATTGTATCCGTCAGCAGGGCTGTTTACTGCAATTACAGGAGAGGTTTCAGTCATACCATACCCTTCAAAAATATGAAGTTTGGCAGCATTGAATGTCCTTACAATCTTGGCCTGAATAGATGAACCTCCGGAAACTACAAGCATTTCGTGCCCTCCGAACTTCTCCCTCCACTTGCTGTAAACAAGTTTGTCCGCAAGTCTCTGTTTGGCTAAATACAGCTTGTGAGTATTGTAATTGTCAAAGTTATTGGCAAAATTCCATGCCCAATTGTAAACTATACGTTTGAATCCTTTCTGTGCTTTCCCGGCAGATTCAAGCTTGCTATACATCATCTCAAGGACACGAGGCACTCCACAGAAGCCATCTGCGTGACAATCAGCGAGATCCGTTGCTATTGTAGCCAAACTTTCGGCGTAATAAATACTAATGCACAGTTCCTGATATTCATAATTCATGGTCCTTTCGTAGATATGGCAGAGAGGTAAGAAACTGACCATCCTGTGGCTGCTGTTTTTGGTCTGTCTTATGGCATGACCGTGAGAGTTGGACATCATGTTGTAGTGTGAAAGCATCACACCTTTAGGGGTACCGGTGGTTCCGGATGTATAAATGATGGTGGCCAGGTCATCAGGTCCGATTTCCTGCTTGTTCTTTTCCACAACGGGAGCAAATTTGTCCTTATTGTCGCGTCCCAACTGATAGAGTTGAGACATGCAATAAAGCTCTGTCGAATCATCCATCAATATGACCTTGACAGGACGAGTTATCTCTTCAATCACCGGACGAACCTTAGTGTAAAGGTTGATATTGCCGATTATTATGATTTCGGCATCGGAATGGTTAAAAATATGGGTATAGTCATCATGGCTTAATGTACTGTAAACAGGTATGTGAACCATTTTTGCCAAATTGGAGCCCATGTCGATAAAATTCCATTCAGGACGATTGTTACATAGAGTGATAATCTTTGTCCCCTCCCTGTATCCGAGAGCCAACAAACCGTAAGCTACATTATATGAATATTCGATATAGTCGTCAATACTGTATTTTATCCATTTTCCGTGAATTTTCCGCGCCAAAATATCATCTTTCGGAGGAAAAGATGCTTTAAGATTGGTCAGCAGGTCAAAAGTTCTAATAATTTCCATATTATAAATTAAGAAGTTGTTTCAATTTAAGTGTTGCAAAAATACAAAAAAACAATAATCTATAAAAAACAAGGGGATTAAATCGCTTTTAATCCCCTTAACACATCACATTGATTTACAAATCAGATTATTTCCTCGTACTGCGCTGCAGATAGAAGAGTATCAAATTCCGAAGCGTCGGACAACTTGATCTTTATCATCCATCCTGCTCCGTATGGATCTTCGTTGATAAGTTGTGGAGAATTTTCCAATTCGGCATTGAATTCGACAATCTCCCCTGAAACAGGCATAAATGCATCAGCAACAGTCTTTACAGCCTCAATAGCTCCGAACACCTCTTCTTTGGCAAGAGTTTCGCCCTGTGTCTGAACATCGACAAATACGATATCGCCCAATTCACTCTGAGCAAAATCTGTAATACCAACGGTGGCAATATCGCCATCAACTTTAATCCATTCGTGGTCTTTTGTGTATTTTAAATTAGCAGGAATCATAAATATTTAAATTTGTTTTATAATTAGTAAAATTACTTAAATAACAAGCACAAATATAGTAATTTTATTGCAATCACAGCAATTTTAATGCCTTTTTTATCAATTCTTCTAAAGAATACCCAGAATTTTCTTTAAAAAGTGTGTTTAAAACCTTTTCTACATTTTGTTTTGTAAATCCAAGTAGAACCAGAGCGCTCATGGCTTCATCTCTTGTTGAAGAGGACTCTCCCGTGTCGAAAATAAAGTCTTTTGAAGATCCTTTGATGATTTTATCCTTTAATTCAAGGATGACACGTTGAGCTGTTTTGAGGCCTATACCCTTGACACTCTTGATTTTATTGACATCCTGAGAGATGATGGCATTTCTTATCTCATCAGAATTCAGGGATGAGAGCATCATACGTGCAGAATTGGGACCGATACCCGAAACAGAAATCAGCTGAATAAATATTTCGCGCTCCTCCTTGTCATAGAAGCCGTAAAACAGTTCATCATCTTCACGTATATGGTGATAGAGATAGACTGTAACGAGATTGTTGCCCGATTTTTGCAGTTTGGAATAAGTGCCCAGCGAAATCAGAATCTTATATCCGATGCCGTAACATTCGACTGTGATTTCGGTAGGGGTCAATTCCGCCAGATTACCTTTGATATAATCGTACATTTTTGAATAATTGATATTAATTGAGGTAAAAATATAGCTTTCTGCTAAAATAACCAAGTACATACACTTAATTCTACCTTCAAATCTAGGTAGTAAAGAAAAAAGACTAAT
>ENA-UOOK01005368-UOOK01005368.1-fermentation-metagenome-genome-assembly--contig:-NODE-5368-length-12907-cov-3.141923_pt1 | contig 12907 bp, 9 predicted proteins | sample MGYA00245777_ERZ724023 | MGnify/ENA primary metagenome ERZ724023 (study PRJEB28704, sample SAMN03018312) | fermentation metagenome | biome: anthropogenic terrestrial biome; feature: soil; material... | reverse complement strand
TTCCCAACCACGGGTCTCAATGGAAGCCTGATTTGTGCGCATACTGTTGAAGCCGGTAGCGGCGGGGAGCTGCAAATTATACAGCAAGTCGCCCGTGCGGTTAATGTAATAGTCTACGTTCAACTGTATGCGGTTTTTGAATAGGGAGAGGTCGAAACCAAAGTCGAATGCTTTGGTCGTTTCCCATTTCAAATCTGAGTTGGCATAGTTAGTCGGATAGATGGCTATTTGTGAAGTATTTCCGTAAGCGACATTTCCGGTAGTGAAAGTAGAAACATAGTCACTGTAGCCGATACGATCGTTACCGGACATACCCCAGGAAGCACGGAGCTTTAACAGAGAGATGAACTCTACATCTTTCATAAATTCTTCACTGTTGATTTTCCATCCGGCGGATACGGAGGGGAAAGTAGCCCAGCGATTGGAAGGACCGAAACGGGAAGAACCGTCACGACGCATGGATGCAGATACTAAGTATTTATCATCATAATTGTAGCTTAAACGACCGAAAAGAGAAGCTGTGCGAACGATGTTCTTCAGGGTACTGGCCTGACTTGGAGTGGCACCTTGGTTCAAGGTCGGAACGTTATCCAACGGGAAGTCGGTAGCTTTCATATCGGCAGTATAGATGCTGCGGTTTTCTATACTTTGTCCTAACAATACATTCATCTGATGTTTTTTCCAGAGAGTAAAGTCATAGCTCAGTGTATTCTGCCATCCGGTACGACTGACGGAGATCACTTCGCTTGAAGCAGTAGCGCTCTTGACAGACATTTTCTGCACGTCGAGCGGGAGGAAATATTCATCGATGCGGTTTTCAGAACTATAGTTGAACATAGACTTGAACGTCAGTCCTTTGATGATATTCGCCTCCACCCATGATGCAACATCGAAGTTCTTGATATTTCTGCTGTCGGTAACTTGTCTGAGGCGTTCGTATGGGTTAATGTCATCCTTTCTGAATTTGCTGAAGCCTAACGAGCGGGTACCTTCGTTGATACCGATAGTAGGAATCATGGTCAGGGCAGTCATGATGACTTTATCCTTACCTTCAGATTCACCTCTGTCTTGTGAGGAAATGGTAGGAGCAAAATTCACACCGGCTTTGATGTGCTTGTTAATGTTCATGGAAGCGTTGATACGGAAGTTGAAACGTTCGTATCCGGTATGTTTTACGATACCTTCCTGGTTCAGGTATCCGCCGGACACAAAATATTTCACCTGGTCATTTCCACCCTCGGCAGAAAGTTGGTGCTGGTCCTGAAAAGCCGTCTGGAAGATTGCGTCCTGCCAGTTGGTACCCCTTCCCAGCAGGGAAGGATCGGAGTAGTAATCATTCGGATCCGCCTGTCCGGTCTTGACAAAATCATTATAGAATCCCGCATAATCACGGAGGTTCATAATATCCAGGCGTTTGGCCTGACGGCTCCAGGCGACACTCCCGTCATAGGTAAACTTGGATTTTCCGGCCTTTCCCCTCTTTGTCGTGATCAGGATAACGCCATTTGCACCCTGGGCACCATAAATAGCAGTAGCCGAAGCATCCTTCAGGATTTCTATCGACTGAATATCATCCGGGTTCAGAGTAGACAACGGAGAGATCGTCGAGATCTGTCCATTGCCCAGTGCATCACCGAAACCCAGACTCGACCCAGTAGAACCATTGCTCTGAAAGATGACCCCGTCGATGACATACAGAGGTTCAGCATTGGAATTCAACGTGGCTGTACCACGGACCCTGACGGAGGTAGATGATCCCGGTGCGCCGGAGGTCTGCATGGCTGTTATACCGGCCACACGGCCTTGCAAAGACTGGTCAACAGACGAGATAATACTATTCTTTATAGCATCATCATTCAAGGTGGAAGAAGCACCCGAGATGTCACTCTTCTTCATGCTACCATATCCGACGACCACCACCTCATTCAGATTCTGATGATCCTCTTTCAAGGTTACGTTGATCACAGACTGGTTATTAACCTTAATCAGACGAGTCACATAGCCCACATAAGAGATCTCCAGAGTTTCGCCCGGAGAGACCTCAAGACTATAATGGCCATCTATATCCGTCACCGTTCCTGTCGAACCACCCTTGATCCTTACGGTAGCACCGATGATAGGTCCCTGTTCATCTGATATGACCCCAGTGACCTTCTTGTTTTGTTGCACGATTGAAGGGAATGATCCTTCCCCTGCTGCGTAGACTGCCGGACTAAAGCTCAATAAAGCTAAAGAACAGAATCCCGCCAGTAACGTGATCTTATTGCGGCTTTGTTTCATACATTTTAGATTATAATTATAAATTTAAATTTTTATCTTCTTATGCTGGATTGGATAAAAAGGTCTTACAATATTTACGTTAATAGTTTATCCATTTTTCAATTTGCAAATATAAATAAAATGGATAAATTACTATAATACTCATTTGACAGATCCTAACATTATTTTGCATTTACGCTTAAAAAAGCAAAATATATGCTGGCAGACATTAAGAAAATACAAAACTATTCAATAAATACTTGTCTCACAAGGCTGAACCAGGGGAAAGCAGGAATTTCTGCCCGGGCCATATCCAGAGGCACCCGATTTCTGTTTTTCTCAGGATCAGAACCAGTCCTCCCCCATTTACTCCCAGAAAGGAAATGGAGTCTGACACCCTTTTCCAAGTTCCTTATCATTCTTCCCCAAGGACCAGAGGAAACAGCAGCCAACAAAAAAGGGGAGACTTCCGCCTCCCCAATCCCAGAAAGTACATGGCAGTCCATTGGTTCTGCCCGTACTCCGTAAATTAATACTTGAAAGAACTTCCTCCCAGAAACTCACGCAGCAGACTTGTCGGAGGAATATCCCGATAAGAGACCGGTTTGAAATACCTCAAGAATTTCAACAAGCGATAAGCTTCCGAATACTCCTCACAATTTTCAGGGACCTGCTGAAGCAACGGTTCAGCCTGAGTTTTGATCACGGCAATCTCAAAGAGCAAAGCCGTATTGATCATTTCATCAGCATTCTCCTGATAAGGGAAAATCCATTTACTCTCACCGGCCCGGACAGACGGCCATCGCTGGATCGTCTGCTGGGCGCTGACCCCACGATACTTATTATCACGGATAATCCGGCGCAGGAGCCGGTTATCCGTTGTGGGGATATAATTATGGTCATCCAACAGGATGCTCGTCAAGGCTGAAGCATAGACCCGAAACTTATATTCTTCAGGAATTTTAGCCGTCAGTTCCGGATTCAAGGCATGGATACCCTCCATCACGAGGACATTATGATCACCCATCTTCAGTTTGACGCCACTGGCTTCACTCTTCCCGGTCTGGAAATTATATTTCGGCAATTCTATTTCCTCTCCACGGAACAAAGCCATCAGTTGTTGATTGAGCAAGTCCAGGTTCAAGGCATGGATACTCTCATAGTCCAGGTTACCATCTTTATCCTTCGGAGTATGCTGCCGGTCCACGAAATAATTATCCATAGAGATCTGAAGAGGCATGATCCCATTGGCCATGAGTTGAATGGATAGTCGCTTGCAGGTTGTTGTCTTCCCGGAGGAAGACGGGCCGGCGATCAGCACCAGCCTCGTACCTTTACGGTTGGCTATCTCATCCGCTATCTGGGCAATTTTCTTTTCCTGCAGAGCCTCAGAGACATTGATCAAGACCGTCGTCCTCCCTCTCTCCACCGCCTCATTGAAATCACCCACCGTACGGATACCTATAATATCCTGCCAATGGTGATGTTCCTTGAAGATCTCGAACATCTTGTCCTGATGGGTCATTCCAAGCAAGACGCCCGGATCCTCGAGACTGGGGATGCGTAACAGCATCCCATCATAGAATTTCTCCAGACCGAACAGATAGAGATATTTGGTATTCGTCAAAAGAGAGCCATAGTAATAGTCTACATAATCATCTATCTGATAATAAGTAGTGTAAAGGCTACCGGAACTATTCAACAGTTTGACCTTTTCCATATCCCCCTTATCCTGAAACATTTTGACCGCATCCTCCGTCAACACCTCGAAACGTCGGATTGGAATCTCCGCATCAATGATTTCCTGCATCCGTTCCCGGATCTTCTTCACGTCCTCAAGTCCTACGGCATGGCCGATCTGGAGGTCTACATAGTACCCATTGGATACCGGAATATCAATGATAACCTTCGAATTTGAATAAAGATCATGCACGGCCTTACAGCAAACAAAGAACAAGGTCCGCGTATAATTACGGGACCCTGATGAGGTGTGCATGTCCATGAATTCCACATCCTTATTATGATAGACACGGAAATGCAACCCCTCTACCTTATTATTTACCTTACAGTTAATGGGGCCATAGTCCATCTGGAGATTAAAGTCCCGGAAAACTTCGGAGAGTGTGCTTCCAATAGGAACATTCTGAATCTTATTATTATTTTTGCAGCGTATACGTACAACTTGTTGTTTCATACTTACTCAAATTACGATCTATCATTTATCCTTTCAAACCATCCCTTGTCAGGATCTGATACAACTCCTTCATCCCCTCAACGGCTCCCTTGGCAATGACCGTAACCTTCCGGTTTGCAGAAGATACCGGCGGATGAGGATCTATCAGATATACCGGCACGCCTGCTCCTGCATATTGCAGCAATCCTGCTGCAGGATATACATTGAGAGAAGTCCCGACCACGACAAAAATATCCGCTTTCATGACAGCCTGTGCCGCCGGTTCGATCATAGGTACGCTCTCCCCGAAAAAGACGATGAAAGGCCGCAGCAAACTCCCATCCTTTGCCTTCGTCCCGGGTTTGACATCTGAATGGTCAGGGGTCAGTTCCTCAATATATTTCGGATTATAAGGATCATCAGAAGAACAAACCTTCGTCAGTTCCCCATGCAGATGGATGACGTTCGAGGAACCCGCCTTCTCGTGGAGATTATCCACATTCTGAGTGACGACCGTCACCCGATACTCCTCCTCCAGTTTTTTAATGAGCCGATGCCCGTCATTCGGTTGTCCCTTCCAGAGTTTCCTTCTCAGATTATTGTAGAAGTTGGTAACCAATTCCGGATCCGCCAGCCAGCCTTCATGAGAGCAGACCTTCTCCACAGGATAATTGTCCCATAAACCGTTATTGCCACGAAACGTAGAGAAACCACTCTCTACAGACATGCCTGCACCTGTTAAAAACACAAGATTCTTTTTCATGATCATATCTATTTGTTTCACTGTTTGTCCTGAAGGGCAAAACATTTATCTTTAAGATAGCACAAATTTAATGTTTTTTTTCGCAAATTGCGTTGCATTCCGCAAGAAAAGCCGTATCTTTGCGTGATAAATAAACTTTTTATAAAGAATTAAGTAAAAACCTATGAATCAATTAAGTTACGCTCTGGGAATTGGCATCGGCCGTCAACTCGCCCAATTAAACATTCCTGATTTCAGCATCGATGACTTTGCTCAAAGCGTCAAGGACTGCATATCCGGCAATCCACTCACCATGGATGAAACAGACGCACAAAAACTGATCAATGATTTCTTCGAGAAGAAGGACAAAGAACTGACCGCCAAAGCCAAGGAAGAAGGCGAAAATTTCCTCAAGGAGAATGCCAGTAAAGAAGGCGTTGTCACCCTGCCCTCCGGTTTACAATATCAGATCCTACGCAAAGGTGATGGCAGGAAGCCTGCCGCCAGCGATGAGGTGGAATGCCACTATGAGGGTACCTTGATCGATGGCACGAAATTTGACAGTTCATACGATCGTGGCCAAACGGCTACCTTTGGATTGAACCAGGTCATTGCGGGCTGGACAGAAGGTCTGCAACTCATGCAGGAAGGTTCCAAATATAGATTCTTCATCCCTTATAACCTGGGCTATGGAGAACAAGGAGCTGGGAAGTCCATTCCTCCTTACGCAACACTGATTTTCGATGTAGAATTAATCGCCGTAAAATAACCCGGTCAGCCCCCTCCTCTCCGGCACAGACTTTCCCTTGTCTTATCCTCTCCTTCAACCGGTTGAAAGATAAGATCAAACACGAAGTGAAAGGCTGAACAAGACTATAAAACAAAGAAACAAATAAACGACAATGAAAAAACTATTTATCGGAGCGCTTGTAGCGCTCAGCGCTGCCACGATGTTTACGAGTTGTGGCAAATCAACGCCTAAAGCTGACCTTAAAACCGACGTAGACACGATGTCATACGCTTTAGGGTTGTCCCAGACTCAGGGCCTGAAGGAGTTCTTGGTTCAGCGGATGGGTATCGACACGACGTACATGGCCGACTTCATCAAAGGTCTGAACGATGGTGCCAATGCCGGTGACAACAAGAAAAAGGCTGCTTACTATGCCGGTATCCAGATCGGCCAGCAGATCTCCAATCAGATGCTGAAAGGGATCAACCATGAAGTGTTCGGTGATGACTCTACAAAGTCCATCTCTCTGAAGAACTTTATGGCCGGCTTTATCACAGGTACAACGGGTAAGAAGGGTCTCATGACCATTCAGCAGGCTGGTGAAATTGCCCAGGTGAAGATGATGAAGATCAAGCAGAAGAGTATGATGAAGACCTATGGTCCTTACAAGGCAGCCAATGAGAAATGGCTGGCCGGCAACAAGAAAAAGGCTGGCGTAAAGACCCTTCCCTCAGGTCTGCAATATCAGGTCATCAAAGAAGGAAACGGCCCTATCCCGGCTGACACATCTACCGTAAAGGTCAACTATGAAGGACGGCTGATCAACGGGAAGGTCTTTGATTCTTCCTTCAAGCGCGGCCAGCCTATCGAGCTGCGGGCCAATCAGGTGATCCGTGGCTGGACAGAGGCACTTACGCACATGCCAGCTGGTTCCGTATGGGAAATCTACGTTCCTGCTCAGTTAGGCTATGGTGACCGTGAACAAGGTCCTATCAAACCTTTCTCCACCCTCATCTTCAAGATCCAGTTGCTTTCAGTAAACGGCAAATAATCTGCCGCTGCTTTTTACTTATTTTACAAGAGACATCCCTCGTGTGAATTATGCACGGTTTCAGACCGATGGATAATGAATGCAAGGGATGTCTCCCTTTCAAGAGGCTATAAATCTATCACATTATGAAACGAATACTATTATTTTCTTTTATCCTCCTGCTAAACGCATCTTTTATGTTTGCAGGAAACAGCTCTAAGAAGAACAAGAAAAAGGAAAAAGCATCTGTTACAGTACTGACCAACCAGACTGATTCCGTCAGTTATGCAGCAGGAGTACAGGCCACAGAGGGACTGATTCCTTTTATCCAGCAGAGTTATAAGGTAGACACTGCTTATATGGCAGATTTTGTCGCCGGCTATCAGGAAGCAATAAAGACAGCCGCTTCACCTAAAGGGAAAGCCTACGCTACAGGGATGTTAATCGCTCAGATGGTAAATGACCGTATCCTCCCCGGTACCAAAGAAAACTTCGAAAGCGTAACCCCCAATCTGGAAGAAACATTCTTCAATAAAGGTTTTACGGATGCGCTGATCAAGAATTCCTCCATCTTTGACCTGAAAAAGGCCCAGACCTATACCACTGATATTCTTTCCGGCGCAGGCAAGCGCTGGCTGGCTGAGAATGCCAAGAAACCCGGTGTAACCGTCCTGCCTGACGGACTCCAATATAAAGTTCTCGTGCAGGGTGATGGCCCTGTACCTAAACCCAGTGACGAAGTGGAAGTCATCTATGAAGGCCGTACCATTGACGGAAAGGTATTTGATTCCACCGTCAGCCATGGAAGCAGCACCGACAAATTCCGCGCTGACGGCCTGATCAAGGGCTGGACAGAAGCGCTGACACGAATGCCTTCAGGAAGCAAATGGGAACTCTATGTTCCGGAAGAACTGGCCTATGGCAGTCGCCGTGCAGGGAAGATTCCACCTTATTCCACCCTCATTTTTGACCTTGAGTTGAAAGGGATCGTCACTCCTAAAGCTGAGACGGATGTCACTCCGGCTACCCCGGAAAACACTAAGACCGCTGCGCTGTCAAAACCGTCAGCCAAAAAGAGAACAAAGAAGAATAATAAAAAATAAAAGTTACAGATAGTTACTTTTCTTTAAGAAAAAGGGGCATTTCCCCCTTAGCTACCAATCAAAATGCACAGAATATTAAATATTCTTGTGCATTTTGTTGTTTATATGGATTATTTTCTCTACATTTGCTTTCAATTAGAAAACGTCAGGAGAAATCCAAAACAAAAATTGAAGAAATGTACAAAATAGACAAACTCGACAAGATGATACTGAGAATCCTCTCTACCAATGCACGTATCCCTTTTAAGGACGTCGCCACAGAATGCGGCGTATCACGTGCAGCTATCCACCAGCGTGTACAGCATTTGATGGAGAACGGTGTCATCACCGGCAGCGGATTTGATGTAAACCCGAAAAGCCTGGGGTATTCTACCTGCACCTATATAGGTCTCAACCTTGAGCGTGCCAGCATGTATAGAAAAGTAGTAGCCCGGCTGATCAACATTCCGGAAATCGTGGAATGCCACTTCACCACCGGTCCTTACACCATGCTGGTGAAGCTCTATGCCAGAGACAATGAGCAACTTATGGATCTGCTGAACAACAAACTCCAGAGTATCCCCGGCGTAGTCTCTACGGAAACGCTGATCTCTCTCGAACAGAGCATCAAGCGTGAGATTCCGGTAAAGATTGATGCTGACGAGGAGAAATAAAGTAATGGCCTGTCTCTCAGACGAAGGGCCTGCCCGCTCTGGTCAGAAGTAGAAGCAAGCATGAGAAGCAGGCCTATAGAGGGGAATCTTATGGAAAATTTCAATATCCATTCGCACCTGGAAGAATATGACACGATCTTTCCAGAGTCCGAGTTTCGTCCGTTGATCGGTCTCACTGCCAACTATGAAGGCATAGATGCCACCCTTCACAGGGTTTATTACCAACAAGTTGTGAAGGCGGGTGGAATACCCATATTGATTCCACCAATAGCAGAAAGGTCTGTCATCGTCAACACCCTGGAACATCTGGATGGACTGATCTTGACAGGTGGCGGCGACTATAATCCACTATGGGCAGGAGAAGAGCCGGTGCCCCACCTGCATCATATCAATGCCGAAAGGGACTTACCAGAACTCCTTCTTACGCGCCTGTCTTTCCGCCGCCAGATCCCGATGCTGGGAATATGCAGAGGTATACAGACACTCGCCATAGCCCTAGGCGGGAAAGTGGCCCAGGACATCAATTCTGCCATTCAGGTGAAACATGACCAGGACGCAGCCCGCACGGAACCGACACATAGTGTCATGCTCGTGCCGGGTTCTGAACTGAATAAGATTTACGGGCGGAACCAACTCTTTGTCAATTCCTTCCATCACCAGGCAGTAAAGGATCCGGGGAAGCGTTTCCAGATCACTGCAAGGTCCGCTGACGGGATCATTGAAGGAATAGAAAGCTGTGAGTACAAATCCATTTTAGGTGTACAATGGCATCCCGAATGGTTAGGAGAAGAAGGATTGAAAATCTTCCAATGGCTTGTCGACAGAGCTGACGAATTTCACCGGGCAAAGGAAATCCACAAGCATATTCTTACACTGGACACACACTGTGATACACCTATGTTCTTCCCTCAAGGTGTACAATTCGATCACCGTGATCCGCGAATCCTGTACGATCTCCATAAGATGACTGAGGGACGAACAGATGCCGTCACCATGGTGGCCTATCTGCCCCAACCAAAATTGGGAGAGTCTTTTTCTTCAAAAATCGACCTGGAAGGGATCGTCCGCCATAACCCACAATTTGTGGAACGCTATCCAAGTTTGAAAAAAGAAACGCAGAAAACGCACAATGGCATTGAAGTAAAGCCCAGGACGATCACACCAACGGCATATACCGATTTGATCTTCGACAAGATTGAGGAGATCGTCAACAGCCGGAGTTCATATTTAAGTATCGCACGGACCCCCCAGGACCTTTATGAAGATAAACGGAACGGACGAAAGAGCATCATGCTCGGCATCGAGAACGGGCTGGCATTGAGTCATGACCTCTCGAACATCAAGCATTTTGCCCAGCGTGGAACGGTCTATATCACCCTTTGCCACAATGGAGACAATGACATCTGTGACAGTGCACACGGTTGTAACACTCACAATGGGGTAAGCCCTTTCGGTGTACAAGTGATCCGAGAAATGAATGATCAGGGGATCATGGTTGACCTGAGTCATGCCAACGAAAAAAGTTTTTATGATGCCCTGGAGATGAGCAGGACTCCTATTGTCTGTTCACACACCTGCTGCAGAGCACTCTGTGATGTCCCCCGCGACCTTACTGATGACCAGATGAAAGCGCTAGCTGCAAAAGGCGGCGTGGCTCATATCACCCTCTATCACGGTTTTCTTCGCAAAGAAGGGGAAGCCACCATCCTGGATGCCATGGCGCATCTGGAGCATGCTATCAAGATCATGGGAATAGAGCATGTGGGACTGGGAACGGACTTCGACGGGGACGGAACCGTCAGAGGACTGGCTGACGCCAGTGAACTCATTCATTTTACCATTCAACTCCTTCGCCGGAAATTCAATGAAAAGGATATTGAGATGATCTGGGGAGGAAACTGGCTGAGAGTGATGGCACTGGTCCAGGCCTCCCGCCGATAAGACTTAAGGATATTCGGACAATGAAAAAGAAGAAGAAAACAAAAAGCTGAAGGTTGCCGCCTACTGCCGTGTCTCTACAGACAAGGAAGAAGAGGAAAAGAGTTTTGAAACGCAAAAAGAAATGTATACCGACATGATTATGATGAAGCCGACTTGGCAGATGGCAGGCATATACGCAGATGAGGGCATAACCGGCACTATAGCGAAAAAACGTCCTGATTTTATGCGGATGATTGAAGACTGCCGAAAAGGTAAAATCGATCTAATCATCACCAAATCAGTATCACGTTTCTCGAGAAACAATCTTGACTGCCTTTTATATGTCCGAGAGCTTAAAGAGCTTGGTATACCGATAATATTTGAAAAGGAAGGCATCAACACCCTCCAGGTATCAAGTGAACTGCTGATTACATTGTTCAGCGGTTTATCACAGTCGGAATCTGAATCCATCAGCATGAATGTTAAAATGGGAAAAAGACAGAGTGCCAAGAAAGGCAATGTAGCATTCAGCTATGCATCATTCCTCGGATACCGCAAAGGTGCAGACGGCAAGCCTGAGATTGTGCCTGAGGAAGCTGAGATAATCAAGCGGATATACAACAGCTACATTGCAGGCGAAAGTTTAAACGATATTGCAAAAGCATTAACTGATGACGAAATACTTACTCCAAGAGGAAATGCCAAATGGAGCGGAAAAGGTGTACTCTCCATACTTTCCAATGAAAAATACAAAGGTGATGCACTCCTACAAAAAACGTATATCGCCGACTGCATAACCAAGAAGTCAAAGAGGAACAACGGTGAACTGCCACAATACTATGTAGAAAATAATCATCCGGCAATTATTGAAAGGCAGATGTTCGACCGTGTACAAGAAGAAATTGCACGGCGAGCCGGAAAACGCAAGGTCAAGGAAGTCGGCACAAAAACCGAGCAAGGCAAATACTCAAGCAAATATGCCCTGACCGATCTGCTCTTCTGCGGAGCCTGTGGAACACCGTACCGCAGATGCACATGGTCAAAGAGAGGCAAAACCAAAATCGTATGGCGCTGTATCAGTCGCCTTGACTATGGAACAAAATACTGTAAGGATTCTCCCTCCATCGAAGAAAGCGTTATACATGATGCCGTGATCAGAGCCATAACTCAAAAAGCTATGTCAGAAGGAGCAACCACAGACAGAATACTACGCCACATTCAAATGTATGAGGCCAGTCAGGATACCGATAATATATTTGCCATGCAGCAGAAGCTGAATGATATTACAGCACAACTTGATAAATTAACAAAAATGGATGCGGAAGCGGTGCAGAATGGCGATTTCGACAAACAGCTCGAAACAATGTATGGAGAAATGTATGCCATAAAGGACAAAATCGCAGAACGGGAAAACGAGCAAAAAGAAATACAGGCCGCTTCTGATAAGTTGCAAGAAACTGCGCAATCCATAGAGAACATAAAAGGCAAAGCGGTCGAATACGATGACAAAATCGTCCGCCAACTAATTGAATGCATCAAAGTGATATCAATCAATCACCTGGACATATTCTTCAAAGATGGTACAAAAACTGAGATGCATATTTAATAGACATCAGATGCTATATGAATAAGTAGCCTTCATAAAGACGGCTGCTTATTTTTATCCAATGACTATGAGATGGTTCGGCTCCTACAATGAAAAAACGGTGGCATATTTTTTATATTATAGTGGAAATAAAAAGCTTTAAATGATATTATTTAATCAAAGATTATTTACATTAGGTGAAGGAGATTATTATAATGATATTATCAGATAAAACACTATTAAAAATGTTAGAAGAAAAATCACTAATTATTGAGCCATTAGAAAAAACACAGGTTCAACCTGCAAGTGTAGATATTCGTTTAGGGAATACATTTAGCATTGTTGAAGATTCTTCAACAGGAATTATTAATTTAGAAAATGAAATTAAATACAAAACGATTACGAGCGATAATTATATACTTTTGCCAAATCAATTTGTTCTCGCAACAACAATGGAATACTTTGATTTACCAAACGATTTGACAGCTTTTGTCGAGGGAAGAAGTTCGCTTGGTAGAATGGGTTTATTTATACAAAATGCCGGATGGGTAGATCCCGGGTTTAAAGGAGAAATCACACTTGAGCTTTACAATGCAAATCGATGTGGGATAGAATTGAAAGCTGGCAGAAGAGTGGGACAACTTGTTTTTGCCAAAATGGACAATGTAATTTTCTCGCGGCTTATGGATGCGGGCAAGCTGCTCTTTGGAAG
>ENA-UOOK01005367-UOOK01005367.1-fermentation-metagenome-genome-assembly--contig:-NODE-5367-length-12909-cov-2.935429_pt1 | contig 12909 bp, 10 predicted proteins | sample MGYA00245777_ERZ724023 | MGnify/ENA primary metagenome ERZ724023 (study PRJEB28704, sample SAMN03018312) | fermentation metagenome | biome: anthropogenic terrestrial biome; feature: soil; material... | reverse complement strand
TCTGTTCCTTTGTCATACCGCAGCCGTCATCCGTTATAGCAATACTTAACACATCTCCGCTTTCTGTAATTGAAATCGTTATGTTTTTTGCTCCCGCTTTTACTGAGTTCATGGCGATATCGAGTATGTTAAGAGATAGTTCTTTCATTTTTTATCCTATATGGTTTTTCCTCTTAAAAATTCAAACAGCCTTTTTCTTACCGATCCGGTGCTATATGACAAGTCGCCGAGCATTACTGAATTAACCGCCTCGCTTATATGCCATAAATAGTGGGCATCGGAGCTTGTTAATAACCTTTTTTCCTTCAAAGCCGGATAAGCTTTAATATATTCTGTCGAAAGAGAGCTGTTGTTGAACTCAGCACATTCAAAGGGCGGGTTTGAGGGAAAAGTACCGAGGGTAGTAATTATGCCGTTTGCCTGCCTGTCTATATGTGCCGGGTAACATATGGCGTTATGCCCGATAGCAAGCGTATATGCGGCTTCGATCGTCAGCGTCGTGGCGTTGGGGAGCAGGTTTTCCTCATAACCGATAATGTTGTCCTCGCTGTCCATAATTATCTGCTCTCCGAAAATATCGGTTCTGTTTTTTATCATTATGCGTTTTGCCGAGACATCTGTATCGAAACACATGGCGTCTTCTAAGGACTCAAAAAGACAGATAAGATGAATATCCTCCGCTGTTGTAAGCTCCATCCCCGCAACTGCTGTTAAGCCGTGTTTTTGACATGCTTCGAAAAATGCGGGGCAGTTTTTACAACTGTTGTGATCCGTCAGCGCCACGATGTGCAGACCGTTCAACTCCGCCATACCTGCGATATTGTTCGGTGTCATATCATTGTTTGCGCAGGGGGAGAGACATGAGTGAATATGCAGGTCGTAAAAATATTCGTTCATTTTTACAATAGTTTTCCCAGCTCAAAAGACAGCTGAAAGCTGTTTTTCTCACTGCGCAGAAGATTTATATTCTTCTGTATGGCTAAATTCCGCAGTTCCTCGCTAATTTCAGCATTTTCGGATAATATTATACAGGAAAGGTCAAGAAGCGATGCGACAGCGATAATATTCACATTGCTCATTATTGTTATCCATGCGCTGCCGTTGGTCGCTCTTGCCATAACCCAGCTCAAAAGGTCGCCAGAATAGCCGCTCTGTATATTTCTATCACCGTCGGAAAGGTTTACAACCTCTAAAGAAAGTGCTTCTATCGCTTTATTTACTGTCATTTTCCGCGGACTCCTTCTCTGGTTTTGCGTAGTCGGATTTTAGAAGCTCCTTGATACGCATTCGCATTTTGACTATGCATTCATCCTCGCTTGCCTCGCCCTTTACAACGTCGTAAGCGAACGCCTGACAGGTCGGTGCACCGCAGGAACCGCAGTCTAAGTCGGGAAGCTGCTCCCGTACCGCTTGGATATCTGCCATTTTTTTAATCGCCTCGTTGGTGTCGTTTGCAAGCTGAGAGACCGGCTTATATTCAAGCTCCGACTGGATTATATAATCATCGGGTATATAAAAGTCATCCTCACCCGCCGTTTTTCTGTTCCAGTTTTGAGAAACAGGCAGATAACGCTTGAGCGTCTGTAGCCTTGCTTTTGCGATATAAGGATTCTCGACAGCCATCGTTCCTCCGACACAGCCGCCGTTGCAGGCGTTGAGCTCAATGAACTCAAGGTCCGGGAAGGTGCCGTTGTCGATCTGGTCAAGCACCTTCATCACGTTTTCGATACCGTCGGCGGCAAGGTATTTGTCGTTGAATATTGCGGAGGATTCACCACCCGTAGAAGCCCACCCGATACCTATCATTCCCGAACGGGACAGCGGAAGCAGAGGCTTCGCTTTTTTCATAACACCGAGTAGGGAAAAATAAATATCGCTCATCGAAACCACACAGTCGACATAGCTTTTTTTATCTGTAGCATCGTTCTTGACATAACTTACCTTCGCCGGACAGGGGGAAATAAAGCAGGTTGCTATATCGGATTCGCATAAATCGGGGTTTTTCTCCAAAGCCTGCTTTTTCGCAAGCATCGCGGCGATCTCCATCGGAGGCTGCAGAGGCATAACATTATCGCACAGATACGGAAAACGAAGGCTGATAAGACGAACGATTACGGGACAAGCGGATGAAATGACGGGTTTTATTGAGTTTGGTCTGTTTATGTATCTCCTTGTATAACCGGATACCAGCTCCGCCGCTCTCGCAACCTCAAAAACATCGTCAAAGCCCAAATCCAAAAGTCCCTGTAAAACATAATCTATTTCGTCAAGCGAATCGAACTGTCCGTACAGAGAAGGGGCGGGAAGTGCGATTTTCCATTTAAAATCCTTTATTGCATCGAGCTTGTCGCTTATTGCTTTTTTTGCTTTGTAGGGACAGATTCTTATACACTCTCCGCAGTCGATACAGCGTGACGAATTGATTACCGCATGACCGTTTCTGATCCTAATCGCTTCGGTCGGGCAACGCTTCAGACAATTCGTGCAGCCCTTGCACTTTTCAATATCAAGTGAAACAGAGTGCTTGTATTCTGTCATGATTAACCACCAAATATATGTTGTTACCGTCCATAGACGGTAAAAAACTCATATGGGTACGTTTACAACCATTGTTATCTTAGTACCCTTGCCTAACTCCGAATCGATCTCCATACTGTCCGTGTAACGCTTCATGTTGGGCAGCCCCATTCCCGCTCCGAATCCGAGCGAGCGCACCGTATCGGTCGCAGTCGAAAAACCCTCCTGCATGGCGAGAGATATGTCGGAAATTCCCGGTCCGTGATCCTCAAGTATTATTTTAATCGATTCGGGGTCCACAAAAACATCGGCAACCCCACCGCCGGCATGTATGACCATATTTATTTCGCCCTCGTACATCGCGATGGCGACGCGGCGGACGGCATCGGGATCATAGCCGAGCTGTTTGAGCTTGTGCTTGACGTCGCTGGAGGCTTCGCCCGCCCGGGTAAAATCGTCGCCCGGCACGGTGTAATGGATCGATCCCCGCCGTATTATGTCGGGCGTAAAGCCAAGCTGACGGAGCTTTTGCTTTATCTGAACCGACGCTTCTCCCGCCGAGGTGAAATTCTCTCCGTCTACGTCATAATGGAACTGTATAGTCTCACTCATTGCACTTGCTGCCCGTAAGACCTTTGGAATACAGTATCCCGCAGGCCTCGTACATCCTGAGAGGCGTTGCCAGCAGTACAAGCCCGCTGTTTTTTGCAAGAGTAATCATATCCTCAGCCGGAATTTTGTTGCGAACAAAGACAATACACTGCATATCCATCATTTGCGCAGTACGGATAACCTGAGAGTTGACAAGACCGGTCAGAAGCACAGCCTGATCCTTTACAAAGGCGAGAACATCACTCATCATATCGCTTCCGCAGGCGCTGTAAACATCCTTATCCAACGAATCCGCACCGCATATTACATTGGCGTTCAATAAATCTCTTATCTCGTTAATTTTCATAGATTTCTTTACTTATCAGCGGTATTTGTCAAGTATTCCCTTGACGTCCGCAGGTACCAGTCTGCCGTAAACATCGTTGTTGACAACGAGCACCGGTGCAAGTCCGCAGCATCCGAGGCAGCGCGTGTCAATTATTGAGAATCTGCCGTCGGCGGTAGTCTCTCCGACATTTATACCGAGCTGAGCCTTTACTTCGTCAAGAATATCCTGCGCACCCTTGACATAGCAAGCTGTTCCGGTGCAGACGCTGATTGTTTTCTCTCCCTTTGCGTTCAGGGAAAACTGCGAATAAAAGGTAGCCACGCCGTATATCTCCGAAACGGGGATATCCAGCGAATCTGCGATCAGTGTCATTGTGTCCATAGAGAGATATCCGAAAAGCTCCTGAGCTTTTTGCATTATTGGCATAAGCGGACCGTCGGTGTCCTTGTGCTTAGCAATAAACTCAATGAGCTTTGCCTGATTCGTATCGATTTGATCCTTTGTAAGTGACATACACTTATCCTCCTGATATGTTAAAATAGTATATATGAAATGATTTTTTCTAAATACGGTCTGACTGAATCAGACCGGTTTTTTACATACTCAATCAAATATGTATCTTATCACAGAGTTTTTAAAAAAACAATACCTTTCGATAAAATTTTATCGAAATTTATTTATCGGTAAAACTTGGATACATTCACACTTTATTTTTGCTTCCGCTATTGAATTTATCTGTTTTACCTATATAATATGAATATACGGAAATTCCTGCGTTTTTTCGGAAAAGTTGAATGTTTTTTTTGTGAAAAAACAAATTATTTGCGTTTTTCGATAATATAAATCGGTATAATTAAAATATGGGAATACAAAATAAAGGGGTAGTATGAATGAATAAAACAATCTACGAGCAATTTTTAACGAAGCAATACAAAGTTAGGAAAGCTGAAAACATAAGGGAACTTGTGTTAGAAAGTGCGAGAATTTACAGAAAGAGAACCGCTTTTTATCTGAAAGAAGCAAAGGGTTCTTATATAAGAATTACCTATGAGAGGATGAAAAACGATTACCTTACGCTTGCGAATACATTTATTTCTATGGGGCTTAAAAACAAGCCGATAGCTGTTACCGGAATAAACAGTTATGAGTGGGCGATAACCTATCTTGCCGCTTCGACGGTGGGAATTGTTGTCCCTCTCGATAAGGAGATTTCCATAGAGGATATGACGGGTTTTATTGAAGCTTCCGAAGCCGAGGCGTTAATTGCAGATGAGAAGTATTTATTAAAGCTGCAAAAAACAGTCAACAGGCAGGGTTTTATATTTATCAGAACACGGGAGGAATCGGATAATACCGACACCGAATCAATAGCATCGCTCATAAGTGCCGATAGTACGCAGTACGGTCAGGGTAACACAGAGGCGGAAACGATGCCTATTGACAGGGACGAATCGAAAATCCTTATCTTCACCTCCGGAACTACAGGTAACGCAAAAGGCGTTTGTTTATCCCACCGCAATATATGCGCCAACATCATGTCTGTTTCAAAAATGGTAAAAATCAAGAGCAAGGACAAGGTACTTTCCATATTGCCTTTACATCATACCTATGAATGTACCCTTGGTTTTTTGAAAATCATTTACAGCGGCGCCTGCATTACATTCTGCGACGGACTGCGTTATATTTACAGGAACATCGGCGAATATCATCCGAGCGTAATCGTAACTGTACCTCTGCTCTTAGAAAAGGTATCCCAGAAATTGGAAGATTCGGTCAGGGAAAACATTCCCGCCAAATATAAAGAAAAAACAAAGGATATGGTCTTCAGCGAACTGTTAAGAGCTCTGCCATTTTATATCCAGATTGTCATAAAACGTAAGGTTAAGAATTCGCTCGGTGGAAGACTGCACACTTTTATAGTAGGAGCTGCCGGTATTGATAAAGAGATTGTCGAGCAGCTCTCCTTCCTCGGAGTACGCGTTTTGCAGGGCTACGGTCTTACCGAATGTTCTCCGCTTTTAGCAGGCAACAACGATTTCTTTGTTAAGAGCGATTCTACCGGACTGCCCATCCACGACGTTGATATTAAGATTTTCGAGCCGAACAGCGAGGGAGTAGGGGAGATAATCGCACGTGGTGAAAACATCATGAGGGGTTATTACAGGGATCCGGAAGCGACTGAAGCAGTTATAAGGGACGGTTGGTTCCACACCGGAGACCTCGGTTATCTCGACGAAAACGGATTTTTGTATATTACCGGAAGAAGCAAGAATGTAATCATCACCAAAAACGGAAAAAATATTTATCCCGAGGAGATAGAGAGCCGTCTTTACGGAAACAAGCTTGTAGCAGATGCGATTATAATAGGAGCGTCTGGGAGCGAGGATGTTTTCGTAAAAGCAAAGATTCTTCCCAACCTTGAAGCGATAAAGGAGGCTCTTCAGGTCGCTGTGCCGACAAAGGAAGAGATACATGAGATTATCAGGAATGCCGTGGAGGAGATCAACGATAAACTGCCTTCCTATAAGAGAATCAAGTCATTTATCATCAGGGACAGGGAGTTTGAAAAGACCACAACTCAGAAGATAAAACGCTTTGGCGAAAACATCAGCGACGAAAAACAGTGAGGTTTTATATGCGTGCGGAAATAACGAAGTATTATCATGAGGATTTGAAAAATATCCACGTCGGGTGCCTTGATCCGCGGGCGTATTATGTACCGTTTTCCTCAGAATACTCTGCAAAGACAGGCATAAGGGAGTATTCGGACAGATTTTACTCGCTGTGCGGTGATTGGAATTTTGGTTATTACGATGATTTACAGGCAGCTGAAAATGCCGTAAACTGCGGTGATTTTCCATCCGGGAACAGATCTATTAGTGTTCCTTCAAACTGGCAGATGAAGGGCTACGGCTCTCCGCATTACACAAATATCAGATACCCGATACCGTTCGACCCTCCGTTTGTTCCGGTAGAAAACCCTGTCGGTGTTTATCACAGGGAATTCAATTTGTCAAAAAAGCAGGATAAAAGATATTGCCTGAACTTTGAGGGTGTGGACTCCTGTTTTTACCTTTTTATAAACGGTATCTTTACTGGATACAGCGAGGTGTCGCACTGCACATCGGAGTTCGACATAACCGAATATGTTAACGATGGTGTCAACGAGATTTTATTGTATGTTTTGAAATTCTGCAAGGGGACTTATCTTGAGGATCAGGATAAGTTCCGTCTGTCGGGTATTTTCAGGGAGGTTTTTATCCTTGAGAGGGATGCCGGACATATATTTGATTTTTTTATAACCTATGATCTGAACAGCGATTATAAGAGCTGCAACCTAAACATCAAGTTAAAAGGGAGAGGTCTTTCTGATATCGGCATAAATATATATGATAACACTGGTCGTGTTGTTTATTCCGGGGATTTTGATTACTCCTCGGGTAACATACGAATCCATCTCGATAATATTTTGCTCTGGAGCGCGGAGAACCCTTATCTATACACAATAGTTTTGAATGCGTTTGACGAGTTTATCCCGCAGAAGATAGGCATCAGGGAGATCAAGACTGAAAAAGGCGTGTTGAAGCTGAACGGAAAAAGCATAAAGCTAAAGGGCGTAAACAGGCATGACAGCGACCCTGTTTTGGGTTATTCGATCGATATGGAACATATGCGCCGTGACCTTATGATTATGAAAAGGCACAATGTCAATGCGATAAGGACATCCCATTATCCGAATGATCCGAGATTTTATGGTCTATGCGGTGAGATGGGCTTTTATCTGATTGACGAGGCGGATATAGAAGCTCACGGGGGAGGAACTCATATTCCGGGATGCGATTACAGGCAGATGAGCTATATCACCCTGTTGCCGGAGTGGGAGCCTTTGTACGCGGACAGGATACGCAGAATGGTCGAGCGCGACAAAAATCAGTCGAGTGTAATAATATGGTCTCTCTGTAATGAATCTGGTTACGGCGTTAGCCTTGCAAACGGCGCAAAATGGATTAAAAGAACGGATAACAGCAGGTTGATTCACTGTGAGAGTTATAATCACAGACTTACAACAACGGAGATAGATGATGACGATATTGATCTGGTAAGCCAGATGTATTCCTCAATCGAAAAGATTAAACAGAGTTTTTTAGATAATAACGATGAAAAAAGACCTTTTATGCTGTGCGAATACAGCCACGCGATGGGAAACGGTCCGGGCGACTTAAATGATTACTGGAATTTGTTTAATTCCACCGAGCGAATATGCGGCGGATTTATCTGGGAATGGTGCGACCATGCGATATATAAGGGTAAAACAGACGATGGCAGGGATATTTTCCTGTACGGCGGTGATTTTGGCGAGGATGTTCACGACGGTAATTTTTGCGTAGACGGGCTTGTCACTCCAAACAGAAAAATCAAACCCGCTACTTTGGAGATGAAAAAAGCATACCAACCCGTAAAGGTTACGCTTATTGACGAAAAAACGGGTAAATTCTGTATTGAAAACAGAAACTTTTTTACAAGTCTTGATAATATCGAGTGCGTCTATACAATAGAAGCGGACGGAGTTCCTGCAAGCGGGGGCTTTATAGACATCTCTGGTATCGCTCCCGGCGGAAAAAGGGAATTGGAGCTCGACATTAATTCTGTCGACGGCGAAATTGTTTTTATTACTTTCTCGTTTATTTTGAAAAGCGATTGTTTTTGGGCGAAAAAGGGATATGAAATCACTTTTGAACAGATAGAGCTCAAATCCCTTGCCTTGCAAAAAACCGATATAGTTACGAAAAAAAGCACTGCACCCGAGATTTGCCGCAAAACAGGCATTATCGAGGTTAAGACGGAAAAAACCACGCTTTCATTCTGTAATAAAACAGGCATGTTGGCTTCGATTATTTTGAACGGCAAAAATATTCTTGAAAAAAAGGCCGGTTTAAGCCTTTACAGAGCACCAATCGATAACGATATGTATATGTTAAAGTATTTTTCGGATTTCGGATTTGACAGAACATCGGAACAGGCGAGGAATATTGACTGCCGTATGGAAAACGGCGAGGCTGTAATAGAATGCGATATAAAAATAACGGCATCGGCAATCGTACCGCTTGTAACTGGAAGGATGACATGGCGCATAAATTCGGAAAGTGAATTAACCTTTGACATAAAAGCAAACGTCAGCGAGCATATAGATTTTTTACCGCTTTTCGGTATGACTCTGCCATTAGCAGAGGGTTTTGAGAATCTCGAATTCTTTGCGTATGGTCCGCATGAAAGTTATATAGACAAGCGTCTGTCATGCAGAAAATCAAGGTTCTCATCAACGGTAAGCGAGCAGTTCACCCCATATATAAAGCCGCAGGAATGCGGGAACCATTACAGTACGGAATTCGTTAAGCTCACTCACACCGATGGAAAATCATCAATTACAGTTTTTAAAAAGGATAAGCCTTTTGAGTTTTCCGCCCTGCATACGGATGCGAAAACCATTGCTGATACAACTCATTATCATTTGCTAAAATTCAGCAAAAACACATATCTTAATATAAATTACAAACAAACCGGAGTCGGCTCCGGTTCCTGCGGACCGTATACCGCACCCCAATACCGCCTTACTGAAAAAAACATCGGGTTTTGCTTTGGTATAAAGTTCTGTTAGTAATTGTATGAAAAAGAAGCCGCACGTCCGGAAAACGGTCGTGCGGCTTACTTTTTATGTTGAGATATATTTTGTATTTATTCAGTTCTCAGAGCGATTACCGGATCCTTTTTCGCTGCGATTCTTGAGGGAATAAGACCCGCGATAAAGGTCAGACACATGCTGATTACCACAAGCACGAGGCCTCCGATAACGGGCAGGGTGGCGCTCAGAGTTTCAATTCCGGTCAAAACGTGCAGAATCGCATTAATCGGGAACAGCAGCAGCAGCGTAATAGCAATACCGAGCGTACCCGAAACGAAACCGATAATAAGAGTTTCGGCGTTGAACACGCGTGAAATATCCTTCTTTGACGCACCGATAGCACGAAGGATACCGATTTCCTTTGTCCTTTCCAATACTGAAATATAAGTTATTATACCTATCATTATCGAGGATACGACAAGTGAAATTGCCACAAAAGCCATTAAAACATATGAAATTGCGTTGATAATGGTGGTTACAGAGCTCATCATAAGAGCTATTGTATCCGTGTAGGTTATCTTGTTCTCCTCAACCTGATTAGCATTGTAATCGGATATAATTTTAGTTATTGCTTCTTTTGATTCAAAATCTTTGGGATATAAGTTTATTAAGTAAGGCTTGTTTTTATCAACTCCGCCGAGCTTTTTCATATTCTTATCATAAGTGGCGGTTTCCGTCATAAAGGTACTCGCATATTCCAAAAGCATTTCATCAGGCAATTCGGCATAGCTCGCATATTCGGGGTTTGCCGCTAAAAAGGCGCGGATTTCATCAGGTGTGTAAACCATTTTACCAAATTCAATACCGGTGAATAAATCGGTATCGGGGTGGTTTCTCTGCGCGGTTACAACGTCACTGTTATTAACCTTGTCAACGACAGTCTTCATCAACTCGGCTGTATATCCGATTGCACCGATACCATGTTCTATCGTGGAATCCTCAGAAGCACGCATTATACCGACGAGCTTCAGCTCCAAACCGCTGCCGATTTTTCCCGCTATTTCAATATCGTTGCATTCCGTGATAATATTGCTGTCTGCGTTGTAATTATAATAGTCCGAGTCCAGCAGCACCCTGAACTTGTATTCGCATAACTCCTCAAAGGAATAGCTGACAGGCTCAATCTTATAGGAGTTCTCGGTGCCGTTTTTAATTGCTTCCTCTGCTGCTTCCAAGTATTTCTTTACATTATTGATATCGAGAATTCCCAGCGAGTACAGAGTATAGTCGGTCACCTGATTATTCTCATCTACAATCAGGACCACCTCGTCATATGACGAAGGATAACTACCGTAGAGCAACGAATACTGTGATTTTATATATTCGTCATCTCCGATAAGCTCCTGCCATGCGGAGGCTACGCTTCCCATCATAGGTAAAGAGGAGTCTATTTCCATACTTACCCCTAAGGATTCATACATATCGTAATAATCCATAAGGCCTTTCGTGTATGAACCGTCGTCATTTTCAAGGTAAACGTTTAATCCCGTAGCATAAGAATATTTTATATCGTTGACATACTGGTCAATATCGCATTCATCGCTCTCGATATAGGCTTTGAAAGCGGTTAGGTTGTTTGTGGAAATACCGGAAGTCATTGAATCCATCATTTTAAACATAATGTCGTTTGAATAAATCCTGTTTTCCTCCTGGGAAGTGGTATCGGTTTCTGCATCACCGATAAATGCGGTCATCAAAGCCGTGGTATCCATAGTAGTCTCGGTAATTGTAAGCGGATAGCTTGACATGGTATCTCGCTCAACCGTGTTTATGTAGGACTGAACGCCTGTAGATACCGACAAAATTAGAGCAATGCCGATAATACCGATAGAACCTGCAAAACCGGTCATGATTGTGCGTGTCTTTTTGGTCATCAGATTGTTCAGCGACAACGAGAGCGCTGTAATGAAGGACATGGATTTTTTCTTAATCCTTTTCTTTTTTGCCTTTTTCTGCTCTGCTATTGTTTCTTGTTCCGGTTCGGAATGATATGGATTAGAGTCGCCGGTAACCATTCCGTCAAGTACATTTATTGTCCTTGTGGAATACCTTTCCGCTATATCGGAGTTATGGGTTACCATGATTATAAGCTTTTCTTTTGAGATTTCCTTGAGAATATCCATAACCTGCGTGCTGGTCTGTGAATCGAGCGCACCCGTCGGTTCGTCTGCAAGCAGTATATCGGGATTATTTACAAGGGCGCGCGCTATTGCTACACGCTGCATCTGCCCTCCGGACATCTGGTTGGGCTTTTTGTGGAGCTGGTCCTCGAGCCCGACATTTTTCAAAGCCTCGGTTGCCCTCTTTCTGCGTTCCGACTTTGACACGCCGGAAAGAGTAAGCGCGAGTTCAACGTTGGAAAGCACGGTCTGGTGGGGTATCAGATTGTAGTTTTGAAATACAAAACCTATCGAATTGTTACGGTAAATGTCCCAATCGCGGTCGTTGAATTGCTTTGTGGATTTTCCGTTTACAATCAGATCGCCGCTCGTATATTGATCGAGCCCGCCTATGATGTTCAGCATCGTGGTTTTTCCGCAGCCGGAGGGGCCGAGAATACAAACGAATTCGCTTTTTCTAAACTCGAGGTCTATCCCTTTTAGTGCTGCAACCTTAGTCTCTCCGGTGAGATAATCCTTTACGATTCTTTTTAAAATTAACATTAAATCAACCTTTCACTTTTCTGACTTAAAAAACCGGGAAATTTTTTATATAAACTGTTGTTTATCTGCTGAAAAAAGTGTAGCATAAAAAAAAGTCTTTGTAAATACCGCATAAGTAAAGTTAATTTTTTAACATCTGAAATTTTCCAAACAGTTCATTATTGTACTAATACTTTAATACATGACTTCATTGAATTGACTTTTGTTATATAATGATTATATAATGATATAGAATTATCAAAGATTTAAAACAGGAACGGTGTCGAACGTGAAAATCGGATTATTTGCGGATTCACATTACTGCTCAAAGGAACTGCTTGGTACAAACCGAAGACCGGTGCTTTCGTACAATAAAATAAAGGATTCTGTCGGGGAATTCATGTTGAACGGTGTTGATTTAATAGTATGCCTCGGAGACCTTATTGACGACGATGGTGAAATGAGCAGAAATATCCTCAATCTTGAAAGAGTGGGAAAACTCATTAATGAAAGCGGTGTCGAAAGCATTTGCTGTATGGGCAATCATGATGCTGTTTTATTTACTAATGATGAATTTGAACGAATATCAGGTATAAAAACCGCACCTGCTACACTTGCGAGGGACGATATAAGGTTGATCTTCCTTGATGCGAATTACGCAAAGGACGGTGTCAGGTACAACAGTCAAAATAATGACTGGACAGATTCCAATATAACCGAAAACGGCATTAACGCTCTTGCGCATACTCTGAGCACCTGCTTCGAAAGTAAAATAGTGGTTTTTTCACACCAGAATATAGATCCGTCAGTGGAGCCGAGACATATGATAAAAAACGCCGCCAAAGTGCGGAAAATACTATCGGACGACGGTAGGATTACCGCTGTTTATCAGGGGCATTATCATCCCGGAGCAGAAAATAATATCGATAACATAGAATACATCACGTTGAAAGCGATGTGCACCGGAACCGAAAACTTTTATAAAATAATTGAAATATAAGGGGAGAGTATTGTAAATGATGAACGAGACCATAAGCAATATTTTAAGCCGGAGGAGCATCCGCTCATATACCGAAAAACGTATAGAGCGGGAAAAACTGGATTTAATTGTTAAATGCGGTCTGTTCTCA
>ENA-UOOK01005366-UOOK01005366.1-fermentation-metagenome-genome-assembly--contig:-NODE-5366-length-12909-cov-5.015326_pt1 | contig 12909 bp, 8 predicted proteins | sample MGYA00245777_ERZ724023 | MGnify/ENA primary metagenome ERZ724023 (study PRJEB28704, sample SAMN03018312) | fermentation metagenome | biome: anthropogenic terrestrial biome; feature: soil; material... | reverse complement strand
AACCTACAACCCTCCGGTTAACAGCCGGATGCTCTACCGTTGAGCTATCGAGGAAAATGTCCCAACGAAGACTATTATATAGTTTTCCTAATTTGCTGTCAACCATACTACAAGGCGGAAAGCCCATTTCTTATTCAATATAATCCTTTAGTTTCTTGCTGCGGGAGGGATGCCTGAGCTTACGCAAGGCTTTGGCTTCAATCTGCCGTATGCGTTCTCTGGTAACTCCAAACTCCTGTCCCACCTCTTCCAGGGTGCGAGGACGTCCATCATCCAACCCAAAACGCAAGCGTAATACCTTTTCCTCTCTTTCAGTTAGAGTATTTAGTATTCCATCCAGGTGTTCCCGTAATAAAACAAAAGAGGCTGATTCCTCTGGAGATTCGGCTTCCTCATCAGTAATGAAATCCCCGAGATGACTATCATCTTCTTCTCCAATGGGAGTTTCCAGTGAAACTGGTTCCTGAGCGACTTTCATTATTTCGATGACTCTATCTACAGCTATATCCATTTCCTCCGCAACTTCAGCCGGAGTTGGCTCTCTACCGAGTATTTGCAACAGGCTTCTCTGTACTCGGGACAATTTGTTTATGGTCTCCACCATGTGAACCGGAATCCTAATAGTCCTGGCCTGGTCAGCAATGGCCCTGGTTATGGCCTGCCTTATCCACCAGGTAGCATAGGTACTGAATTTATAACCCTTACGGTAATCGAATTTCTCTACCGCTTTCATGAGTCCCAGGTTTCCTTCCTGAATTAAATCCAGGAAAAGCATGCCCCGTCCAACATAGCGTTTGGCAATGCTTACTACCAGGCGAAGATTGGCCTCAACCAGTTGTCTCTTAGCTTCCTCGTCACCCTCCTCTATCCTTTGGGCCAGATCGATCTCCTGAGCAGCAATGAGCAAGGGTACTCGACCGATTTCCTTTAGATACATCCTGACCGGGTCATCTATTTCAATTCCATCGGGAATGACTACCTCTTCCGTCTCGATACTCTCGTTTTCTTCATCAAGTTCAGCATCCTGTTCAGATCCTATTACTATCCCCAGAGTCTGAAGATGCTCAAAAATATCATCTATTTGATCTGCTTCCAGGTTGAAGCTTTGCAATTCCTCTGTTATCTCTTCATAGCTGAGACTTTTTTTCTTTTTTCCTTTTTCTGCTAGATTCACTACGGCTTCTGCTAATTTCCTGTCCAGTTTCATCTTTTCCCCCCTTCCTGGATATCATTTAGAAAGCTATTTAAATTAAGAATAAATCTAAGAAAACTATAAAAGTTCCCTTCACTGTCTAAATCTTTGAGCCGGTAAAATTGGTTTTTCCAGGCTAATTCTTCTTCTTTTCTTTCCACCTGACGAATAAATCGCTTGATTTCCATATCCCCGGGTAGGGATTCTTCTTCCATCAAAAGAGCCATACGGGCAAAAGCAGAACCAAATCCTTGCTGGTTGGCCAGTAAGCCTAATCGCTCCAAACGACCATCGTGGTTATTGTCCTTTAACTTTTCATATATTCCCGCCAGGACTCTTAAATCTCCTTCTTCCAAAAATTCCAATCCAATCCGGCTCTTTATATATTCGAAAAGCTCCGGTTTTTTAAACATAGCGGCCAGTATTCTCTCATTAATTCCATAATTGACGTATTTTATATTATCTCTTATTATCTTGCTTTTATTCCTTTTTATACCTGATATGTCCCGTTCCCGCTTTTTTAATTCCCGGTAGACAATGTTTTCTTCTATCTTCAGTTTGCGGGCCAGTACTTTAATATAATAGTCCTTTTCCAGTTCACTGTTTAATTGCCCTATATCCTCTCTCAAGTAATTTATGGCTCCAATCTGGCTTTCCAAGTTTAGCTCTTTTTTCTGGCTTAGATATCTGTTTATCTTAAATTCTATGTTGCTAAGCTTATTATTCTGTATATAACGCAACAATTCCTCTTTTCCATGTTTTTCTATATAATCATCTGGATCCTCTCCCATCGGAAGACTTACCACAGACATTTTAAGTCCTTCATTCCCCATAATTTCGAGTGCTCTAATGGTTTCTCTTTGCCCGGCTTCATCTCCATCATAAAGCAATAGTACTTTTTCGCAATATCGTTTCAGAAGTCTTGCCTGCTCCGAAGTTAGGGCCGTTCCCATAGTAGCTACTACATTATTAATACCTAATTGCTGCAATTTAATACAGTCCATGTAGCCTTCCACGATGATGGCCTCATTGGCCTGGCGTATGGAATCCCGAGCCTGGAACAAGCCATAGAGTACTTTACGCTTGGAAAATAGCTCTGTTTCCGGTGTATTCAGGTACTTGGGAAGGCTATCATCCAGCACTCTTCCACCCAACCCCACGATATCCCCGTTATAATGCGTAATGGGAAATACCAGACGCCGGCGCAACAAATCATAAAAGCTATTTCTGTTTTCACTACGCTTTATTAATCCGGATAATTTCAGGTATTCCTGAGAATATCCTTTTTTTAAAAGATGTTCCTCCAACCTGGTCCAACCATCCGGGGCATAGCCCAAGCGGTATTTTCTTATGGTTTCGGCTTCAATTCCCCTCCTGCTCAGGTATTCCCGGGCTTCCTGGCCTGCTTTGCCGGCCAGAACCTGCTGGTAGAATTCAACCGCGGCCTGGTTCAGCTCAATTACTGGTTTTCTATGATCAGTCTGTTTTCCAGACCGGGATTCTATTAGCTTAATTCCAGCCTTTTCGGCCAAATACTCCAATGCTTCTCTAAATTCCAGCCCGTCTCTTTTCATTACAAAGGAAAAAATGTCCCCACCTGCATGACAGCCAAAACAATAGAACATATTTTTATCTGGAGTTACGCAAAACGATGCTGTTTTTTCCTGGTGGAAGGGGCATAATCCCCAATAACGGTTACCTTTTCGACTCAGGTTAACACTTTCAGACACAATTTCTACAATATCCAGTCGGTTTAGTATTTCTTCCAGCACCTGATCGTCATATGTTGCCAATGTCTTCACCTACTATTCTCTTTTGAGTTCTAAAATCCTGCTAAATATTCGAAATTTGTCATTTTTCTAATGATTCAAAAATACCCCAACCAATGCCTGCCATCTACTTATAGAGTTAAAAAACCTTTAAAAGTTTCCCGGCATCAGGTACCAGGGATTGTGGTATATATATGTCCTGAAAAAGTGAGATACAATAGGCATCGCTCATTCCGGATATATAGTCAGCCACCGCCCTCTCTATTCCTTCCCTATCAGCTATCTCCAGGTATAGGGGGGTCATTATTTCCGGATGCTGACAATAGTATTTAAATAATAGCTCGATAATAAAGATCGCTCTACTACGCTCAGCCTGACATACCGGACCCCGGTAAATCTCCTTAAACATAAAATCACGCAGCCCTCTCAGGGCATTTTCTATCCGGGGACTGGGCATAACCTGGGGATGACCCCCCCCCAAAATAAGCTGGCGCGAATACTTGATTGTATCCGTTACCAGGGTAGCAATCCTTTGGCTGTGGGTATAACCCAAAATATTTAGATAATCGGCAGGAATATCCTCGATTCTAAGCAGGCCTGCTCTTATGGAGTCATCAATATCGTGTTGTACATAGGCAATCTTATCACTAAGGCGAATAGTCTGGCCTTCCAGGGTATAGGATCGGCTTTCGCTCTGGCCATAACCGCTATGGTGCAGAACTCCATCCAATACTTCATGGCTTAAATTCAAACCATTACGGCCCTTATGCTGTTCCACCCTGGTTAAAACCCGAATGCTGTTTTCGTTGTGTCGAAATCCCCCGGCCAGCAATTGATCAAGGACTTGTTCTCCGGCATGAGCAAAGGGGGTATGCCCAAGATCATGGGCCAGAGCCATAGCTTCAATCAGATCCAGGTTAAGGTTTAAACCGGCACCAATTGTTTTTGCTATCTGGTTTACTTCCAGCGTATGCGTTAACCTGCTCCTATAATGATCCCCCGGGGGGGCTATGAATACCTGGGTTTTATGTTTTAAACGGCGAAAAGATTTAGAATGAACCACCCGGTCACGGTCCAGCATGAAGCATGTACGAACCGGATCGGGTTCTTCTTCTATCTCCCGCCCCCTCGACTTGCTGGATAGACTGGCTGCTTTATCAAGCATAGCGTTTTCTCTGGCTTCTATTTCTTCCCGGATGCTCATGCGCCTCACCCCTTTGTTTTATACGTAAAGAAAAAATCCTCGGGCTTGAGGCTCAAGGATTAAAAACTTTTCCGTTTCAAGATAAAACATAAGAACTATCGTATCCTCAAATCCCTGGTAGCCATGGCTACTTCCCATATTCTTTTTCCCAGTATGCGGCTGCGGTTTATAGCGTTATCATCCTCATTGGCCGGACGTTGTCCAGCTCCTCCCATATGACCACAATCATCTTCATGAAAGCCATCTCCTACAACAATCATTCCCTGTACCAACATCATATCCTGAATAGCTCGCAGGGTAGTTTCTTGTCCTCCAAAACGTGAAGCACCTACCGCAATTGCCCCACCCACCACATTTAAAAGCTTCTTATCCGCTCGCAAAGAGCGGCCTTTATCCCAGAAAGCTTTGAGTTGGGCGGAAGCCGTTCCAAAATAGACCGGACTGCCCACTATCAAGCCCTCAGCCTGAGAAATCATAGTAAAGGCCCGGGCTAATTCTTTTCCTTCCAAACATTTTCCGGCACAAGGCGAAGAGCAAGCTATACAGAAAGGATTCTTCTGGTCTTTCATTATTTGCTGGCAATGAAGTATACGGGTACTTGCTCCCATCTTCTTGCATGTATCTAAAGCCTCTTTTAATAGAAAGGCGGTATTGCCATTCTTATGAGGGCTGCCGTTGATTCCAACAATTAGGGGACGTGACATTCTTTCACCTCCATTTTAGTTTATATACTACAGTAGATATGCTTAATCCTTCATTTTATTTCTAAAATTTTAAGCATCGGAAGAAACTGCGAAGCAGTTTCAACACAGCGCTGCAACGAGGCGGGGGATTAGAACCCACCGCATGTTTTGTTAATAGGAACCCGGCCACTTCTTAAAGAAGCGGGGGAAATATTTCACCTCGTTATAATGGTGGTATTATGAGCAATCAATCATCTCCTGTTATACAAATAAATACTCGAAATGATGGCTGGATAATAAAACTCTTACAGCCTGCTGTAGAAAAGGATGTCCTGGAAGGATATTTGGCAGATGTGGGCTTAAAGCTTCAATCGCAAATGATGGAGAAAATACTGGCTGCTCCTGCTGGTACCGAATTTCATATTAAACGTGGTTCCAATATATTAACAGAAACCAGGATTTGGGCAAAAGACTTGCCCTTTGAGATTTCGGTTTCTTCAGATAAGATGAAGGTCTTTCTTACCTTAAATCCACGATTGCCAATAAAACCACGCCGTAAAGAACTAGTAGCAGCACTCAACAATATGGGGATAAACTACGGAATTGATGAGAGTAATATAGATTACGCCATCAATAATACCGGGCAAACTATGGTGGTAGCGCAAGGGAAATATCCCGTTCCCGGCAAGAATGGATCAGTTCAATACCTTTATCATAAGCCAATTATTAAACCTATTTTAGATGAAAGCGGTCAAGTCGACTATTATGAACTGGGCTTTATTATACCCATAGAAGCTGGTACTTTACTGGCCAAGAGAAAGGCCGCTACCGAAGGCGAAGCGGGTATAAATGTCTTCGGTGAACCCATTCCCGCCAAAGCAGGACGCAACTATAAATTCAATGTGGGCAAAGGCATAATATCCACCGAAGATAAAGCTATTGCTGAATTTGATGGAGCCTTGACCTGGATAAATGATAAGATTGTCGTTACCAAAATGCTGGCTATAAAAGGCGATATTGATTTTTCTATAGGCAATATTTGCTTCCCGGGAAAAGTCCTGATCGAGGGAAGTGTAAAAGATGGTTTTGCGGTCGAAGCTGAAGATGATATTGAAGTCAGGGGGGGTATTGAAGCGGCACAGGTTGTCTCCCAACACGGATCGGTTTTTGTTAAAAACGGTATTATAGGAGGAGGCAAGGCCCAGGTTAAGGCCGGCAAGAATGTTGAGGCCCGTTTTATTCAAGAAGCCACGATAGAGGCCGGGCAGAATATCGTTATTAATGAATATACTGTCCGTTCTAACCTGAAAGCTGGGGATGCCGTTCTTATACAGGGCCGCCGGGGAATAATCCTGGGGAAGAATATTATTACTGCCCGAACCAGGATCAAGGCCTCTAAAGTTATAAACTGCCCCGCCCTGGACCTCCGGGTGGAAGGAATTGAGCGCAAGCAATTTTACGAACAGATAAAAGAGTTGAATTCCCGTATTGAGCAGCAAGATACGGAGTTGAAAAAAATAGCCGAGCAAATCCGATATTTACGCGATAAGTCTTCGGAACAGAACTTGCAGCAACTGCAAGAATTATTGCCTCATTATATGGATATGAATGAAGAATTAGATTGCCTCTATGAGGAAAGAAGAGCTCTGGTCAATATGCTTAAAAGTACCCGCGGAGAAGGAATGATCGAAATAGGCAGTGGCCTGGAAACGGGCATGACTTTTGGCATAAAAGAGGACTTTGTTAAACTTAAGCAACAGGCTAAGAACCTTCGTATGTACTATGACCCTGATAAAAAAAGCATAATCATCCTGGAGTAATTCGGTGGAATGATAAAGGGACGGGGTTGTTGACATATCGTGGAATGCCACGATATGTCAACAACCCCGTCCCCCTGTCAACTTCTATTTATTCAGCAAGCTGGCCTGGGCGGCTGCTAAGCGAGCCACCGGAATCCGATAAGGCGAACAGCTCACATAATCCAATCCTACTATATGACAGAACTCGATCGAACTGGGTTCGCCACCGTGTTCCCCGCAGATACCCATTAGTATATCTTTCTTCACGCTACGGGCCTTTTCCACTGCTAGGCGCATTAGACTTCCCACCCCCTTGCGATCCAGCACCGCAAAAGGATTATCCTTGATAATCTTTTTCTCCAGATATATGGGAATAAATTTGCCTTCGGCATCATCACGGCTAAAGCCAAATGTGGTCTGGGTTAGATCATTGGTGCCAAAAGAGAAGAACTCGGCTTCACGGGCTATTTCATCCGCCATAATGCAGGCCCGGGGAAGCTCCAACATGGTTCCCACCGCAAAGTCCAGTTCACAGTTGTTTTCCTTTTTTACCTGCTCATAGACATCCATTATTTCTGCTTTTAAAAGGAACAGCTCAGCCATATCCATTACCAGAGGTATCTCCACTTCAGTAAAGCACCCTATTCCTTCCTTTTGGAGCTGTACCATGGCCTCAAAAATAGCTCTGGCCTGCATCCGGTAAATCTCGGGATAGGTAAGTCCCAGTCTACATCCCCGGTGCCCCAGCATGGGGTTGGCCTCGGAAAGGCTATGTATTTTCTTTAGCAATTCTTCCTTTTCCAGCAGTTCTTTACCTTTTACCTGTTGGTGTTTCATCTCTGCTATCTCCAACAAGAGGGTTTCCGGATGGGGAAGAAACTCGTGCAAGGGGGGGTCTAAAAGACGAATAGTTACCGGTTGGGGAGCCATAGCTTTTAATATTCCATAAAAATCATCTCGCTGGAAGGGTAAAAGTTGGCTCAGGGCCTCTTTTCTATCTTCCAGGTTCTCAGCCAGTATCATCTGTTGAACAATGGGGAGGCGTTCCGCTGCCATAAACATATGCTCGGTCCGGCATAAACCTATTCCTTCAGCTCCAAATTCGCGGGCTCGGGCCGCATCCTGAGGGGTATCGGCATTAGCCCTTATGGCTAATTTCTTCACTTGATTGGCCCATTGCAAGAGTAGAGCAAATTCATCGGAAAGGGTAGGTTCTATCATGGGCACTTCACCCAGCATTACATTGCCGCTAGCCCCATCGATGGTGATTACATCACCTTCCTTAACTACTATCCCATTAACCATAAACTGCCGGTCTTCATTATCAATCTTTATGGCTTCACAACCACAAACACAAGGTTTGCCCATTCCCCGGGCTACTACCGCGGCATGAGAAGTCATTCCTCCGCGAGCGGTGAGTACTCCCTGAGCATATATGATTCCATGAATATCGTCTGGTGTGGTCTCACTTCTAACCAAAACCACCTTTTCTCCTGCTCCCCCCATTTTCTCCGCCAGGTCCGCATCAAAGAGAACTTTACCACAAGCAGCACCAGGTGAAGCAGGCAGCCCTTTGGCGATAGCATCCAATTTCACGCTCTGGTCAATCTGGCGATGCAGCAACTGGTTGATTTGCTCGGCATCAACTCTCAGCAGGGCTTCTTCCACCGAGATCAAACCTTCGTTCACCATTTCCACCGCTATCTTTACCGAAGCCCGGGCCGTACGTTTTCCGCTTCTGGTTTGCAGCATGTATAGTTTACCCTTTTCCACGGTAAACTCAATGTCTTGCATATCGCGATAATGTGTCTCCAGCTTTTGGCAGGTATCCAAAAACTGCTGGAAAACCCCTGGTAATTCTTCCTTTAGACGGTCAATGGGGGTAGGAGTTCTTATACCTGCTACCACATCTTCTCCTTGAGCATTAACCAGGAACTCGCCATATAGTTCCCGCTCCCCGGTGGAGGGATTGCGGGTAAAAGCTACACCGGTTCCGCAATCCAATCCCATATTGCCAAAGGCCATACACTGGACATTTACTGCGGTTCCCAGTTCATCGTCAATTTTGTTTAAGCGCCGGTATACTATAGCTCTCTGGTTGTTCCAGGAATCAAATACCGCCTGAATGGCCATGGTTAATTGCTCCCGCACATCCTGAGGAAAGGCAAATCCCTTCTCTTGCTGAACTATCTCCTTGTATTCTTCAATAATATTCTGGAGTTCTCCGGCCGGAATCTCATAATCAAAAATAAGGGCCAGTTTCCTTTTGTGTTTTTCCATAACTTCATCAAACCTGGCATGTTCCACTCCCAGAACCACATCACTGAACATCTGGATAAAACGCCGGTAACAATCATAAGCAAAACGGCTGTCCCCGGTTAAGCTGGCCAAACCCTGAACTGACTCATCATTTAAACCCAGGTTGAGAATGGTATCCATCATTCCAGGCATGGATACCGCCGCCCCTGATCTTACTGAAACCAGTAAAGGGTTATTCTTTTCCCCAAAAGATTTGCCACTATTCGATTCTAATCTTTCCAAAGCTGTAAAGACTTGTTCCAGGACACCATCAGGAAACTCTTGGCCCGAAGCCAGGTATTCATTACAGGCTTCAGTTGTTATGGTAAAGCCAGCAGGAACCGGCAGCCCAATCAAGGTCATTTCAGCCAGGTTAGCGCCTTTGCCGCCCAATAACTGTCGCATGTTGGAATTACCTTCTTCAAATAAATAGACATATTTCTTAGACATGGCTTAACCTCCTATAATAAATTTCCAAAATCTTGCTGGCCGTTTCCTCTACTGCACGGTTGGTTACATCTATAACCGGACATCCCAAGCGCTTCATTATTTCCTGGGCATATTCCATTTCCTCCAGAATGCGCTCAAGATTGGCATAACTGGCCTGACCTTTAAGCCCCAGGGTTTTTAATCGTTCGGTGCGAATCTGATTCAACTGCTCCGGGTTAATAATGAGACCGATTACTTTCCCCTTCTCCACTGAAAAAATCTCTTCCGGGGGTGCTACCTCAGGGACCAGAGGCACATTGGCCACCTTTATTCTTTTATGAGCCAGGTACATGGAAAGCGGGGTTTTGGAAGTACGGGAAACTCCTACCAGAACAATATCCGCCTGCATTACTCCCCGGGGATCTTTACCATCATCATAGCGCACCGCAAATTCTACCGCTTCCACCCGCCGGTAATACATTTCATCGATTTTGCGCAATAAGCCCGGTTCCCGGCGGGGCTCGATATCACTAGCACTCTTGAGAGCCTCTATTACCGGACCTAAAACATCAACACAAATCACGCCTTTTTTCCGGGCCTCCATCTGCAGAAAATCAGCCAATTCGTTAATGACCAGGGTATAGGCAATGATAAAATTGCTGGCTGCGGCTTGATTAATTATTTCCTCCAGGGTTTCGGTATCAGATATATTGGGAACCTGTCTTATTTCCATGCTACCGGAATTAAACTGACTGGCAGCTGCACGAACTACCATCTCGGCTGTTTCCCCTATCGAATCCGATACTATAAAAACCCCAGGCAAGTGATTGTTCAAAATTTAAACCTCCTTGGTTTTATTTGCCGCCAGGTCTAAAAAGAGCCTGGCGATATTGGTTTTACTGATTTTACCCACGACTTCCAATTTTTCTTCTTCATCTTCTACCCGGTTCTTTACCACCGGGAGGCTATCCACTTCATGTTCTACTATTTTTTTAATGGCCGCTACCACGGTTTCCTCCAGAGTAGCGGTTACTATATTGGGCATTCGGGTCATGATTATGCTCACCGGGACTTTATGAATATCTGCCTGGCCAATGGTGGTTTTTAGAAAATCTTTCCTTGATACTATACCCGAAAGGTACTTGTTTTCGTCCACCACAAATATGCTGCCGGTATCTTCAATAAACAAGGTAACAATAGCATCATAAATACTGCAGGTCTCTTTCATTATTACCGGCAGGGATTGAATGTCTTTGACCCGGTACTGATTTAATACCCGGCGTATAGCACTCTCTACCCCTTCACTCTTAAAAGTGTAGCCCACCCGAGGTTTGGCTTCCAGATACCCGGACATGGTCAAGACAGCTAAATCAGGACGCAATGCCGCCCGGGTAACATTGAGCATTTCGGCAATATTTTCCCCGGTTATCGGTTCATGTTTTTTGACTATCTCCAGAATTTTTTCCTGCCTATCATTAAGCTGGATAGGATTCACCACCCCATTATGCTATACTTTTTTGCTTAAATTTCTCTAATTATATATACTATATGGATTAAAAAAATCCTGTTATCCCCCCAAATTTTTTAAGCATTTTTAGCATCGGAAGAAACTGCTAAAGCACTTTCATCACAGCGCTGCAACGGGCGGGAGATTAGAACCCGCCGCCTGTTTTGTTAAAGGAGCCCGTACGCTTAGCGGGGGATATGTTTTACCTTGTTAAACAATTTTGCTGAAATCTGCCATGGAATTAAACAAATTGGCAATCGATTTTAGAATCCCTAAGCGAGCGGCTTTGAGCTTTTCATCCTCAACCATCACCATTACAGCCGTAAAGAACTGGTCTACATCCGCTCTGAGAGCAGCGAGAAGTTCCAGGGCCCGGGTATAGTCCTGGGCTTTCAGAGATGTTTTAATCTCCTGCTGGAGCTCAGGCAGTTTCCGGTACAAGTTCTTTTCGCTTTCATCCAACAATACATCCGGGTCAATTTCTTCACTTTCCCATTTCCGCGATAGATTATGAACCCGGTTGTAAACTACCATGAAATCCTCAAACACCGGTGATCCCTTAAATTCCTGCAATTTAAGCACCCGGTTATAAGTTTCAAATAAATCAAAAGAAGGCCGGGACAGAGCAGCGTCAATCACATCATAAGATACTCCGCTATCCAGCAATACACCCCGCATCCTCTGGTAAACAAAATCCAGGAGTTCTTTAACGCTATCTTCCCTGCTGTTTTCCAGAACTAGATCTTCATATCCCAGATACGCCTGCTCAAAAACCAGCTTCAAGTCTATACTTAGCTTTTTGTCCAGAATGATGTTCACTAATCCCAGGGCCTGCCGGCGCAAGGCATAAGGATCCTGGGAACCGCTGGGCTTTATCCCGATGGAGAAACAACCCATCAGATTATCCGTTTTCTCCGTCAGGCTGAGAACTATGCCAGCTGCGCTGGAAGGCAGCTTATCACCGGCAAAACGAGGCAGGTAATGCTCAAAAATAGCCTCTGCCACCTCGGGCTCCTCCGCACTTCCGCTTGCATAATAACGGCCCATAATGCCCTGCAGTTCAGGAAACTCATAAACCATGTTGCTCATAAGGTCAGCCTTGCAGAGCAAAGCGGAACGCTGCAGTTTTTCCGGCTGGCTTAGTCCCGTTTCCTGCCCAATAAAGAGAGCCAGCTTCTGCAGGCGCAGTACCTTGTCTGCCAGGGTGCCCAAACGTTCATGAAAAAGAACATCTTTCAGTTTAGCACTCATTTCCTCCAGGGATTTCCTGCTGTCTTCATTCCAGAAAAAGAGCGCATCTTCCAGCCGGGCTTTTAAAACCCGTTCGTTTCCCGCTCTAACGAGATCCAGGCAATAGTCAGTTCCGTTCCTCACTCCGACAAAACCGGGCAAAAGCCGGCCTTCATTATTATAAACGGGGAAATAGCGCTGGTGTTCAATCATGGAGGTAGTTAAGACCTCAGGTGGCACAGCCAGATAGGAGGGAGAAAATTCGCCATAAAAAGCGGTAGGGAATTCCACCAGAAATGCTACTTCCTCCAGCAACTCTTCATTCTCCATGGCTTTACCGCCAGCTGCGCCAGCTACCTCTTGCACCTGCTGCCAGATCATCTTTTTTCTTTCGGCCTGATCCAATATGACATAGTGCTCGCGCAAGACCCGAAAATAATCGTCAATACTCGTTACCGGCAACGCTCCTGTAGAGAGGAAGCGATGCCCATAGGTATAATTGGCACTTTTAATATTTTCTATGTTGAATTCCACATTTTTATCCCCAAATATAGCCAAAAGCCAACGAATAGGGCGGGCAAAGCGGGTTTGATAATAGGACCAGGTCATGGATTTGGGGAAGGAAAGGGAATGAATCACTTTTAAGAGCAAGCCAGGCAAAATTTGCTCCGCCGCCTGTCCTTTTTCTTTTTTGATCGCAAAAAGATACTCTACCCCGCCTACTTCCCGTATCTGCAATTTACGGAAATCAACTCCCTGGCTGCGGGCAAACCCCAGCCCTGCTTTGCTGGGATTCCC
>ENA-UOOK01005365-UOOK01005365.1-fermentation-metagenome-genome-assembly--contig:-NODE-5365-length-12911-cov-2.847231_pt1 | contig 12911 bp, 8 predicted proteins | sample MGYA00245777_ERZ724023 | MGnify/ENA primary metagenome ERZ724023 (study PRJEB28704, sample SAMN03018312) | fermentation metagenome | biome: anthropogenic terrestrial biome; feature: soil; material... | reverse complement strand
ATATTGTTAATCGGTCGGATTCCACACTCGGTCAAACGTTTGCGCATCCAAGCCGGAGAGGGTTCTATCTTGACATTTTCCACGATTCTAGCAGAATAGCGACAGCATAAATCAGTATCTTTAATTTGTATGGTAACTTGGCCATCAATAGCCGGACCTTCTTCTTTAACTACAGGTTTTGCATATCGAAAAGGTTTTTTCATGGTTGCAGCCGCTTCCCGAGAAAGTCCGATCACAGAATAGCAATCCTGACGGTTTGGGGTGATTTCAAACTCAATGACATCCTCATCCAATCCTAAAACATCTTTGATATCACTTCCCGGTTTTACACTCTCTTGCAATATTAAGATACCCTCCGGATCGGCATAGGGAAACTCATGATGATCCAAATCCAATTCATCCAGACTACACATCATTCCATTGGATTCCATCCCTCTTAATTTGCCTTTTTTAATTTTTACACCGCCGGGCAATTCCGATCCGTGTAAAGCCACAGGGACTGTGTCCCCTTCTTTAATATTATTCGCTCCGGTGACAATTTGGATTGTTTCATCTCCGATATCCACTTGGGTAACCAAAAGTTTATCAGCATCCGGATGTCGCTCCACAGACAAAATCTTTCCGGCAACCACCTTTTTAATGTCTTTTCCCCTGTTTTCAATGCCTTCCACCTTTGATCCGCTCATGGTCATGGCATTGGCCAAATCTAATGTACTTGTATTGATATCAACATAATCGGCTAACCAGCCAACCGGTATTTTCATCTTTTATACCTCCTACAACTAAAACTGCTTCAAGAAACGCAAATCGTTTTCAAACAACAATCTCATATCATTAATTCCTGATTGACTCATGGCCACACGGTCGATGCCCATTCCGAACGCAAAACCGCTGTATATGTCCGGATCCAAATTGCAGTTTCTCAAAACATTGGGGTGAACCATTCCTGCTCCTAAAATTTCTACCCAACCTTCGTTCTTACACACTTTGCATCCAACTCCTCCGCATGTCCAGCATGTGACATCCACTTCTGCACTTGGCTCGGTAAAGGGGAAGTGATGAGGCCTCAAACGTATTTCTGTTTTTTCACCGAACAGACTTTTTGCCACTAGCTTCAAAGTACCGACTAAATCCCCCATGGTGACACCTTTGTCCACCACCAAGCCTTCCACCTGGTGGAAAACAGGAGAGTGGGTTGCGTCCACATCATCCGATCGATATACCCTGCCCGGACATATGATTTTAATGGGAGGCTTTTGATTATGCATCACTCTGATTTGTACCGGTGACGTTTGTGTTCTTAAACACACTTTCTCATTGATATAGAAAGTGTCTTGCTCGTCACGGGAAGGATGTTCCTCCGGGGCATTCAATGCATCAAAATTATGATAGACCGTCTCAATTTCCGGTCCTTCGGCAATTTCATAGCCTAAACCTAAAAATATTTCTTCAATTTTTTGGGTTGTTTGTGTGATGGGATGTTTTTTACCCAATACAAACTTCTTACCGGGTACAGTAATATCAATCACTTCACGATTTATTTTATCTGATTTTTCTTTTTGTTTTAAATTTAAAGCGACTTCTTCCAAGCGATTCTCTATATCATTTCTTGCTTGGTTGGCCAGCTTTCCCATCAAGGGTCTCTCCTCAGCCGACAGCTTTCCCATTTCGCGAAGAACCAAGGTCAGATCGCCCTTTTTTCCTAAAATACCGACCCTTAAGTCCTCCAAATCTTTCAGGGTAGCTGCTTCCTTGATCAAACCGAAAGCTTTTTCCTGAATCGCTTCTATTTTTTGCTTCATAGGATGTACTCCTTTCCGTACTATCACCATTTATAAAATCCAATATATATGCATTAAAACCATAATATCAGTTACTTGTTTTTCCAAGTATCCAAAGTATATCATAATTCATTGTAAACGACAATCCATCGGACTTTTGTGCCTTTTATAACTTAGAAACCAAAATCGGTCCACGGACTTTCATGAGGTGGATCTTTTTCAAAAACCATTTCTTCTTTTTTTACAGGATGGATGATTGTCAAAGAGTATGACCATAATGCCGGTTGACTCATCCCCCCGGTCTTGATCCCGTACTTGACATCCCCCGCCACAGGACATCCGATTTGAGCAAATTGTGCTCTGATTTGATGAGGTCGTCCTGTGTGCAGATTGATTTTAACCAGGGAACGCCCTTTCATGATCTGACACAATTCATAATCCAAGACGGCTTCCTTTGCATTGGGGGTGTTTTTATTTACCCATGACACTTTATTGACTTTTTCATCTTTTAAAAGATACGAACGAAGAAAACCTTTTGGTTGGTCTAAAACACCTTCCAGTACAGCATAGTATCTCTTTGAAATTTCATTTTTTCGTATGGAATCGGATAATCTTGATGCTGCCTTTGATGTTTTTGCAAACACCATCACACCACCCACTCCTCTGTCCAAACGGTGAACAAGACCCAAGTAGGCGTCTCCGGGTTTATTATATTTTTCTTTTAAATAGGTTTTCAACAATTCAAGCATATCCGGATCCCCGGTCTTGTCACCTTGAGAAAGAATGCCTGCCGGCTTCACAGCTATCAGCACATGATTATCTTCATATAAAGTTTCTATATAATTCATAATCTTTCTTCCCAACAAGCCGTATTCCCGCAAGGTAAAATGATAACCGAATCATGTACAGGTAAACCTAGTTCATATGCGTCGGAAGAACCTTTGAAACGTTTTGACAGAACCAAATCCAATATGTTTTTCATCACTGTTGCAGAAAGCCCCGTGGTGTAGGAGTTCAGCATGAAAAAGAGCGGTTTAGCGGATAACACCTGAGAGCATAATTCCACCAAGCCGTATAACTCGTCTTCCAACTTCCATATTTCACCTTTAGGGCCTCTACCGTAAGAAGGAGGATCCATGACGATGCCTTCATAGGTGTTTCCCCTGCGGATTTCTCTTTGGACAAACTTGACCACATCATCCACGATGAAACGAACCGGCTTGTCCTTCAAACCGGACAGGGTTAAGTTGTTCTTCGCTTTCTCCACCATGCCTTTGGCAGCATCAACATGGCACACACTAGCTCCTGCTGCGGCACAAGCCACAGTAGCACCACCGGTATAGGCAAACAAATTTAAGACCTGCACCGGTCTTTGGGCTTGTCTGATCTTATCTTGCATATAATCCCAGTTGACTGCTTGTTCCGGGAATAAACCGGTGTGTTTGAAGCCCATGGTTTCAACCCAAAAGGTCAAATCGGAATATCTGATCTTCCATTTACTCGGAACATTTTGTGAATAGGACCACTCCCCGCCGCCTTTTGAACTTCTTTTATATGTTCCATGAGCAGTTTTCCAAATCTCCCGGTTATATTTCGGCCATATTATTTGAGGATCCGGCCTTGTTAATATGACATCTCCCCATTTTTCAATTTTTTCGCCGTCTCCTGTGGATAAAACGATGTAATCTTTCCATTTCGATGCAATACGCATTACGAAACCTCCATGTGTTTGATCTTTTATGACTTGGACTCTAACTTTTTATTTCTGAAATATAATAACAAGTCAGTGGACACCATTGCAAAGTTAAGAATGTACGCGTAGATGACAAAGTCAGAACTATATTTAATTTTATGTATTATGCCGGCTGTATACCCTACTAATATGATTACCAAAAAGCTCAGACTTTTTCCTTTTGTACTCCTTGATTTTAATGATTTTGCAATGGATGCAGGCCATGCAAACCCAAAACATAACAGCATGATTAGCTCAAATGGACTTTTCATATTGCCTCCAATATAATTTTAAGCAATATTATATCACATCCTCTATAAAAACGATAAACGGGCTTACTGTTTTAAATGATATTTTCTATTTTTTTATTTGCTTCCATATAACTGGTAAATGTGTTGACAGTATTATGGCATAGTAGTACAATTTACTTATATAAATTATTAATTTACATTCCTGAAAGGAGCAAGGATATGAAAAAGTTTTTAGTTTTTTTGGTTGTCATTTCTATACTCATGTCTTTCGTTGCCTGCAAAGGTTCGGAAGGCAATCCCGATATTACCACGGTACCGGGAGCAACAACCACAGAAGTAAATCCCTTTGAAGAGTTCATGGAGATTACCTGGCTTGCGCAATTAAATGCAGACTATCAAGACGGTCGCTGGGATGAACTTGAGCTCGAGGAAGTTTTCAATGTTGATTTGCAAGTCTGGGCAATGGATTCTAGACAAGGCGAACAAATGGCCTCCCTAGTTGCAGCCGGAGAAATTCCCGACTATTTCTTTACGCCCGCCGCACCAAGACAACCCTTGGATATGTACAATGAGAAATTGATTCGTTCCATTCCGCTTAGTTATTTCAGAGATTACGTTCCCGGGTACTATGAAGTGCTAGAGCAACAACCCATCGGTTTTTCATACAATCTGATCCCAGGTACAACAGACGAATATCTGGGCTTCACGCAAGTTGATATGAGATCATGCACGTATTTTTACGATTCCACCTGCATCAATCTTGATTGGTTGGAATCCGTTGGATACACAATCGACAATTTACAAGAAGCCACACAGTCAGCCGAAGATTATAAAGAATACAACGATAACATCTATTTTGCAGAAGGCGGTTTTACCTTTGATGAAATGAATGATATCATGAAAAAATTCACAGAAGATGACCCGGATGGAAACGGAGAGGATGACACATACGGTATGCTATATATGCCTCCAAACGTCAACGGAAACTGGGCAAACCAAACACAATACGGTTTATTCGGATTCGTTGAAGATGTAAATTACCTGTATAAGGATCCCTCAAGCGGAGACATCGTACCCAAATATGCATACACCCCTTATCGCGATTATTACAAATGGGTATCTGATTCCTTGACCAAAGGTTATATGGTATCCCTTGATCGGACAGGAAATTGGGTCACAAACTATTCCACCGCATCAGCTACAGGAAAATACGGTATCATGTCTGTATGTGGTGTTACGGTAACCGGCATGGCTACAGCTGCCAATCAACAATATGCACCTATGAACTATTTATTGCAAAGTGATCCTAACGCACGGTTCGTGGTAGGTCCAATGTTTTCAGGCCCGGAAGGTCATGCAAACAACAAGACATACAACATTGATCCGTTCGGTGTCGGCAGTTGGAGAGTCTATATGATCGGAGAACAAGTATCCGATGCAAAGCTCCAGAGAATCTGTCAAATACAACAATATACCTTGTTTAACAGTTATGAAAACTTTATCAGGTACCGCTACGGGATAGAAGGAGTTCACTTTAAATGGGCCGGGGAGCCTTATGTAAGCACCATGATCCCCACACCGGCGGCCGATTTGGATCCAAAATACAGAGGAAACCTTTCGGTATTTCAGTTTATTTACACTCCTTCTCCGGTGAATGAATTCATCCGTGATACGGAAGTTTATAACAATTGGCACTTTAGAGCTTGGATGTATGTCAAAGATTTGCTGAACAAATATGTACTACATCCTACAAAGTATGTAAGCGAAGTGTATATGGGAACCGAACTATATAAGGAGTATACCGACTTGGTAGTTGCGCATCCCGAGATCAATACCGTTGTAAACGACTTCATCAATCGCGCCTTAGCAGGTGAAATCGCCGACTTCAATACGGAATGGCAACAGTATATCAGTCAATTGTATAGTGCCGGACTGGAAGAGATCATTGATAAAATATATAACAATCCTGCATTTACAGACTATGATCCCGGTGCTAAATTAATCTTGAGAGAATAAAAACATTTCAAAATGGTACGCAAAAAGGGTTGCCGTAAAGCAACCCTTTATCTATTTTCTTTTTCCAACGACAGGTTCCATCATTTTTATTGCATACATAAATGCACCTTTATATATTTACCCGGTTTTTCATAATCAACTGTTCGGTAAATTCCGTTTCTGTTTGCAGTTTTCTCAGTATGGATTACGGCACTACCATCGCTTTGGGCTAAATATTGGTATGCTCCTATGGAAACGGTAACGATTTTTTCGGAATCCGATATCATGATATTGGAGCTGTCTTTTCCGTTGGTAACAAAAAGCGGAACGGTGAAAACCATAGACGCCACATCCTCGTTATAGCAATTTGCTTCAATAAACACTCCTTCTTTTTGAATGGTATATTCTTCTTTGATATGTAACTGTCTTCCCTCATCTCCGGAGCGATATTCGATCGTAAACCTCACAGACAGTTCATCTTCCCGGATCACGTTCGTTAAAGTTTTGAGATTATTCTCTAAATCGGATATACGAACTGTTCTCCCATCTTTACATCGTACACCGGAGCATATGGAAACATTTTTTCTGACCAATTCCCCCGGTAGGCGATACTTCGGGTGTGCTGTCATGGGTAGTGAAAGAGCCAAATCAATGGGAAAACCTGCTTTATGATAGCGGCCAAGACCGGTTGAATCGTATCGTTGATCCGCTCCGGTTTCTATTTCAACGGATTGACCTACACAATTTGCAAAGACTTTATGAAACCGATCCGATGTTTCCAGCACATATCCTCCGATTTCACAAGGACAAGCATGCTCTTGAACGGATTCATCTGCAAACAAGAAGCCATAACCGATGAAAACAGCGACGGTAATCAAGTACCTGTGAAAAGTTCCGTATCCGTCGATTCCAAAAGCCTCAGATGCATCGAAATAGTTTTTAATATGATTAGGCGTATCAGACTCCATCAGCCTTTGATAAACGGTTTGGGCACTTTTATGGGCACATCGCTTAAACATGCCTGCCAACACCGGACGGCCGGCTTTCATATATCGTGTCGCCTCGTACTCACAACAAGATGCCACCAAGGCTTCATTGAATAAGTATTGATTACTACGGCCTCCGTAGGGTAATTGAAATGCAGCCGATTGCATTAACAAAGTCATCATGCCACCTTTGGACAAGCCTTCATCGATGGCTTTTTTGTAAGGTCCCTCATAACCGTAATGCATCATCACGGAAAATTGACATCGAGTAGTCAAATCATACAGCATGGCTTGATCATTACATTCCCACATGCCGTTTTGATCAAATCTCCCCACTGCCCAAGGCATATGCTCATCAAAATAGGCTTTTATGTCTGTCATGTCCTCAGTTTCCCGTAAGTACTCTCCCGCCGCGTTATATACGGTCATATTGCACAGCTTACTCTCATCGTGATTTTTTCCCATAATGCAGTGATATGTCTTGTGAGGATCAATGGACTTTAGTTTTTGGAACAGCGCTATATAGTCGCCTTCCGGTATTTTATTTTTCATTAGCTTAAATCCGATCATGACTTCCTTGACAGCCAAATCATATTCAGCATGATCATAAACTATGGAAAATTGATCACAGCTTTTTTGCATCAAGGCCAACCAAAGATCATACAGCTCCGGGCGCCTTACTTCTGATTGAAGGTAAGAAATTGCTCCGGCGGCACGCAAACCGATACAGATCACAAAGTCGATCTCTCCTTGAGCCATGCGCCATAAGTATTCCGGGGTGTACAGGTCAATGACTCTCTCTATAATATTTAAATAGAGGGACTTATTGATGCCGGAAGAACAGATCGATGAACCTTTTTCCATTTTATCAAGGATTGTTTTTGCATCCATTTGATTTTAAACTCCTTTTCTAAAGCAAAAAGAGGCAATCCAAGTTGAATAACAAGATTGCCTCTTCTATGGTTAAATATCTTTAAAAATCATATTCTGTAATTTCATCCTTGTCTTCTACAATGTATTCCTCTTTCCCAATTCTCACATAAGTGCCTTTGGAGGCACGAATCAATTTCAGGTTCCCTTCCGAATCAAACCTTAATAAACAGGATTGACTGTCGGTTTCCAATGTTCCGAAATCAGTTTCAAAGGACATATCAAAATGCACGGGAACATCCGGATCCAATAGAACTACCACATCAGTATAGCCGTCTGTGGTTTCTACCGCTACCGCCACATTCGAATCATATTCCAACCCGTCTTTTGCAGAGATGCAAGGATACCGCTTTGCACTTTTAACATGAGAGACACCTCGTGCATAAGGCTCCATGACACTGACGAATGTTGCAACCTCTCCTTGTTCCAATGTCTTTTCGGTGATGACGGTGGGCAGTTGAAAACCTTCATGACCTTGGGACTTCATGGACATGGAAGGAGGCAACCAAGTATTACTTGTAAAGACTCTTTCACCTTGTGACAAATCGACCATTTTCAAATGCATGTTGTTACCGTATGTAAATTGACGTAATTCGTTGGTGATCGCCCAATCCACGGTCCACACATCATCGGTTTTAACACTTTCCTTAAAATTATCCATATACACATATTTCGGATATTCTCTTGTGGTACCTTCTAATGTCAACCCGGTCGTTGTCATGTCACCGATATTGCTTCGGCTATATTTTTCATAGGATCCCGCCGGTCCGTCCCCTACCCTGAACACATCCAATATGTATGTGTTGACTTTGTTGATGTTCACCAATGCAAGAGAGCGTTCAAACTTTTTCACGTTCGGAAATGTATTAGGCTGATTGGCTCTTATGACCTTAAACTGATCTCCTATGGACCATAATGTTGCCGTTCCATTGCCACGAGGTTGGTTGCTTTTGTTGTATGCAACGGTGTTGTGAGCTTGTGAAACCCGATTCCATACCACCACGTCGGAACGCCAACCGTCTCCGTATGCTACGTTGGGATAACCATTGTCCGGCATCATATCGGCATCCAAGTGGTAAATACCGTAAACCATAGCGTCTCCATGGTCATGAGAAGTTTTGTTGGTACCGAAATTAAACCACACTTCGGTTCTGTCCTGCCCGCTACCCGTTCTTAATACCGCTATTTGGTATTCGTCTTTTTTTACACTGTCCAGCTTTATCTCAAAGCCTTCCTTTTTGATTACGGCATCGATTTCCGCCATGATCTCTTTGATACCATCCAAGTACCCAAAACTTTTAAAAGCATCTTTCGATCGAAATCCGTTTCCTCTATACAACACCTTGATCAAATCCGGATCACCTGTCAACCGGTACATTTTGTATAGCATCAAATTCTGTACCCCTCCGCTGTTCGGGTACACGCCGGATATCATCCCAAAGTAGGAATCATCTCCTAATACAGGATAATATTTGTTAACACAAAACAGATCAATATGAAAACGATACGCATCATATAGTTTGGGGCAACGCTCATACATCTTTTCAATAAAATCCGGGTCGGCTTGGTAAAACAAATTGCATAGTTGTGCAATAGCGTGTTTCCCCATGGTGGCATAACCGCTCATGCCGCTTTCACCGGTCATACCGTCATATTTGGTATTCTTAATGATGATTTCGGCAATGTCATCCATCAAAACTTCTTTATCATTTTCCCAATCTAACACGGCACGACAAGTGAACAAAGCCAAATCAGTATGTGGAGGGTTGCTCCAATATTTTTGAGGATTGGCAATGGAGTTCCTCAGGAAACGGTCATCGATATTTTTTTTTACTTGCTCCGGTGTCTTCTTGCTGTTAGGGTTCTCGGTTTGCGCAGCCTTTTCAGACAGGTATTCGCAAACCCTAGGGTCTTTGTATAATACTTCTATAACCTTGTCATACGCCATGGCCAATTCATATATTTCAAAAGCACTGTCGATATTGTAGGATATGTAACCTTGGTTGGATTCTAAACTCTCATACATCCAGCCTTGGGTCCAGTAATCGAACTCCGGCCAAAAATCAGCCAAACGATCCAGTAAAATAAGTGTCCGCACACCGTATTCAGTGTCCCGGCTGTACACATATGCATCGGATAGAGTCTTAATGGCATTTATAATGACGGATTTCCATTGCCCTTTGATCAGATAAGTTGAAATAAAACGATATGTCTGCCCGTCTTGCACATATCCGGAACCGTCATCCACGCCGAATTTATCATTCTTGTCCCCGCTTTCTGCATTGTACAATAAATCTTTATCTGCTAAATCCGGATCGAATCTTCCGCTTTTGTCTAGGCCGGATTGATAATAGGCGTAAAAATCGTTTTTAGGAAACAAGGATTCACACTTGGGGCATTTGAGCTTCCATGGGTGTGTATATACATTGATCACCCAGTCGTACATCAAAACAGGCTTTTCACAATCCGGGCAAATGCCGTCGGACTTCACCATCCAGGAACGCTCAAGTTCCGGCCCGAATACCATATTCCATAAATCATCGTAACTGATATCCGTGAACTTTTTAGCAGCCAAAACGGCAATTTGCTTTGCTGTTTTAAATTCCGGCAACTCCGAAGCGTTTTTATCAATGATGTCCAATACCCTTTCAGAATAGAAAACGCTGGATATGGGTACCACAGAATCTGTTTGAACCGGCTCGGCATCAGTGACTGTGATGCTTTCAGCCTTTTTTGTTGTTTCTTTCACAGTGGTAACAAGTGCTGTTGTTTCTACAGGTTGTTCTCCACCGGTTTGACTGCATGCTGTCATTGAAAGAACAATCATGACCAAAAGCCAAACAGCTATTCCCTTTTTCCATGGTCGTTTCATAAAATTCTATTGTCCTCCTTTGAATGCTCATTCACTAAAATCAAAAACTGTGACTTCGTCGGTGTTTTCCACTTCAAATCGTTCACCGTCTATCTGGACATAGTCACCTTTTGATGCTCTGATTAATTCTATGGTGCCTTGTTCGTCATATCGAATTAAGCAAAATTGGCAATTGGTCTTGATATCACCAATCTCACTATCCACCGTTACATCCCGCTTCTCTTGACTCAGATCACCATCCAACAAAATGACGATATCTCTTTTTTGCTTATAGGTTTCCACTGTCACTGCAACATTTTCATCATAATCGGTGTTGTCCGAAGATACACAAGACAGTCTTTGTGTAGAAACGACCTTGGACTCTTTTGAATAAGGCTCCAACACGGATACGAATGTAGCCACTTCCCCTTCTTCCACCGTACGTTCGGTAACAATACCGGGTAATTGAAAGCCTTCGTGTCCTTGGGATTTTAAAGTCATGGAGGGAGGCAACCAAGTATCACAAATAAACACATTCTCATTTCGTGTCATATCCATCATCTTCAAGTGGACGGAAAAAGCATAGTTAAATACGTTAAAATGGTTGGTTAATGCCCAATCGGCAATCCACACATCGTCGTGCTTTATGCTTTCTTGGAAATGATCCATATAGATGGCTGCGGGATATTCCCGTTTTGTTTGCATCAAGTTTAGCCCTTGTGTACTTAAGTTAGCGATGTTGCTCCGGTTGTATTTTTCATAAGACCCGGCCGGCCCGTTTCCAACTCTGAATACATCCAATACATAACTGCTTTGGTTGTTGATCTCTACCAAAGCCAAGGATCTTTCATATTTTTTTACTCCGGAAAATGTGCCGGGGGCATTGGCTCGAAATACTTTGGCAATATCCGCCATGGACCATAATGTGATGGTTCCGTTTGCCCTGGATTGCCTTTGATTGTTAAAGGCGACTACATTATGAGATGCAGTTCCGGTGAACCATCTGACTACATCCGAGTTCCAACCACCTCCGTAGCTTACATTGGGGTAGCCGTTGTCCGGCATGAGATCTGCATCCTTGTAATAGATACCGATATTCATCCCATCTCCGTGGCTATGGGATGTTTTATTGGTACCGAAGTTGACCCAGACCTCCGTGGAATCCGGCGCTTCTCCGGCTCTTAACACGGCAATTTGATACTCGTCCTTTCGAATGCTGTCCAGATCGATTCTGGAAGTAGGGCTTGCCTTTCCGATCTTATCAATGGTTTCCACCTTTTCCTTGATGCCATCTAATCCTATAAATTGTATAAAGGCTCCTCTTCCCTGATAACCGTTGTTCATATAAATGACCCTGATCAAATCCTCGTCACCTGTGAGCTCATACAGCTTGTATAGCATCAGGTTTTCCAGCCCTCCGCTGTCCGGATATTTCGATACACCGGAGCCGAAATAGCTCGTATCTCCAAGAATAGGATAATATTTATTCACACAACGAAGATCAATGTGGAATCGATAAGCATCATACAATTTCGGTTCTTTTTCATACATTTTTTTAATAAAGTCCGGATCGGCCTGGGTAAACAAGTTACACATCTTTGCAATGGCACTTTTACCCATGGTGGCATATCCGTTCAAACCGCTTTCACCGGTCATCCCGTCATATTTGGTGTTGGTGGTGATAATGTCGGCAATGGTGTCCTCGAGTATCTCTTGATTCTGCTCCCAGTTCAATACGCCCAAACAAGCCATCACCGCCAACTCTGTGTACGGTGCATTACTTAAGACTTTTGCCTGGTTGTTTGCTGTATCTTTTAAAATACGTTCATCGATATTTTTCTTCACATCATAAGCCGTGGACCTGGGGTTTTGAACCCCGGTGATCTTGGCTTTTGCTGAAAGGTATTCGCAAATAAAAGGTTCCATGAACAAAACCTCTACCACCTTGTCGTAAGCCATTGCCATGTCATATGCTTCAAAGGCGGCATCAATTCGGTAGGACAAATAACCGGCACATGTTCCGATCTGCTCATACAACCACCCTTGTTCATTGTAATCGTATTCCGGCCAAAAATCCGCCAGGCGATCCAACAGAATTAATGAACGGACGGCGTATTCGGTTTCCCGAGTATAGATATAGGCATCCGACAACTTCTTGACGGCATCGAGTATAAGTCTCTTCCACTGGCCATATACCAAATAGGTTTGGATGAAGCGGAATGTCTTACCGTCTTCTATGTAACCTTCTCCGTCATCTACACCGAACTTATCCTCTTTATTTCCGGTTTCCACATTGTAGAGCAGACTTTTGTCAGCCAAGTCATGAGAAAATCTTCCGGCGTTGTCCAAACCGGATTTATAAAAATTTTTTTATTATTCAATATA
>ENA-UOOK01005364-UOOK01005364.1-fermentation-metagenome-genome-assembly--contig:-NODE-5364-length-12911-cov-3.898647_pt1 | contig 12911 bp, 8 predicted proteins | sample MGYA00245777_ERZ724023 | MGnify/ENA primary metagenome ERZ724023 (study PRJEB28704, sample SAMN03018312) | fermentation metagenome | biome: anthropogenic terrestrial biome; feature: soil; material... | reverse complement strand
CCCAACATATAACGTTCACCTACATATAACAAAGAATAAGAAACATGTATCCATTTGGTTTTGAGAACCACCACCACCGAAACGCTGTGTTTAGGCGTATATGGAATTTGGTGTTTATAATTTTTAGCCTTTTCATCACTTATATCCACGACATATTGATAGGTGTAGTTTATCATATATTCCGTTTGAATGTGTCGATGATATTTCATTTCCACCATCGCTTGCACATTCACCCCTGTTACCAACACTTTGCCGAGATTGATCATCGACCAAACAAAGAGGTTCTTATTGGGAACGGCAATAATCTTATCATTTACCATATTATGATAAACATCAGCACTAAGTGAAACATAAGGCAAAAGGACGTTAATATATTCCACCCATTTAACACCCACATCGAATTGTTGCGTACGTTCGGGTTTTAAATTTGTATTCCCTACTAAACGGTAATACAAATCATTAAATGTAGGCATACGGAAAATATTCTTATAGAATGCTTCTATGTAAAACGATTTCTTTTCAATGGGTTGATAAGAGATATGGAAGGAAGGATTCAGTCTGTGTCTAAATGTTCCTTTATCTTCGCTTTTTACAATATCATATATATAAGAATGCAACAAAGTGGCCGAAAGCGAAAACTTTTTCAAACGAAACAAGGTCGAAGCCGCCGTTAAGGATGTGTAACGATACGGAAGAGGAAAATCCTCCATAGATGTATGCATGTCATTAAGAAATAAATCATTAGAAAGGGATAACGACAATTTAGGAGTAGCCTCATACAAAACGGCATTGGAAACATAAAACTCACGCTGCCAATATTTATTATCTAATTTACCTTCCACATTGAGATAATCGGGATCAAGATAACGTAAATAGCTGTAATTCCATTTGGCATTCGATTGAAAGCGCAGTTTCTCTTTAATATTATATTGATAATGCAATTGAGCGAACAGATTTTCATCCCACAAACGTTGACGAGAAGGAAGGGAATAAAACACCACAGCACCCGGTAATCCTTGCTTGGCATAGTAATAAAACACTTTGGCGTTTAATTCCTGTTTAGGATTTATTTGTAAATACACATTGGCTTCGGTGCGATAGCATTGCATATCGGCATTCTCCCGACGAAAGCGCAGACTGCTGTCGGCGTTTTGGATGCTAAAGGGGTAGTTTCCTTTGTTATACATGTATTCTCCGTAAAAAGAAGTAATGATTCTTTTCCCTATTTTGTTTTCCAACAACACTGTCGGTTGATATAAATGGAAAGAGCCTGTTTTAAAGGAGACATTCACATTCCAGGGCTTATTTTCTTTAAAAACAGCTTTGCGAGTATTTAATTGCAATAAACTTGCTGAAGCAAAGGAACGCGCCGTTCGGAAAATATCAGTCCCCTCTCCTACATACAAAGTGATGCAATCTGTATTATCCAAAGAAAAGCGTCCGATGTTAATCTGACCGGTTTGATAGTCGGAAACGGTCAAGCCGTCGTAAGCCACCGCCGTATGATTGGCACCGAGGCTACGAACCGAAACGGTTTTCAATCCGCCCAAACCACCGTAATCCTTCACGATTACCCCCGAGAAGTATTTCATCACATCCGAGAGTTGAAGCGAGGGAATGGAACGTAGCGTTAAACTATCCATTATTTGTGTCGAAGCCGAATGAGTTTCCTTTTGAGCATTGCGTTTGTTATAAATGGTAACACCCTCTAAACTCTTCGTTTGCAGACTGTCCTTTTGCTGAGCACAGAGCGTAAGAGGAAATAATCCCGTACAAACGAGGACATTCAGTAAATAAACAAATATTTTATTCCGACTATACATATTTCAAGTTCTTCCGACTATCAAACATTTGTATTCGCCTACTCGAAAAAAAAACGTAAGATAAAATGATAAATCATTTGGTCTTCAGCCATTTCCTCGAAAGCTTGCGAACACTCATTTGGCAGGTCTTCTGACTTACTCCCGTTTTGATTGCCTTCCCATTTCTTTCAGATTGAAACAGTGGCAAAAGTTTTCAAAACGTTTAAAGAGCTTACAGCAGCGGGACTGTCAAGGATTTGCACCTTGTTCCCTTTTGATCGTACACCCTTGCGGACTTCCGAACCAAATGCGATGCAAAAGTATATCTTTTTTGGTATACTTGGATAAATAAAAGAAAAAAAAATGTTTTTTAATAAACAACTTATGGATAATAATCAAAGTAACAAAAACCAACGCAGTGGTAATTGAATGCAATTTTCCTTAAGCACAGGCGAGGCAATGCCCTGTGAAACTAGCAATCCATAACGACAATGTATATTTGAACATTTTATTTGTTTTGTTTTTGTTTTATTTGTTCCGACTTCCAATAAAACCGGTTTGTGTCGTGTTTCGATAACGAAATCAGGATTTGTTTCCTTACCGGTTGTTAAAAATGAAATTATTCCATCGGTTAAACATCTCCTAAGATACATTACAATTAAATCTTCCATTAATTTACTTTTGAATTGTTCGGGCAAATCTTGTCCGTATAAAGTGGATAACAATGCACTGCGTAAAGAAGGAGACATAAAAAAGGCTTTTTTATTCTTTACAATTTTAGCATCCAATCCGCCATAAGGAAGCAGAACATTTAAAAGTTCAGCTTTTGCTAAAATATCTATCAATTCATTAATTTCATTTTGTTTTACACCGATAATTCCGGCTAATTTTTCAGGATTTATTTCATCGGAACCGGCAAGACGCAAGATAAGCCGCTCGATTTTTGTGGAATCGGTAAAAGAGGAATTTAACTTCGGAATATCTTCCAGAATAACACGTTTAAATAAATCAAGAATACTATCATTAATACTTATATTATTTTCATAAAAAAGAAAATTCGGAATGTTTTGGTAAGCTATATATCTTTGCCAAAGCTTTTTTAAGTCTAATGTATTATAGTCATTAAAGCGTTGATAATAGTTGTTTACATCTTTTTCAAGTAAGTTGATTTTCGAGAAAGCATCTTGAATAGTTTCACTATAAAATATAGCTTCTTTCATATTAGCGGATAAACCCTTGACTGGTGTTAGCATACTACCTTTAGTTTCCAAATAAGATTTTACGGCAACATACTCACTAAACTTAAAGGGGAATATTTTTTCAATATGCATCCTTCTTGCCAAATCGGCTGTTTGATTCAAAAGCAAAGCGGAAGAACCTGTACATAAGATACAAGCCGTTCTTGCTTCGTCATACAATATTTTTAATGTTTTACTCCAGTTTTCATCATCGTGGACTTCATCAAAAAGCAAGGTGATGGGTTCATTTAGTTGATTAAATCGTTTTTTTAAAACATGTCTTTGAAATTCTTCAAGGGCTGTATGTAAATCTACACCCAAGTTTTTAAGTATATTGACGTTGAAGAAATAAATCTGTTTGTTATTTTTTCCATAAATATAATCTGCCATCTGCCATAAGAGTGTCGTTTTCCCCACTCCACGTAATCCAGCCAAAGCAATAAACCTTGGTTCTGAACCGGATGTAAAGAAGTCATTTACATATTTTTGAAGAAGTATATACACCCAACGTTTCGGATAACGCAGTTTAATGATAGGATGAGTCAATCTGCTATCTATAACAACCTTTGTTACAAGAGTGTTTTCCAAATAATATTTTAAATTGCCATCCCCTTTGTTCATCCTTTATTATTTCTAATTTTTGATGCAAAAGTAATCATTTTTTTATTCCGTTATTGCCCGATATAAATTACGCTATTAGCAACAGTTTCCTCGCTTATATAAGTCTAAGCATATACCTTATAAAATTATGAAGCAAAGAATCTGTTGAATTTTATCAAAAAAAGGTAAAATCAATTATAAACAAATCAAAGACTATCGAATGCAATAACCTAAAACCGTTTCGTATACACATGACAATAAGGCAAAGCACCTTTTAGTTGATAATAGTCCTGGTGATAATCTTCGGCCGGATAGAAGGCTGATGCTTGTGTAAGTTTTGTTTTCACATCATAGCCTTTGTCTTTCAGTATTTGAATCAGTTTTTCGGCAATTTGTTTTTGTGTATCGTTCAGATAAAAGATTTCAGAACGGTATTGCAAACCTACATCCGGTCCTTGACGGTTTAGCTGAGTCGGGTCGTGGATTTCGAAAAATAGCTTTGCCAAAGTTTCATAATCGGTCAGTTGGGGGTCGTAAACCACACGTACTGCTTCGGCATGACCACCCACATTTCTACATACTTCCTCATAATTAGGATGTTGCGTTGTTCCTCCGGTATATCCGTTTTCGACCGAAATCACCCCTTTTTGTCGTTGCATCAGGTGTTCGACACCCCAAAAACAACCACCGGCAAAAACAGCCACCTCTTTCTCATTTAATTCTTTATATTGTGCCATAATATCAATTGATAATAGATTAAATAAACTAATACATAAAACAAAACGAAGCGTAGTAACACTTTGTATCATGTCTTGATTTTTTATTGATAACAAAAACAATGGAAATAAGTTTAAATTTCATTGTAAAACAACAATAAAATGTATGATTTATCGTAATACAATAAAAACTTTGATGTATGAGAATGGAAAAGAAAATAGTATGTTTTGTAGTTTTATGTTGTTTGTTTTCTTTGCATGCATGCAAGGACTTTATGCAAAAGGAGCAAGCGACAGCCATCACGGTCGAAGTAATGAAGGTAAACACCTATAGCGACACCTTATATCAAAACTATATCGGAAAAATAGAAGAAGAATTTTCTTCTTCCTTAAGTTTTTCCGTACCAGGCAATGTAGAACAAGTATATGTTCGTGAAGGTCAATATGTTGAAAAAGGTCAATTGTTGGCAAGCTTAAACCGTGAAAACTTACAAAGCACCTACGAGGCCGCTTTGGCTATGTTGAAACAAGCCGAGGATGCCTATCATCGGATGGAACAATTACATAAAAACGGAAGTGTTACCGAATTGCAATGGATGGATATGCTGACACAATTGGAAAAAGCCAAATCGTCGGCCAATATTGCGAAGAAAAATCTCTCAGCTGCCGATTTACATGCTCCTTTCAGTGGCATCATCGGTAAACGCAACATCGAGAAAGGTATGTACGTAATGCCTACAATGCAAGCCATCAGCCTTTTAAGCAATAAGAATGTAAACATTAAAGTAGCCATACCCGAAAACATCATCTCCTCTATTTATTCCGGACAAAAAGCCATCATACGTGTAGCAGCCTTAAACGACCGACTCTATGAAGGTAAGGTAGAAAAAAAAGGAGTCGTTGCCAATCCCCTATCCCACAGTTATGAAATCATTATACCGGTATCTAACAAAGACAAACAATTGATGCCCGGCATGATATGTAACGTAAAAATACTAGTTAACGACACCATTCCTTATATTGTATTGCCCCTGCAAGCAGTAAAATTATCCCACACTGGCAAACATTATGTCTGGCTGGCAAAAGATAGCACGGCACATAAACAATATGTTGTTACCGGACCTCTGCAAAAAAACGGCATTGTCATTCTCGACGGATTGGAGTTAAATGATTTGGTCATTACAAAAGGACAGCAAAAAGTAAGTGAGGGTTCTAAAATCAATTTCCGATGAACAGCCGCATAGAACGAATAGTAGCTTTTGCCATGAAAAACAAACAGATTGTTTTTCTGTTTGTGGTGATGTTAATGCTTTTCGGCATGTATTCCCTGTTTATTATGCCTAAACAGGAATTTCCGGTATTTACCATTCGTCAGGGATTGGTAATTGGAGTTTATCCCGGTGCTACTTCGGCCGAAGTTGAAAAACAACTCACTAAACCCTTGGAAAAATATCTCTTTAGTTATAAAGAAATAAAAAAAGACAGAACCTTTTCCATTTCCAAAGACGGCTTGGCCATCATAGTGGTCGAACTGAACGATAAAATCAAAAACAACGATGAGTTTTGGTCGAAATTCCGTCATGGACTGACCGAATTCAAGCTAAAGCTCCCTTCGGGAGTATTGGCATTAACCGCCAACAATGATTTCGGCGAAACATCGGCCTTACTTATTTCCATTGAATCAAAAGATAAAACCTACCGTGAACTCGAACAGCACCTTGAAGATTTGGAAAACCGTCTCCGACAAATCAAATCGGTATCTAACTTACGTCACTACGGTTTACAACATGAACAAATATCGGTTTATATCGACAAAGAGAAATTAGCCGCATACGGCATTAACAGCTCTACTTTATTTGCCACTTTATTTGCCCAAGGATTTAGTACGGTCAGCGGGAAGGTAAGAAACGAAGATATAGCCGCCCCTATATATATTTCCGAAACCTATCAAAACGAAAATGATGTTGCAGAACAAATTATTTTTACCGATCCCAAAGGCAACATGATACGCTTGAAAGACATCGCCACCATCAAACGTGAATACTCCGAGCCAAGTAATTACATCAAAAACAACGGCAATAAATGTTTGTTGCTGTCATTGGAAATGCAAGAGGGAAAGAATATCGTAAAATACGGTAAAGATGTGGATAAAGTGTTAAAGGAATTTCAAGAAGAACTTCCTCCCGACGTCCATCTTTTCAAAGTCGCCGACCAACCCGATGTGGTAAACAAAGCGGTGAATACTTTCTTGAAAGAAATGATTATCGCTATTTGTACCGTATTATTGGTTATTATGTTGTTGCAACCCTTACGAGTTGCATCCATCGCTGCCATGACCATTCCTATCACCATTTTCATATCCATTGGTATTCTTTTCGCCTTAGGATTTGAACTCAACACAGTTACTTTAGCCGGTTTGATTGTAGTCTTAGGTATTATCGTGGATGATTCGGTGGTTATTATCGACAATTATCTGGAAAAACTCGACCATCAGATACCGGCATGGGAAGCGTCTGTATCGAGTGCCAAAGAATTATTCAAATCCATTTTATCGGCTACGTTAGCCATCAGTATTACCTTTTATCCTTTCCTGTTTACCACTACAGGTATTTTCCATGATTTTATGTTGGCATTTCCGTGGACGGTTACCATTACCTTGTTTATCTCTCTTATAGTAGCCATGCTGTTTATTCCTATCATACAATTTACATTCATAAAAAAAGGACTAAGAACACACGGCAAACAAAAAAACAACCTGAGTTTTAAAATAGCCGAATTCATTCAAAAACAATATAATAAAATCATACATTTGGCATTCAGGTTTCCACGTACGGTCATCTTAATTGCTATAGGTGCCATTATAACCGGAGTGTTGGTATTTCTGAATCTGCCTCAAAAAATGATGCCGGTAACCGAAAGAAATCAGTTTGCCGTTGAAATGTATTTACCCACCGGCACTCCTATCACCACAACGGCACGTATCGCCGATTCGCTTGAATCCATGCTAAATAAAGACAAAAGAATCACCTCGATAACCTCTTTTATCGGAACCTCTTCGCCTCGTTTTCATACCTGCTATGCCCCTAATATGCCCGACCCCAGTTATGCCCAATTCATCGTAAGTACTTCCGATTTCCAAACTACCAACGAAGTATTGAATGATTATAGCGAGTCTTATGCCGATTATTTTCCCGAAGCAAACATCCGCTTCAAACAATTGGATTTTGTATTTGCCTCCTATCCCATTGAAATTCGCTTAACAAGTAATGATTTAAACGATCTGTTAGAAGCCGAATCCATCGTAAAAAAGGAAATCAAACAAATGAAAGAACTGATTAACCTGCGCAGCGATTATGGAGAACAACAAGCGGGCGTATATGTTAACATCAACAACATCGAAGCCAATAATTTGGGAATTAGCAAAGTGGATGTTTCCAACAACCTTGCATTGCGTTTCAGTAACGGCATTCCCATCACTTCCGTTTGGGAAGGCGACTATGCTGTTGATATAGTGTTGAAAGCCGATAACAACACTTCAAATACTTTTGAAGATATCCCGAATGAATATATTTCTACCTTATTAGGCAATGCCGTCCCTTTACGACAAATTGCCACCGTAGAAGCCGACTTTAATCCCGGACAGATAGTAAGGCGTAACGGCTTGTATTGCATCAGTTTGTTATCTGATGTGAAACGGGATTACAATGTAGTGAATACGACCGATAAAGTAGAAAAACTGATAAAAAACAAGTGTACACTTCCGGAAACAGTCGAAGTACAATGGGGGGGAGTGAGAGAACAGGATCTAATCCTAATGCCTATGATTGTTTACGGGCTGATAATAGCCGTTGCCATTATATTCATGATATTGGTTTTTCATTTCCGTAAAATCAACCTGGCATTATTGATATTAGGAGCTGCTTTACTCTCTGTATTTGGTGGTTCGGTAGGCATTTTAATTATGGGTATGGAATACTCTCTTACCTCCGTTTTGGGATTGGTAGCATTGATGGGTATTATCGTCCGTAACGGTATCATTATGTATGATTATGCCGAGGAACAAAGATTACATTATAACAAAAGCGCCTACGAAGCGGCCATAGAAGCAGGCAAACGACGGATGAGACCCATTTTCCTTACATCGGCGGCAGCATCTATGGGCGTTATCCCTATGATTATCAGCGGAAGCTCCTTGTGGGCTCCTATGGGTGTTGTGGTTTGTTTCGGCACCTGGTTGTCGATGTTGTTTGTGGTTACCGTACTCCCTGTTAGTTATTGGATTGTTTTTCAGAAATTAGACCCTAAAAAAATATTTGTGGTCAGAAATAAAAGAAACAAATTATGAAAAAGATATTTTTAATATGTTTATGTGTGATATGTAGTCGCTTGCTACCGGCTCAACCTACGTATACATTAGATTCCTGCCTCTCACTCGCTTTGCAACAGAATGTAAAAATCAAAAACAAACTGCTTCAAATCGACATGGCACGACAAACCAAAAAGGAAGCCTTTGCCAATTATTTTCCCAAAGTATCCGCTTCGCTTTTGGGTCTTTACGGTTCCACGAAAGGAACGGTAAACCTCAACATGGAATTAAGCGTCGATCCCATGAACATCCCCCTATTAAACATCACCACACCCGCCTTCACTTTCCCGTCTTTCAACACCAACATTGATTATTCCTTTATCCAATACGGTTATTCGGCCGGTATAAAAGCCATACAGCCTTTGTTTGTGGGAGGACAGATATATTACGGCAATCGTTTGGCTAAAATCGGTGTCAAAGCCGAAGAGCTACAATTGACGTTAACACAATATGAAATCAAACAAAAAGTAGAAGAATATTTCTGGCAAATCGTATATTTGAAAGAACAACAAAAAACCATTCGTATCATACAAGAGCAACTAAGCCAAATCAGTAAAGATGCCGGAGTAGCCGTACAAGCAGGAGTAGTTCATACGAATGATTTACTTAAAATTCAACTCAAAGAAAAGGAATTGGAAGCTGCACGCCTTAAAGTCGAAAACGGCATTCGCATGCTTAGCCTCAGTTTGCGACAATATACCGGCATCAAAGAAAGGGATTTTAACATTATTTACGACAGTTTAACTATGCCCGAACATCCTTCCATCTATTATGTAAATCCCGAAGAAGCTGTCAGCAAACGCATTGAAAACAAACTATTATCCTATCAAGTGGAAGCCTCCAAATTACAAACAAAAATGGAAATCGGAAAGAAGCTGCCTACCATTGCCGTCGGGTCAACTTATATGTATACCGATTTAAGCAATATCGACAATCAAACGGGTGTTATTTTCGGTACCCTATCGTTGCCTTTGAGCGACTGGTGGGGAGGTGCTCATACCATAAAAAAACATAAATTACAAGAAAAAATCAGTCAAAATGAATATCAAAACACCTTGGAACTTCTATATCTACAAACGGAACAAGCATGGAATGAATTAAATGAAAGTTATTTGCAAATAGAAATAGCTGAAACGGCCATTGCTGCCGCCCAAGAAAATCTGAAAACAACCGGCGACTGTTACCAAGCCGGCACTGCCACCCTATCCACCCTGCTCGAAGCACAAACTTTGCTTCAACAAGCTCATACACAATTCTTAGAAGCCTATACGAACTATTATAAAAAGAGAACCGTTTATTGGCAACTAACAGGAAGATAAATTTAATTTATAGGTTAACTCTTACCCCCACTGATACATCGATTCGTGATAAATTCTCATAAGTACCTTTAGAAAGAGTAACATGTTGGGTATACCCTCCGGAAGTAATATCACAACTAGTTAAGGTTGCAGCTATAAAAGAGAATTGAAATCCTAATGCTATATTTTTTGTTAAACCAATGTCATAGCCAACATCCCAAAGCAAACCCAAGGTACTTCCTTTGATTCTTATATCAGATAAAAGAACCGCTTTATTATCATAGCCCACATACCCTATTCCGAAATTGAACATCAATGAATGTCTGTTATAGCTATCAAAAACACGGGAACTAACATAAGGAGCAATGAGATAAATGGATATATCATCACGCATTATACCATATACCACTGTTCCATCCATAGAGGTATAGGGAACATTCAGTAATTCGTTTTTAGCACGAAAATTCGTAGATTTTATGCCGAATCCCCATTGTTTACTCACATAAAAAGTGATATCTCCTCCATAATGATACCCCATCTTTAATTTTTTAACATAGGATTGATAGTCCATAGGAACCATATCTGAAACCTTACCCAAACGATAACTCCACCCTCCGGATAAAGCTATCTTAAAACGAGAAAAGCTTGCATGTTTACGCAAAATATCGGGCGATAATTCCGGCTGATAATAATAATTATATTGATAATACGTAATTTTATCCAAAGGAAGTAAGGTCTTCCGATGGCTATTATCGTAGGTAAATATAAAATAGACAAAATTGTCTTTTATTTTTGTTATTTTACAATTAAGGGAATCCCCCTCGTAGGTTACTATCAAATCCTGTGCATGAGCAGTGCTTAGGATAAAAGCTGTTGCTACCATAAGAAAATAGCGTAACTGTACTTTATAATTCATCTTACAAAATATTTTTTACTTACTCTGTTCCATCCATTTGACTTCTGTTTTTTTTTATCTTAGCTTATACTTCTTTTTTATTTTCAAGGAAAGTATAATAAATGTATTCAGCATCTTCGCCATCAATGATACAATCAATCATACGCCCGTCACTTGTAGCTATGATGTCAACACAATCTACTTTTCGTAAGTGTATCGAACTGAATTCATCTTTCCCTATGGCATTTTCAACAAGGTCTAAAACGGGGCGCCCCACAAAAACGCCCATGCTAACACCACATCGAATATAGTAAACCTTCCCCAATTCAATATCGATAGGCAATTCCTCCTTGACTTCGGTTCTAGCCCAAAGCACATAAGAACCGGCCTTCTTAATGTGTATTTCTTTTTTTGTTCTGTTGTCCACCCCACACAACAAACTATCACCTAAGTAAAGCTTATAGCTAACTAAGGCTCCCAGGCTACTGTTCCTATAGCACTTAACACCAACAAGACAGGTAAGAAGACTAAACCTATAACATTTCTTAATAATTTTATTCGTCTCATTTTATCTATATTAAAACGTAATATACTTAAACATTAGCATTCAGTATTTATTTTCAACACCTTGTTTCAGAATGCTGCTATCATCATTCCTGATTTCTGTTATCATTATTTTCTTGGCATGCGTTGAGATAGTCCATAATTATTACGGAAGCGGAGCGTGCATCGGCCAATGTTTCGTTGATTCCCATCGGACGTTTGCAACTGCCGGCTATAAACAAACCTTGCTGTGTGGTTTCGTTATCTTGTAAATGACAATTCAAACTTTGCGCAAAGCCGTACTCTCCTTTTATCTGTAATACATCGGCCAATGCTTTTGTGCCACACGAAGCTTCCATACCGACCATCAACACCAATAAATCGGTAGTCATTTTCATAGGAAGGCCTACCAAGGTATCTTCGGCTTTGATTTGTATCTTTTTATCGAAGGTAGATGCAGCTTCGGAGATACGACCTCTTACATAGGAAACATCGTATTTCTCTTGTGATTCACGATACATTTCTTCAAAAGACTGTCCCCACATCCGTAAATCCATATAAAAGATATATACATCGGTATCAGGCATGAGTTTTTTTACTTCAATAGCTTGTTTAACGGCCGTTACACAACATATCTTCGAACAATAATTATTACCCGATTTCTCATCGCGCGATCCTACACATTGTAAAAAAACAATGCGTTTGGGTGGCTCACCCATAGCATTTTCTATTTGATTATATTTAATCATTTTCTCCAAATCAACGGATGTAATCACACCATTGTAAATTCCATATCCCAATTCTTCTTTGCGTTTGGCATCGAAAACCGAATAACCTGTTGTTAATAATACGGCCGATGTTAGATATGATGTGTTCTTAGAGTCAACCACTTTCCATTCATCCCCGTCTTTTTTAATATCGACAATTTCCGTATCGCAGCATAGTTTGATATTGGGATGGAGTAATTTTTTATTTAGTTTATCTACCCTATCACTTGCCAACGAAAAGTCGGGAAATAAATACGCTTTATCCAAGAGATTGCTCAAGGTATTCAATGATTTTTCAAACAAAAGCACTTCCATGTTTTGATTGGCTAAAACAGCGGCGGCTTCAATGCCGGCCGGTCCTGCTCCTATGATAGCTACTCGTTTCATATATTATTATTTTTTATATTCTATACCAATAAATTATTCGGTCGTTCCGGCTTTGGCAATATCTGACCGGAAGCGCCTTTGTATTTTTCATTCGGATCGTAAGGAATTCCGATTTTATTTAATAAGACTTCCGATTGAACCTGATGTAATTGTAATCCTAAATTCCAAGGATTATAGCCCAATAAAAGACCGGCCATTTCTTCATACGTCAAAACAGGAATACCGTAACCGTCTTTATCGTAGGTTTTATGTTCCATTTCGTCCTCTTGCTCTCTGTTTTCGCTCAAATAGCGTTTCAA
>ENA-UOOK01005362-UOOK01005362.1-fermentation-metagenome-genome-assembly--contig:-NODE-5362-length-12916-cov-56.221445_pt1 | contig 12916 bp, 6 predicted proteins | sample MGYA00245777_ERZ724023 | MGnify/ENA primary metagenome ERZ724023 (study PRJEB28704, sample SAMN03018312) | fermentation metagenome | biome: anthropogenic terrestrial biome; feature: soil; material... | reverse complement strand
CCAGGCTGCCGACGAGCAGGGCATAGCTCTCCATTTGTATAAGAATGAATATAAAGAGGTAAAGGAAAGCAAGCAATGTGCCTACCAAAAAACCGTTCTTACGGCTTTTCAGGATGCTTCCCATGTGGAACATGATCAAAAGGGTGGTCATGACCGCCGCCGCAAGGTACGCGAGATTAAACCCAAGCAATTCGGACATGGAAAGCAACAGGGTATAAAACAGCACTAAAGCCAACCCGACAAGTATATATTGGAACGGGTTTACCGGCTTCTTTTGCAACAGCTCTATAAAGAAAACCACCACAAAGGTGAGCAAGACGATGAGGATGCCGTATTTGACACTGCGCATGTTTTGCTGGTATTGGTCGACCGCCTGAATAAACCGCACCCCGAATCGTGACGATGCCATTTGATTAATGGCATTGCTGTCGTCGGAACGTATAGCCTGTCCGAAACTACGGTTAAGATCAAGCACCCTCCATTCTGCCGAAAAGCCCGCCTTATCTATATCCCGAGTTTGGGGAAGGAATTCACCGTCGAAACTGGGTGTTGCCCAATCCGACCGTATGGCGGCAGTGGTAGTTTTCCCCGTGGGAACGATGTATAGCCCATGCGAACCGTTCAATTTTAACGAAACGGTAAAAGGGAACGTTTCCTGTAAGGCGGAATCGGGATTGAGGGAATCCATTTTCGCGTTCAACCCCACACGGAACAACTCGTATGCGATGTTGGCATTTTTACCCGCTTCTCCCCTGCCGGTTTCCAGGTTTTCAACAGGAATTCCGGGGTCGAAGGTTGTGGTCTGCCCATTGCTCTGTAACGAAACATTGTCTTTTATGCCTTTCAGGTCGGAAAGTCCGATAATAATCCGCACATCGTCCCATTTAACCTGTGAAAGTTGTACATTCTGCCGGGTGATTACCGACCCATCAAACTGTCCCGACAAAACAATATCGGAGCCATAAACCGATGCGTCGTAAATGCCTCTTTTCCTTTTTTCTACCCGTGTGGAGATTTTTACATCCAATGTTTCGGGCAACACCAGCAAGTTTCTATTTACCGTGATTTCCTTTTTGTCCTCAACCCTGATTTCCTCATAGGGAACCACAAGGCAGGGCCCGGTAACGGTCTGTTCCCCTCCCCATTTCGATGTAATCTCCTGCACTGCTCCCTGCCGGGTGTTCTGCCGCTCGCGGATCAGCGACTGGATCATGGCCAGCGGAATAAGCAACATCACTGTAAGTATTGCCACGGAAAAGGCCTTGATGGTTGTAGAATACCGCTCGATAAGGTTTCGTTTTTCTGTTTCCATATTTTTTTACTTGTTAGATAAAGCTTTTTTAATCGGTTGCCTGTTTAATAAATGCTTCCAATGCTTGCAGATGCTCCTTGAAGGCTTGTTCGCCTTCACAGGTCCTGGAATATGTTGTCCGGGGTTTCCGTTCGATAAATTCCTTTTTCACTTCAATGTACCCCAATCCTTCAAGCGTTTTGAGGTGGCTTGCCAGATTGCCATCGGTGAGGCCCAGCATTTCCTTGAACGTATTGAAATCCACCTCATTATTCACCATCAGCATCGACATTATGCCCAGGCGTACCTTGCTTTCGAAAGCCTTGTTAATATCTTCGAGAAATTCCTTCACGATAACCTTTCTTTTCTTTCGATGCTTACGTAGAAATAAATTCCGTAAAGGATGTGCAAGACTCCGAAACCCGCAGACCAGAACAACAGCCCTTTTCCGGGAAAGAATGCACACAGCAGGCCTAAAACTATCTCTGCGCAGCCCAACCCGAAAATACTTCCGTAGGTGTATTTGGCGGCATTGATCAACGAAACACCGTAGAACAGCAACATGACTGGTGCAACAATCCCGACGTATCCATTGAGAAGCAGGGCCAGGCAAAAAATACCTCCGGTAGTAAGCGGCAGGAAAAAGTTGAAAAATGTCCGGTAAGCCGGTTTGTTAAAAAAAGACTGCTGCCTCTTTTTTGCTTTCCGTACCGAGAAAAAAAGGATCGTCCCCAATGCCAGGACAAACACAAGCAGTGCCGTAATAATAAGTTGTGGCGCAACAGCAAGCCACGGCGGAGCGGAATAACCGTCCGGCACGGAGTTAACCGAAGTCAGTACACTCCGGGCAATCCATGCCCCCCCCAACGCGTACAAACCGATAAGGATGGCGGAAGTGCCGCTGAAAGAGATAAACCTCGACGACTTCTCCATCATCGCCCTGATCTCTTTTACAGTTTCTATTGCTTCAATATTTTTCATAATAAAAAGTACTTTGAACTACAAAGTAAAGGATAAAAAATTAAAGCCGGCACAAAATACACCGACTTTAACTTATTTTAATTGTTTTTCTAGCGGCTGACCAACTCGATTGAAACCGGTCCCATAAGCCCATACTCCTTTAGCGGGGCTTTGGCTTCGGGCCCCGCAATGGTCCATGTTCTCCTGCTTTCTTCAGGCAACCCGGCATCGTACACCAACCGGTTGAACCAGGTACTGGTTACCTCCACCTGCAAATTATTCTCTCCTTCCTGCAGATACCGGGTAACATCCAGCACGTACGGTGAGGTCCAGCAAGTACCAACTTCCTGGCCGTTTATCCTTATTCTGGCGATAACCTCCACCCGGCCCAAATTCAAGTGGTACGCCGTTGTTCCAGACTTACGGTCTAACGTAAAGGTGGTCTCATAGGTAGCCGTCCCGGAGAAAGATTTCCCTTCTTCCGATACCGGGAAATCTTTCCAGGCAATCAGTTTTTGGGTAACCACCGGTGAGTTTTCCACTCCCCACCCTCCGGGAAAATAAACTTGCCAGGATGCCTGGCTTAAATCCAACTTTTCCGTTGGTTGCGGCTGTCTAAGCGGCTTATTCGATTTTCTATTTTTAAAAACGAGAAAACAGGAGCTTCCGGCCGGAATATCCAGTTCAACCTCCGTGTAATTATCCTTTACGTTGGAATTTACCGCAACGATTTCCCCGGATAACGGATCCCAAAGTTCCGCATTTCCCCGGATACGAAAAGAGGCCAAGCCCCGGTACCCCTTTTCAGGAGAGGTTGAGAGGAAATAGATGCCGGACTCACCAGTTTGGCGGTGCAGCCAGCGCAGGTCGGGGGAATGGGCAAGAATGTCCGGCGGGATATTTTCCGCTGTCAGAACGGTAGCTATATCGGATGTATTGTAAACTTTCCCTTTCCCCAGGGTAAGCATGTTTTTCGAGCCGTCTCCCCACAGTTTTCCGACGGCTTTGTCGAACCTCAGTTTTGTTTCATCCCCACCGCTTAAGGTAGCTATACCCGACGGGGCATCTCCGGCAAGAATCACCCCCGCTTCCACGAACGAAGCGATCTTTTCTAACGTTTCCGGCAACATCCTCCTGCAATCGTACAACCACAACACTCGGTACTGGATTCCTTCGGGAGTGACCAGCTTGCCATTCTTAACCGACAAGCGGTTCAACAAAATATCGGGATTGCAATAATCGTAGGAATATCCTTCGGGGAAAGGAAGTAACTGGGGCGGCTTATGATTTTGTTCGTCTCCCAGATACATCAATACGTCCGATACCGGGTTTCCCGTTTCCAGCATGTAATTACACCTCGCCAGGTAATCCGTGAACAGGGGCATGTGCTGCCACCAGGTCTGTAAGCGCAGGAACGGCGTACCGATCTTTGTTCCGAACGATGTGCCGGGAGGCAGGAAATCCGTACGCGGGTTATGAGTATAAGTATGGAAAACCAGATGGGTCACCCCTTTGGCAAAATGGTCATCGGCAATGTCTTTCAGGAAACGGGGATGTTCATCCCAAGTAAGGTTGAAAGAGGTGAACGCTTCTGCCGCCACCCTCTTTTTTCCGTAACCCCGCGCGGCAGAGACGGCCGGTCTGACCGGCTTGAATTCAATGCTCCCCACAAACGAATCCGAGCGTGGCTGCCAGAATTCACACATGGGAACATCGGCATGTTTGTAGTATTCCAGAATATCTCCGGGAAAAACATCACCCGATGCCGTCTCAAAAGAGACCGTCAATCCGTTTTCATCGGCCAACTTTTTTATCTCCCCAAAAAAGTTTTCCACCAGCAGATCGTTGAGGGTCACGCGCCAGTCGCGAAGAAACCGCGCTGTATTCTCCGGATTATCCACCACATACCCGAACAAGGCAGGCAACCTGGAGCGAAGGGCGTAGCTCCATTGATTATCAAATATTTTATCGAGATCGGTCGTCCAGGTCTGCGTCTTGCATTCCCAACTATCCAGCAGGACGCCTTGCAGCAATCCGTCTTTCAGCGCTCCATCTCCTTTAATCAAACGCCCGACGTACCCATCAAAGTTCGCTCTTATACCGCTAGGGTGAAGTTTGGTTGCCTCCCAGCCCGTTGCTTCGGGAGGAGCCGGTCCGTTTTTCTGGCCGGTATTGACGTGCCCTATGCGAAGAACGGTCCAATTCCCTGCAGGAACAACCCAGTTAAGTTTTCCCGAAGAATCCATATGATTGGATATGTCCACAATCGTGGAGGGATCAACCCAGGAGCGGGGATCCTGTTGTGGATATTCCTCCCTGACAATCCTTCTCAACGTCCACGCGGCTTCTGACTCCCAGTTCTGCTGACGGGCAGCAGAATAAAAATGGATGTACGGCAAAGTCATTTCATGCAGGTTGGAAATCTCAATCCGGTAAGAATCGGAAGGTGTCTCTGCACAGGCAATCGATAGGGGTTGATCGTCCTGCCAGTTTGCAGCCGGCATGTCAATAAATGCCACCCGGCGCCTTTCACCGGGCAAGTTGGCGTAAACGGCTACCTTTACTCCCGGTGCATAAACCCGGGCATGCGAATAGGAGTTTATGGGAGGGAATTCAACCGTTCGCAAGGTAGTCATTTCCGGAAACGTGATATCCACGACAGTAGGTTCATCCACCGAAGGAGGGATCGTGAGGGTCTTCCGGTCTACCAGACAATCGCGCCAAGACAAGCCGGAGCGATTGCTTGTGATCCCGGAAGGGATCAACCGTGCGCCAGTATCACCTTCGGGTGTTGGGAACGCGATCACAAACAAATCCCGGTAATCGCGCCACTCTTCCTCTATGTTCCCGGGCTTTGCCAGGGTTATCTCCGACGCGACACCTCCGGCCAGGTCTGTCCGCGAATATACCAGGTGCCGCATGGAATTCTCCGGTTCAATCCACGGCCCACCGGCATACGACCAGCCGGGACAATTTTGCATGGTAAACCGCAGATTCAACCTTTTGCACTCTTCAGCCGTCCATTGTACAAGTTCGTCCCAATCTTCACTTAAGGTCTGAATCTGAGGCGAAACACCGGGCCATTCTCCTCCGAACTGGCCATGGAACAACTGAATGCCAGAGATTCCCGCTTTAGCTATAGCTTCCAGGTCGGCGGTTATTCCCGGTTTGGAAACGTTTCCACCGATAAAATGATACCACGTTTCGGGGTAATACTCCCTGTCTGGCGTTTTAAACGCCTCTTCACTTAACAGGCCATTCTCCGATTCTTTTTTTTCCTGTGGATTCAAACAAGAAAAGAAAAAGAATAGGGACATGCTGTAAAGAAAGAAAAAGAAAAATCGTTCTTTTCGGCGCGACAGATATGCTTTCATTATTCGTTGATTTAATAGTTTCTGCAAAAATATCACATAATCATTACATAAAGATACTTCTTATTCTAAAATGACAAGAAAAACCTTATTCAATAACCTGAGTTTTGAATTAACGTCCCTCCACTTTTGTCAATTTCTGTGCGAGGTATAGGCAACCGGTGGTGTTGTTCATAATATGCTACCGGCGCAACCACTTTTACAGTATAACTCTTCTCTCCGTTCGCGGCTTTCTTAATCTGCATCCCCAGGATTTGTTTTATGGATACCTCTTCAAGGATTTTCCATCTTCTGACATCGAAGAACCGATGTCCTTCAAAAGCCAGTTCAATTCTTCTCTCATGACGTATCTTATCTCTTAAATCGGGCCCTGAAGAGTCAACAGGAGGCATACCTGCCCTTGCCCGAATCCGGTTGATATATTTTCTTGCGGCATCTTCATCTCCCAATTCAAATTTAGCTTCGGCATAATTCAAAAGAATTTCCCCATAGCGAAAATATATCCAAGGATTGGTGCTTAGATCATCGGTTCTTAAATTTACCGATTTAGAAGGATTGATAAATTTATAAAGGTAATATCCTGTCATGGTAGCATTCCACGGCACCACGCTACTTAGGGGAGAATCGATTCCACCGTCAAAAGTTTCGATCTCATGATTCTGAAAAATGCATCCGTCATAAAGTATGGAAGCATAAAATCTCGGATCTCTGTTCAGGTAAGGATTGTTTGGGTCGTATCCTGAAGCGGGATTCACGATGATGTTGTTCGAAGCATCAAGGCTGTACGGGAATTCACCGTTCACCATTTCATAATCCATCACAAGATTTTCAGTAGGATGATTATGACCGCCCCCGTATAGACTATTCGTACCGGACACTCCATTTATATTGTGATTGAGAGACTTGGTGAAATATCTTGCAAATATTATTTCATCATTATCCTCTAAAAACAGATTCTTATAATCGGGGTATAGTGTGTACTTTTTATCTAAGAGAACTTGTGCCGCTTGTGCCGCTTTTTCCCATTTAGCACGGTCATTGGATGGATTATTTAGTGGGCTTGCAGCATACAGAAGAACACGGGATTTCAGCGCTAAAGCAGCATCGGGTGTCACCCTCCCCTTTTTAATCTCACTATTGCCCAACAACAAAGCGGCTTCGTCCAATTCTTTTACGATAAAATCCACCACTTTATCGTAACTATCCCTCGCCACTGTCGTGTAATCATCGTCAAGCGCGAATACGTGTGTGACCAACGGCACATCCCCGTATCTCCACAATAATTCCGAATATAAATATGCCCGTATAAATTTCATTTCACCTTTCAGTCGATCCCTGATTTCCTCCTCAAAATCGGAAGACTCAATCTCTTCAAAAAATTCATTGATATCCCTTATCCTTGCATAAGCATACCCCCATTTATTGACATAAGGTGTAGTTGTTGTCCCCAATGTTGAAATATTGTCCGAAGTCAATTCTCCTCGCTGAACAGTCCATGCTCCTCCGTTATTGTGTACATCGTGCAATTCATCCGTTAGAGAACCCCATAAAGCCTCACTAAATCCGTGCTGAAGGCTGTTATACATACCGTTCACGTAAGACTCCACCAGCGCCTCGTTGGCCCATATCCCCGTTATCCTGTCTTTAGGCTCGATGTCGAGGATATCATGGCAACCTGTAAAAACCACCAAGGTAATCAGTATACTCAGATATTTTATTTTTTTCATTGTGTCGTAAAGTTAAAATGTTAAATTAATACCTATGTTGTAGACCCTCTGCTGGGGATAATACCATGGAGAAGGCACTTCCGGGTCATACCCGATCTCTTTCATATGATCATAAATCAGTAAGAGATTGTTCCCACTCAGGTAGACCCTGCAGTTTTGTAGTCCAAACCTCTTTATCCAGTTAGCAGGCAGATTATAACCGAGCTCCACATTTTTCAGCCTCAGGAATCCGGCATCCATAAGCCAATGAGTGGAAGGTTGCGTGTTCTCTCCCCTGCTCTCGGAACTCCTTGGCATCGTGGCATCCCTGTTTTCGGGCGTCCAGTGGTTCTTCACACGCCATTGGTAGTAATTCCCTGCTCCTTTACTCAGAGAAGTGGTCCAGTTCGTGGTGTTTAAAAAATTAGCATTTTCCTGACCCTGCAAAAGTACCGATAGATTGAAATTCCTATAAATGATCCCGGCATTTAATCCGAATATTATTTCAGGATCAGCAGTCTCATTGATTCGTATCCTATCGTATGAATTTATCTCCCCGTCTTTATTCACATCCTCATATTTGATATCACCCGGTTGGGCTCCCAATAGATGCGGATAGCTTTCAATCTCTGCCTGGTCTTTGAATATACCGATGGATCTATACAGCAATCTTGATCCTAAAGGCCTCCCTGTCGCCAATTGGTACTCTTCCGCCATCGGCGCTTCATCCGTGAAGATAACCTTATTCCTTGCGAAAGAGAAGTTACCGGAAATAAAATATTGGACACCTTTATATTGGGAATTGTAACTGATTTCAAGATCTATCCCCCTGTTACGGACAATCCCGATATTCTCGTCCGGCAATTGTAGGCCGGTATATTCCGGAATTACAGCTGATCGTTTAGTCAGTATATTGGATCTCTCCGAATTGAAAATATTGATTTCACCGCGCAATGCGTTCCAAAGATAAAAATCTATTCCGAAGTTGAATGTATTCGCAATCTCCCAGGTGATATTGGGATTAGGAACATTTAATGCATTAAGGCCGTTTACATCCACATCGCCGATCACGTAATTACTGCCAAATCCGTAGGCCGCCAAGTATTGGTACGCCGGAATATTATCATTTCCCATTTTTCCGTAGGATGCTTTCAATTTTAAGTAGGAGATAAAATCGACTTTATCCATGAATGCCTCTTCCGAAACATTCCACCCGGCTGAAACACCTGGAAAGAAACCGAACCTTTTGTCGCGCGGGAAGTTCTGGGAGCCGTCATACCTGAATGTAAACTGCAATAAATATTTCCGGGCATAATTGTAACTTAATCTCCCGAAATAGTTGATACGTGCCGATTCTCCTGCTGATCCGTTGTTATTCATATAGTTTCTGTCGCTGGTTCCGGCAAATAATTCGTGTATTTTGGTAGATACGAAGCGGCTCCGGGAACCGAGCAGGTAGTCGTAACTGCCGGTCATCTGTTCATACCCTACCAGACCAGCAAAACTATGTTGATTCCATTGCTTTTCGTAGTTCAGCATGGCATTCCATAAAAACATACTGTTGTTTCCGGTATCCACGCTTAAACTCGGGTCATCCGCTCCGAATCCGGTTCTTCCCCGGGTATATTCACCCGTATCTTCATCCCGGTAATAGACAAAACTCGGTTCATACCAGACTTTGTTGAAGTTGTTACTGAAATCATAATTGAAACTTCCGTTAAGGAATAATCCTTCAACCCAGGGAGCATTGATTCGGTAAGTGAGCGTGGATTGAAGCATTTTACTCTTTGACTTCCTGTATCCCTCGTTAGCACTTACTCTATTGATCAGGTTGTCGTTATCTCGACCGGGAGCCGGATAATCCGTGCCCGGCCATAAGGGAAACCAGGTAGGATGGTACAAGAAAATATGTGGATATATATCGTTGTAGTTGTAAGGCCTGATGCCATCCAACACTGTTCCTCTCAGATTTAGCCCGATCGAGGCAAGTTCTGAAATATTGGCATCGATTTTCGATTGCAGGTTATACTGCTCATGTTCGGTGATACCGTATTTATAATGTCCGTCCTGAAATGTTCTTCCCAGCGAGATCCTATATGTCATCTTCTCATTACCTCCATCCACTGAAAGATCCATACGGTTTTGCGGGGTGAATTTCTTCGTGATATAAGAGTACCAGTCTGTACTTGGATAGTACGGATCTGTACCGTTTCTATACAGTTCCAATTCACTGTCACTAAAAATAGCCGGCCTCCCGTGCAGCACTTCTATTTCGTTCTGGATGGATGCGAAAGTATAAGCGTCAGTCATTTGAGGAACCCTTGTGTCTTGTTGAAAACCGGCATTGTACGTAAAGTTGAAAGCAGGTTTGCCTGCCCGTCCGCGTCTAGTCTCCACAAGTATCACCCCGTTGGCGGCACGTGCCCCGTAGATGGCAGCCGTAGCATCTTTCAGTACGGTTATATTTTCAATATCGTTGGGGTTGAGCCTTTCCAACCCATCCCTCGGAACCCCGTCTATGATGATCAGAGGAGCATTGTTCCCCAGCGTATTTTTTCCACGAATAAAGATAGTCGGATTATCCAATCCTGGTTCTCCGCTTCGCGTGTTTACGGTAACCCCTGCCATTGTCCCGGCCAAGGAATTCAGGACGTTGGAAACCGGTATTTCCCGGATCTGATCCCCTTTTACGGAGGCAACCGAACCGGTCAGTTCTTTCGTCTTTTGCGTGCCGTAACCAATCACCACCACTTCTTCCAAAGCCTCCACATCCTCTTGCAATACAATATCAAGCGTTGCCCTGCCCTCAAGAGGTATCGTTTGTGAAACCATTCCCACATAAGATATCTCCAATACCGCATCCGCAGGCACATTCGATAAAATAAAATTTCCACCCGAGTCGGTCACGGTACCGGTGGAAGTTCCCCGTATCATTACAGATACTCCAATCAATGACTCTCCCTTGGTATCGTTGACTACTCCTTTCACTGTCACTGTTTGCGCAGATAAACACACAGAGAATGTCCATATCAAGAGAAGCATAATCCCTTTTGTTAAACTTAAAATTACCTGTTTCATTCCTGGTCTTTGCTTTAGATTAATTGATAAATTATTCGATATTATGTATCCCATAAAATCTTTATGTGTCATAGTATATGTTAATGTTTACAAGCCGGCTATTAATTCGATCCGTTACAAACGGCAAATACCTTGTCGGCGTCTATTGAAAAATCAAACGGATATTTCCGGCCAATGCCGGCTGAGAGAGAAGAGAGTTTGCAGATAACTGAAACCCGGTGCGGTAATGGGCAATCGTACAGGCAAAGAATGTATATGCGGGATAAAAAAAGAGGCGTGGACGATTGTCGCTATTCCTTACTACAGGCTCCGCAAGGGCCTTAACACGAGAATAAGACAATGTCCACGCCCTTATTGCTAAGGGCGCTTCCATTCTTTGGCCTCGTGTTTGAATTTTGCGGATTCGTAGTAAAGACCAAAAAAGCGCTTATATTAGTTTGTGCCGTTTTTTTACAACACAAAGATAATAATTCGTTTTAATCTGTTATGTTTTCATAGGCTTACTTTTTAACAATTCGATGATTCTTTACTTATATGTACGAGAGAATTTGATTCACTATCAACTTCAACCTTTTTTTTAACAATTAATCAACTCATCATAAGATGTTTGTTGTCGTCAACAACAATTTACCGTTTTTTTAAAACTATTCAGTAACAAAGGAATAAAGATTCTTTGTGAATAACGGAACAAAACAGGAGTATAATTATGCAATTCTCCGATATAATTATACGTATCTCACCAAAAGTCGCTATTTTTGTTTTGCAACTCCGAAAACAAACAACAAAAATGGAAACAAAAGAACGGACTTTAAAAAACACACATCACGGACACGCTATCAAGCGTATCCGGCATACCTTAGGGATCAAACAGGAAGTCCTGGCGGATATGATGGGAACCACCCAGGCGCGAATCTCCAACTACGAACAGAAGAAAGAACTGGAAGATGAGATGATTAATAGATTTGCCAAAGCACTGAATGTTGTCCCCGAACTGATCAGGGAACTGGAAGAAGACCCGGTAACGGTGATTATTGAGAATAACACCTTTGAGAAAGGAAGCGGCGCCGCATACTACAATGTAATCAACAACAACCCCGACCCTGTTGACCGTTTTATCGAATTGTCCAATGAGAAAACCGCCCTCTACGAACGGATGCTTGAACTGGAAAAAGAAAAAAACGCTCTTCTGGAACAGTTGTTAAAGGAGCGACCCTAAGATTCCCATTTCACTCTTTCCGACCACCCGGAAAGGCGGTGGGCTTCCCATCGCGAATGCCTCACAGCAAACTATCTTTTACACAACGCTTCGTTCAGGGCGATCACTCCCTCTTCGTATTGCTCGCGGGAAATGACAAACTGCATATTCACCTGCATCAGTGATTGGGCAAAACTCTCAACGTTTATACCCTTTTCGTGCAACGCCTTTGCCGCCCGATAAAGGAATCCAGGCATAGCAATGTTCGTTCCCATGGCACAGACAATGGCAGCCGGCAACACCGTTACCTGGTAAAATACCTCCTTGAGTACCCGGATAAGTTCGTGAGCCCTCTCTTCATCCCAGACCACCATAGTGATAGAATTGGCGTTGGTAGATTTCAGGATGTAGCTCACATTGTATTTTTGGAAATACTGCATGATTCGCGCATCGTAACCCACTTCGCCTACCATCATCGGATCGTGGATCTCCAAAGCGATCACTTTGCGTGACCCCGAAACGATTTCAACACGCGCCTCGGGCGAAATATAATCCCGTGAAATCAATGTTCCCGGATGTTCCGGTTCGAAAGTGTTTTTAATGCGTATGTTGATTCCAGCCAACTCCAGGGGCTTCGCAGCTTTCGGGTGAATAGCCTCCATGCCGATGTCTGCCAGCTGGTCGGCAATAATATAATTGGTTTGTCCAACAGGAACACTGTTTTCTACCCCAACAATTTTAGGATCGGCGCTGGAAAGGTGGTATTCTTTGTGTATAACCGCTTCATCTGCTTTCACTTCAACGGCGATCTTACTGAAGGTTACTTCTGAATATCCGCGGTCAAATGCGCGCATAATACCTTCTGTTCCTTTCGTATATCCTGTTGCCACACAGACGATATTGCTAAAATCGACTCCTGCAAATTCGCGATGGATACGCTGGTCAATGGTCAGCGGCTCATTGTCGTTGAAACCGCAAAGGTCGATAAACCGGGCATTTATACCGTTATTGTTCAATATGTTGACCGAATTCCATCCCGAATGGGCTTCTCCAAGGGAAGCCAGGATTTCCCTGGCCGCCAGGTGGATGTCAGTCATGTTTACGTATCCCGACGCAAGTACTTTTCCCAAGCTGTAGAGCAGGGTTTTTGCCTGGTCCACTCGAAACCGGATAAAATCACGCGCTTCTTTCAAGTCCAGGCCAATGTCGGCAAATCCATCGTTGATCAGTAAGAGCCGTTGACAGAACGAGTCCAGTGCACTGCTGTAATCTTCCCCGTTCAAAAACTTGTTGTAAATCCCGGGCTCACCCGTCT
>ENA-UOOK01005361-UOOK01005361.1-fermentation-metagenome-genome-assembly--contig:-NODE-5361-length-12918-cov-10.319910_pt1 | contig 12918 bp, 8 predicted proteins | sample MGYA00245777_ERZ724023 | MGnify/ENA primary metagenome ERZ724023 (study PRJEB28704, sample SAMN03018312) | fermentation metagenome | biome: anthropogenic terrestrial biome; feature: soil; material... | reverse complement strand
AGGTCGACTAAAATCGACGCGAGGGTTCAAATCCCTCCTGCTCCGCCATATTGAATGCATAGGTTTGATACAAAAGCGAGTTAATAATTCGCCCTAGTATCAAGCCTTTTTTCATGCAGAAAGGGATGTTTTCTAATATATTCAGGGGTTTTTCATTGCAAATTATTACTGTCGGTAATGAATAAAACACTGAATTTATATTTTTTTGAATAAAACTCATCACGATTACTCTAAGATTTACACGATTGCCTTTACAATTTACAAGATTAGTGGATATAATATTTGTATAGGTTATTTGGATAGGAGGAGTAAATAAAGTGAATTTAAAAGAAAAAGATAACATATTGAACTTTTATGGAGAAATTAATAATGAATATTGTGGGCCATGGAATACATCACTTCAAAGCAAATGGTATGATTATGAAATAGCTAAATATTTTGAAGAGCATTTTCAAATTGAGAAGTCTTTGAATGTATGTAATGTTGGAATTGGAACTGGATATTGGGATAGATACCTATCGTTTCGTATGAATAAAGAAGCAAAATTAGTTAGTGTTGATATAGACAGTGATATTACCGAAACGTTCAGATTGTGCTTAATCAATGAACAGAATAAACGTAATATTGAAATTGTTAATGAAGATATTCTGAAGTATAATTCCACTGAAAAATTTGACATTATTACAATAATTGGTTCTACCGTAAAAGAAATTGGTAAATATGAAGAAACACTTAAAAAAATAATATCAATGATTAAAAAAGATGGATCAATATTTTATTCTAGTGTTGATAAAAGTGAAACAAAAGAGAACATTGAAACAGTTTTAAAATATACAAATTTTAAATTAACTGAATATATTAGACTAGAAGAATATGGAATTTGTTTGATTCATTCAAAAATAGTTCACGAATAAATTTCATCACAAACAAATTAAATATTATTTAAACAAAGCCATAATTTAGGGTGTGTAAAATCTTGCTAGGGGTGCGTAAAAAAACACTCAAGGTGCGTAACTTATCTATAGTGGTGCGTAGATTTTTGATAGGGGTGCGCAATTGTATTAAAATAGCTCATGTAACCCATATTGAAAGCATAGGTTTGATACAATCGTATCAAGCCTTTTTTTATGCCAAAATATCAAATATTAGCACTTTTTTGAGCGTTTTGTGGCATTTTTATCTCTAACAAGAGTATTTAGTTAGACAAAAATATAAAGACACTGTCTTTTGAGTTTGTACGTTTTAGCGAAAGCCTCCACATTTTAGCGAAAGGTCGCACGTTTTAGCGAAAGGTGTTTTGACGCCATAACAAGTCGACTTTTTCCATAAATTATGGTAGAAAAAATTAGTGAAAATTCTTGATAGGTTTAGTTAAACGGTTCATGTGGAGTCAGTGGAATAGCTTAGTTGAAGAAGTAAGTATAAAAGTATGTAAAAATAGTATTGATGATATGTGCACTAGTCAATAGAAAAGACACAAAAAGATAAAATAAATGGAAATTAGATTATTTCATTGATAGGATGAAAAATTATTCTTTTTTGAAGATTCAATAAAAAAAGACTAATATCGTTTGACCGGGAAGGATAACAGTAAAACAATAAGTCTTTTTTAAAAAAGAAAAACCCGAATTCAAATCAAACTATAGAAGCAATTTTTTGAGTTTATCTTTAAAGATATCAGCTAATTCATAATTATATGCTACCCTTAAATCAAATCTGCATAATTTTTCTAGCAGTTTGTCTCTTGGGGTTTTATTTAGTCTATTATAGTTATCTAATAAATAACGCAAACATTTTACATAAGCATCAAAACCATCTTCAGTATCAAATATTTTTAAAGAAGTAAGTAACCACTCAGGTTTATATTGATATGCTTTAGAGAGGTAAGTATTGATTTGTGGGCAGAAATAGTTAATAATACCGCCGATACCGGTTTCTTGTGATAGTTCATCATTAATATTATTAGAACATGAAATTAAAACATGAAGCATTAAATGTTCAATATAGTTAGCATATGTCAAGTTCTCTGGCATATGATATTCAAAAGGATAATCATACATTATATTATAATCTACAACACTAAGCTGAATAACAGTATCTTCTCTGTCATGATGTAAGAACAATCCCTCTTTTCCTCTTTTTATTCTAGTTTCCATAGAATAGTTGATATCATTTTTAAAATAAGGATATTGAGGAATACCGTATTTTTCCTTTAAATCTCTTAATAGTTCCTCATAGTTAGTATATTCATAAATTTTTTTCATGTTTTGCCTCCATATTTTTTTATTCTAATTTAATGTTACCATAGGAAAAATGGCGTAACAAGGACTTTTTTAAAATCTTTTGTAAGTATAGCATGTAATTTCTTACCTAATTGCGTATTAGCCTTACAAAGCCAAAAAAAACGAAAATAACATAATTTACCACAATTGTAACCGATTATACCAATAACCTATACGTAATCTAAAAATTGGCATTATTAATGATGCAATGATATATAATTTTTTTTTTAAATAAATCACTCTAGAAAACAAACAGAAAGAAATGAGAGAAGAATTTATCGCTTGTTATTGAGCGATAAATGTTGAGTTCCCCCCATTTACAGCGTTATATTATCCTTAATGAGTATCAAGATATCCTAAGACTAAAGCAGGACTAGATACTTATCTATTAGATATATCTTTGAGCAAAATAAATACTAATAAAAAGAAATCTAATTGGATCATAAGATTAAATACTAGATATATAGAACATCAAGAATTTATAAATGAAATATCATCTAAAATCTATGTTAATAACAAAAAACCTAATGACATCTTGGAGATTACTACACGGAATAGACATAAAAATAAATGAGTGCGTATAATCACATATTATTCGCACTCAAAAATAATCAATTATTTTCTATTTTAATGGAGAAGTTCCTTATGCTTCAAATGAAGTTGAAGGTGGTATAAATGCTAGGCTTAAAGAACTAATCAGATTTCATATAGGGACAACTATTTCTAAAAAAAGACTAATAGTGAAAGTGGTATTTATTATCTAAATCAGAAGGCGGTATAGAAGGTTTTATTAAGAGATACTTTTCATCTTAAAAGACCCACTTTTCTTTACTTAACTCGAAAAACATCAGAACACAAGCCTTGATGATGCGAAGATTCTTCTAATAAAAAGTCACAAAAATGTGATTTCGATAATTGAATTCTTTTCAAACGAAGAGTTATTTTCAAAGGCATATTTCAAGTGGAGCGGCACTACGAGTGTAGGAGTATATTGCATTTCAGCGACAAGTAGCCATTATGATTGGGCAATGAAGAAGATAAAGCGCCAGCTAAAGTATTAAAGTCGGCATTGTTTGATAATAAATATGGATAACTGGTAATTTGAGTGAACGTAAAGTATTTATCTATATTGGGTTTTGGACTTCTCAAAAGAACAACTTCCATATATATGTAAGTTATTAACAGTGCTTATTGTATAAATATAGGTAATTCGAGCCACATAACACTAAATGGTTTGATACAATTGTATCGGACCTTTTTTTTCGTGCAGAAAGGGAAGTTTCTCCTATATTCAGAAATCAATTGAATTATTAAAAATCGTTATTGAAACTATAAATCAGTTGATATTGTATACATCATATATTTAGTAACACGATTACGGCCGTAAATACACGATTACATTTTAATTTTAAGTAGGGGTTGAAAACCGGTCATGGAGGATATTGGAAGGCTTTAAATTTATGAGCACAGTATTGATATCGATAGTCTCAATCTCAAATTAATATAATAAGTTTGAACAAACGTAAAAAAACTATTGACAAATTAATTGAGTTTGTGTAAACTTAAATTATGAAAGCGAAAGAAGAGGTAATTATAGTGGATAAAATCAATGAAGTTTTATGGGAAGCAAAAGCAATAACAAGAAGTGAGGGCTTAGGTGATAGAGATTTCTTTATTGTTATAAGCAATGCATATCTTTACACTTGTGACAATAATCTCATTTACAAAAAAGATAATAGTTTGTTCAATATCGCAAAACAACTTAATGAAGGCATTTCATCAGAAGTCATTGAAAGGCTTTTTAACTTATTCAGTAAATTGAACATTGATGGAATTAGAATATTAATTAGTGAAATTTTATCAGGGAAAAACAATAGTTCAAACTCATTTATAGAAACTTCGAATAATTACATAAGCGAACTTGCATGTGAATTATTAGAGTTTGGTGATTCTGGAGAAACTGTATTAGATTTAGGAAGTGGTACTGGGAATTTTCTTGCTAATGTGTATAAGAAAATAGGAGATCTATCGCTGGAATCATCAAAATTGATCGGAATTGAAATTAACGCTGAAGTTGCAAACATTTCAAATATGGCACTTAGTATATTGGGGGATAAAAATACTTCTCATGAGATTATTACTGGAAATGCATTTGATAAAATAGAATATATATATTCCAAAGGCTATGTTTTTCCTCCTTTAGGCATGCGAAAAATTCTTGAGGATGGTGTAAGAAAGAGTCATTTGTTTCCTCACTTAAATCTGACAAATAGAAATACTGGTGAATGGTTGTTTATCGATTCACTGCTTAGTGGATTATCAAAAAATAATGGAAGAGCAATTGCACTGGTTTCTGGTAAGTCCCTATTTAATAATTCTGATTTAGAATACAGAGATGAGTTAATAAAATCAGGATTACTTGAAGGTATAATTGAACTTCCTACTGGGTCACTAACATTCTCCGGAGTAAAAGTATTTATGCTTGTATTCAGTCAAGGCAATACTTCAGTTAAATTTGTTGATGCATCTAGCATAGTTAACGCAGAAAATAAGAGATATGTTAATTTTGAGTTACCAGTTCAATTAATAAAAGCAATGTACTATTCAAATGAAGTAAAAAGTAAATCTAATTCTGAGTTGTTATCTGCAACTAACTTAATGCCCTCAACTATCACGGTTGATGTTAAAAAATTAGAAAATGGTGTTCAATTAAAAGATGTCGCTGAAGTATTTATAGGAAATCAGTATACACTAGGGGTCTTCGAGAACAAAGGTATGTTAACTGATAAAAAAACAGGGTATAGAATCTTGACATCAAGTGACATTGAAGATGGTGTGGTCTCTTGGTCAAACTTACAATCTATAGACTACAAAGACACTAAGTTCGATAAATTTGCTGTGAAATATGGTGATGTAGTGGTGACATCAAAATCATCAAAAGTTAAAACTGTAGTTGTAGATATTGAGCCTAAAGAAAAAATCCTCGTAACTGGTGGAATGTTGATTGTTAGACCGGATCAAGAAAAATTAAATCCAACATATTTAAAAATGTTCTTAGATTCAAAAGATGGGCAAGCAGCGATTAAGAGTATTCAAAAAGGTGTGTCCATTGTCACACTTAATGCGAGCGGTCTAGAAACAATAGAAATCCCATTAATAGATATTAAAAAGCAAGGTTCAAAAGCAGACAGGTATAACATTGAACTTTCAACATTGATAGCCTATAAGAATGAAATTAAAAGAATCGAAAAATCTCTTGAAAATATACTTTCAGACAACGAGGAGGATTAACGTGGGACATTATTCTAATAGTCAAATTGCAAAACTAAGAATCAAAATATTGGCAAAAATAAATAAAGAAATTGATATAGCTATTAAGAATGATGCTTTGGATGATATTTTTGACAAATATGGTGTAACCATTGAGGATAATGAATTATCAATCGTCATAACCAATAGAATGAAAATATTAGTATTAGGTGATTTGGCTGGTAAATTAAAGGATTATCAAATAGCTGCGAAAAGAAAAGGGATTGATCCAGGTAATGTAGAGTTTATTGATTATCAACAAGCTAAACACTTAAACGCAGGTAGACTTAAATATTCCAGTGAATACTCCGATATTATTATAGGACCGATGCCACATAAAATAGAAGGTATGGGAGACACAACAAGTTTATTAGCCTTAATAGAAAAAAATCCTAATGAATATCCAAAATTGATTAAAGCTGAAGCAAATAGTAAGCTTAAGATATCAATAACCGGGTTTTCTGATTATTTACTTAGAACAAGATTTTACGAAGCAATGGCTTAAGAAGTATAAGAATAAAGATATTATTAATAAAGCTTACCTTAACTATAGGGATTTTGATAAAAAATTGTTATTATATACTATATATAGTTAACATGATTTGATTTTATTTAGAAAAATATAATGAAAATGGAGAACAGTTAAGTGACAACAGCAGAAATTGGCAAATTAACAACAACGAATATACAAGAAAAGGCAAATCTAATATGGGCGATTGCAAATCACCTAGTAGGTCTATTTAAACCACACGAGTATGGCAAAGTCATTTTACCGATGACAGTACTAAAAAGATTCGATGATGCATTAAGAGAAACGAAACAAGAAGTTTTATCACTCAATAAGAAATTAAATGAACAAAAAACAATAGATACCATTAGAGATGGATTATTATGCAAAACTACGGGATATGATTTTTATAATGTTAGTCCATTTACATTTGCTAATCTACTAGCAGATCCTGATAATATTGCATCAAATTTTGATACATACTTAAAAGGATTTTCGGATAATGTAAAAGATATTATTTCCAACTTTAAATTTGATCAGGTCTTAGAAACGATGCATAAAGGGAATGTCCTTTATGTTGTTATACAGGAGTTTAATTCTAAGAAAGCTGATATGCATCCGGATAAAATCACCTCCATGGACATGGGCTATATTTTTGAAGAACTTATCCGTAAGTTCTCTGAATCCTATGATGAACAAGCAGGGGCTCACTTTACTTCAAGAGACATCATATATTTAATGGCTGAGCTATTAGTCGCAAATGAAAAAGAACACATTAAACAAAATGGTGTCGTTAAAACTGCATATGATATGGCCATGGGTACATCCCAAATGTTAGGGTGCTTAGATGAAAAAATGATAGAAATCAACCCGGATTCAAAGTTATCTCTATTTGGTCAAGAATTTAACCCAGAAACATATGCAATCGCAAAAGCTGACATGCTAATCAAAGGTGGAAATGCTCAAAATATGAAGTTTGGTGATACATTGAATGATGACCAATTTTCTAACTATGAGTTTGATTACATAATTTCAAATCCTCCATTTGGTATTGACTGGAAAAAAGAAGAAAAAGAAGTTAAACAAGAATATTCAAAGCTTGGATATGAGGGGAGATTTGGTCCGGGATTGCCAGCGATTAGTGATGGACAAATGCTCTTTTTACTTAATGGTGTCAAGAAATTAAAAGAGGGTTCAGGTCGAATGGCAATCATTCAAAACGGGTCTTCACTCTTTACTGGAGATGCTGGTAGTGGTCCGAGTGAAATTAGAAAATACTTAATTGAAAGTGATTTGTTAGAAGCAATTATTCAATTACCAACTGACCTTTTCTACAATACTGGTATATCAACATATGTTTGGATAGTATCTAAAAATAAGAGTAAAAACCGTTTAGGGAAAATACAACTCATTGATGCTTCTAATTGCTATGTGAAAAGAAGAAAAAACATTGGTAAGAAGCGTGTTGATCTAGATGATACATCAATTGACTTAATTACTAAAGCCTATTTAGATTTCAAAGAAGTAAAATATGAAGAAAATGACTTAGTTGTTGAATCAAAAATCTTTGAAAATGATTTCTTTGGGTACACAAAAGTAACTGTTGACTCACCAATTACAGATGAAAATGGTAAACCAATTCTTAAAAAAGGAAAACCTCAATCAGATTCAAAGAAACGTGATACTGAATTAGTGCCATTAAAAGAAGATATCGACGCTTTCTTTAAAGAAAATGTATTACCTTATAATTCATCAGCTTGGATGGATCGAAGCAAAGACAAAGTCGGATATGAAATACCATTTACAAGATTATTTTATAAGTTCGTTCCGCCCAAGGCATCCTCAGATATATTCGCAGAGATTAAACAACTTGAAGAAGAGGAAACATTACTTATGAAGGAGTTGTTTGGTAATGAATGATATTATATCGAATCTATACGAATCATGGTTTTCAAAAGGGTATCCACAAGATTGGAAAATATCAAGAATTAAAGACTTGATCTCATTAATAAGGAAAGAAAAGAATAAATCTGAGGAAACCCCAGTTATTTCACTAACAATTAATGGAGTTAAGCTGAAAAAAAATCTTAGTGAAGGGATGAATCCTGAAACATACATTGGTCATCAGCTTGTATATCCAGGTGATTTAGTCATCTGTCTTAGGGATCTAGATGGACCACTTCTTGTTGGAATATCTGAGCATTATGGATGCACATCCAATTTATATGTAATATTACAAATTGCTAATCAAAATATTGAGTATTATAACCATGTTTTTAAGACGATGGATTTCTTAAGGGTAATTGATGACTTTTCATATGGAATGCGTCATTCATATAATATATCCCAATTCGGTCAACTAAGATTACCAGTGCCACAAAGATATATTCAAGATAGAATAGTAAAAGAATTGAATACTTTAGAAGTAAAAATAAATCAATTAATTAATAACCAACAACAACAAATCGAAAAACTTAAAGAGTACAAGCAATCACTAATTAGTGAGGTTGTTACTAAAGGACTAGATTCAAATGTGAAACTTAAAGATAGTGGTATTGACTGGATAGGTAAGATACCAGTTCATTGGAATATTGTTCCCCTAAAATATTCAAGCAATATTACGATGGGACAATCACCTAAATCAGAATCTTACAATACCGAACAAGTGGGTAAGCCTTTTTTAGGTGGTAATTCTGATATTACGGATGGTTTTAGTAGTCCTAAGTATTATACTACAGAGATTACAAAAACCTGTAAAAAGGGTGATATTTTAATGTCTGTTAGAGCACCTGTAGGGACAATTGCAAAGTCTTCACACGATGCAGTATTAGGTCGTGGTCTGTGTAGCATAAAGTCGAAAATATCAAATGATTTTACGTACTTTTACATGTGTTTTTTGGAAAATAAGTGGAATGAGTATATAACTGGTACAACATTTGATTCTGTTAATGCTGATGACATCAAAAATATGCCATACGTGCTAGCACCTACGGATGAAATTTTACATTTGTTAGAATACATGAATAACAAAACAAAATTGATTGATAGACTTATTAAAATCATGGTTGATAAAGTAGTTTGCCTAAATGACTATAAAAAATCACTCATATATGAGTATGTAACCGGAAAGAAAGAAGTCTCATAGATGAAGGATTTTAAGTCTATTATTGGTGGTATTATAGTACTCATATTGATTGCAACAGGACTATTTTCATTTTTACTAGAATTTACAGGAGAGTTCATTAAACTTACTCTATGGCTCTTTCAACTAAGTTTGACTGATTTTGGATTATCACCATTTGCAGAGATTGGAATTAAGTTACTAACATTTGTTTTATCATACACAATAGTTGGTATTGTATTTAACGCATTAGGTTTTTTTGATTCAGACATCATGAAAATTGTATATTTTATTGCATCGACATTAATTGGTTTTGCTTTAAGCGCTGTAATCATGTTTTTACAAGAACATATCATCATAATTTCTTGGAGTATTTTAGGGATAACTATCATTACGATTTTCACAATATTATTGTTAATAAAGAAAAGAAACACTTAAAAGGGGTGAATCTATGAGAGATAATGAAAAAAGGTTTGAAGAGGATATAGAGTCTCATTTGATCAATCATGAGTATAGAAAACTATCTATGCAAGGATATGATGTATCAAAAGGTATTTATCTAGATATCCTTGTAGAGTTTATTAAAAAGACTCAAAGTAAATCATGGGAACGATATGAAAAATATTATGGTGATGAAGCACCTAATAAACTATATCGTAGACTAGAAGATTCTATTAGTCATCATGGCCTACTTCATGTACTAAGAAACGGTATTAAAGATATGGGGATAGATCTTTATATCTGTTTCTTTAAACCTGAATCAGAGTTGAATCCAACTTTAGTTGAACGTTATGAAGGTAACATATTAGGTGTAACAAGGCAATTTGCATATTCACCTTTCAATAACAATACGATTGATATGGTTCTATCCATTAATGGTATTCCTTTTATTGCAATCGAGCTGAAAAACCAACTAAAGGGACAAGATTATCGAAATGCCATGCATCAATGGCGTTACAATCGCGATCCAAAAGAACTGATATTCAGATTCAATCATAGAATATTGGTTTATTTTGCTGTAGACCTATATGAAACATGGATGACGACAGAACTTAAAGGTACTGATACACATTTCTTACCTTTCAATCAAGGATCTAATGGTTCTGGTGTCAGTGGTGGCGCTGGTAATCCGCAAAACCCTTATGGTTATACCACATCATATCTATGGGAAGATGTACTATCTAAAAATTCCATCATAGACATACTTCATCGTTTTATTTCTAATCCTAAAGACTCAAAGAAAATAATATTTCCTAGATATCATCAGTATGATGTCGTTAAGAAAGTATTAGCGGATGTTAAAGATAATGGTGTTGGTCAAAAGTATTTAATTGAGCATAGTGCAGGTTCTGGTAAATCAAATTCTATCGCTTGGATTGCATATAGATTGGCATCTGTCCATGATATAGATGATAAACCAATATTTGATTCAGTTATCATTGTTACTGACCGTATAGTACTTGATTCACAGCTACAAGATACGATTAACGGCTTTGAACATAGAGCTGGATTAGTTGAAGCAATTGATGATAAAAAGCGTTCAAGAGGCCTTACGGAAGCAATTAACGATAAGAAACGTATTATTATTTGTACCATTCAAAAATTCTTGTTTGCCTATAAAGATTTCGATGAAATGGAAGGTAGAAAGTTTGCGATTATCGTGGATGAAGCGCATCAAGGTCAAACAGGTGCAAGTGCTAAGACCTTAAGAAGAGCACTGATTGATAAGAAAGTTGCAATTAAAGAGTATGCAGAGATGGAAGGTATCGAAGAAGATGAAGTCGATGATACGGATGAACTTGTTGCAGAAGTATTAGCCCAAGGACAACACAGTAATCAATCTTTCTTTGCATTCACTGCAACGCCTAAAAATAAGACAATTGAACTTTTTGGCAGAAGAAATCCATCCACTGGAAAACATGAACCATTTCATGTTTACTCGATGAGACAAGCCATTGAAGAAGGATTTATTTTAGATGTACTCAAATACTATACAACCCTTCAAGATCAATTTAAGATAGTTAGAACCACAAGGGATAATCCTGAGGTCATAGAAGGACAAGCTAAGAGAGTCTTAGTTCGCTATTATAAAGAACATGGATTTACCATTCATAAGAAAACTGAACTTATAATGGATAACTTCTTAAATAATGGTCAATTTAGAATTGATGGTAAAGCGAAAGCGATGGTTGTTGCTGACTCAAGGCATAATGCTGTCCGATATTATCAAGCAATCCAGGAATACATAAAAAATAATCCGGAGTTAACCTCAAATATTGGGGTATTGGTTGCATTCTCTGGAGAAGTTAAACTTGATGGTAAATCTTATAAAGAAGCTGAAATGAATGTCGATAGTGACGGACATTATATTAATTCTGATAAGAAACTTAGAAAAGCATTTAGAAGTGATGAATTCAACATTTTAGTGGTTGCAAATAAATATCAAACAGGATTTGATGAACCGTTACTACATTCCATGTATGTTGATAAAAAACTTCATGGTGTGAATGCTGTTCAAACGCTTTCTAGATTGAATCGCGTATATCCAGGTAAGGTAGACACTTTTGTCATGGATTTTGTAAACACGCATGAAGACATGAAAAAGTCATTCCAACCATTCTTTGAAACAACCTATTTAGATGGCCAAACAGATTATAATCGTGTCTATGATTTAAGAACTAAGATACACAGTTATATGCTATATAACGATCAAGATGTGGATCTTTTTGCCAAAATCAAAATAGATGCAGCAAAGAAACAGGACGATAAAGCACTTGGTCGTGTAACAAGTATACTAAAACCTGTCATAGATCAGTATCTTGAGTTGGATGAGAAGCAAAAATATGAATATAGGGATCTATTAAGAAAATTCAATCATGCCTATTCATATATCACTCAAATCGTAAGAATTAATGATAAAGAACTCTTTAAAGAGTTTATGTTCATTTCTTATCTTATCAATCTATTACCTAAAGATACTGCAGAAAAAATTAGTATTGATGACAAGATTAATCTAGAGTTTGCCAAACTTAAAGAGACATATAAAGGAAGCATAGAACTAGAAAAAACATCAGTTGATTTAAAACCTGAGCAATCAGTAGATGCAAAAAGAAAACCTAAATCTAAAGACACTCTTCAAAGTATCATTGATAAGGTTAATGAGCAATATATGGGACAATTCACTGATAGTGATAAAGTCATTATTTCTGGTATTTTTGAGATGTTTATGAATGATCCAGAAGTTAAAAAATATGCTCAATACGCAAAAGAAAATAATCCAGAAATGTTCATTAAGAGTTTATTCCCTGATAAATTCAAGGATATAGCCTTAAGATTATTTACAGAAAATCACGAGTCATTTGAAAAATTATTTACAGACACATCCTTTTACGAAAGAGTAATGGATGCAATGGCTAAAGAACTTTATAAAAAGCTTAGAAAATAATAATATTAGCGATTAACTCTAAAATTGGAGTTGATCGCTTTTACATTATTTCAATCATTAAAATCAAGAGTGAATATAGGAAAAAACGGTGCTTCACTCACAAAATAGCGATTTTTGAAGAAAGGAGGAAATCTCCTATATTCAAAAGTGAAGAAATTAGTGAATATAGGGCTTATATATATGAATGCTTCATTCACAGCTGACGCATCGTTTGTAGGATAGGGCTTATAGCCTTGCCCTATCCCAAACAAAT
>ENA-UOOK01005360-UOOK01005360.1-fermentation-metagenome-genome-assembly--contig:-NODE-5360-length-12919-cov-4.368470_pt1 | contig 12919 bp, 12 predicted proteins | sample MGYA00245777_ERZ724023 | MGnify/ENA primary metagenome ERZ724023 (study PRJEB28704, sample SAMN03018312) | fermentation metagenome | biome: anthropogenic terrestrial biome; feature: soil; material... | reverse complement strand
AAAATAGGTCACAAATGGGTCACAATGATAAGAAAATATACCATTTTAACTAATATTAATAAAAGTTAATATGCGATAAACAGGGCATTTTATGGTATAGTGTTGAACTTGTTTTTGTAAGTGATAATCCTATCTGGTCCACATTGAATATCAAGGAGTTACAGAAATTTTGCAACTCCTTTTTCTTTTATTTGCGAACACATTGCGAACACCAAACACATTACAACACAACTCACCCTACTACCGAGTTAACTGAATTTTCTCTTCCATGTTCGCAAAAAGGCATTTTGGTATTCGCAAGACTAAGTTACTCCACATTGACTTCTGATCGCTACCTGGATTGACATGTTCCTGCCTTCCATCTTATAGAGGAAGAGCAGTTTTTTAAAATCTGTCGTACTCAACATAATTTTTGATTTTTAATGTGAGTACAAATGTAACATTTTTTAAGGTTCAAGCAAGATGCCTACCTTGGACGCTTACATATTGATGATAAAAGGACACTATTAAATAGGTGATATTACTATCGAGGTCTAATGTTGCTTAATTCCTCTTTCTATCAGACAAATCATTTTCTTTATGTCTCGTCATTTTCATCGAGACTTCGATGCGCGAACCCCATTTTCTTTATTTCCATAAATCTTCCGGCATATAAATAATTCATTTTAGCGACAAAAGTAAGACCATAATCAACGACTCGACCATTATAACCAGCTTTTTTTAGTACTAACATTCCTGCAAGCATCATTAACCTAGTTCCTACTATATAGATTAAATCTTGCTGATTTAATCTCCCATATAAATCATTCTTCGGTTTGGGAAATGAGCCGTGCAAGAAATAATTTCGACTATCCAAACAATACTTTTCTTCATCGTCGAGCTTTATACCAAGAGCTATAAATGGATCTTCTAATTTCTGTGCATTAGGTTGTTGCAATATCTGTCCAATTTTAGATTCCAACTTACTGTATACCTCTTTGTTTAGCCTCGTTTTTATACTTTTCAGAACTTTCAATAATTCATGGATAAGGTGCCCTGCCACATCTTTATCATCTATTAATGTTAAAGTTGTATGTTCTTTGGGCTTAAATTCATTAGCAACCGTTTCCAATGCAACAGAAGCTATACTTCCTCTAGTTATGCCATTAGCAACTCCTGCCTGCGTTATCAACAAGCAAGATCTTCTTAGTGATTCATTTCTATATAATAGTCCAACTAATTTTCCGAAGACATCTGCAGACAATTGAATTTTTTCACTCGGAAGATTAGTATAAGAATTACTATCTATTAACCGACATTCAGAGAACATTGTGTCATTATTTTGACTATATCCTATCCTTAAACCATTAGCCTTAGATAAAGACATTAAATAGCCAGAACTACCCAAAAAGGTTCCAGTTATTAAAGCATAAGCAGAAATAACAGCATCTTTAACCTTTATATAGTCATCATATGATATAGCCTTTTGAGACTTCAGTACAAACAAACTATCATCACCTGTAACATTAAGTTCATAAAAACAAAACTGATTCCCCTGCAAGTCAAATGATATAAGATTTTTATTAGTACTACTTTGATTTTTATCAGAGGTCATCAATAGCTCAATACCACTATTATATATTGATACTGCTTTATTTTTATCAGCAAATAAATACGTAGCAAATTTACCAGAATTCCAGATAATGTTACATTGATGTGTCTTTGATATAGTCTTTATACCATTTAAATCAGAATCTGTTTGAAATGCAGAATATTCTATTTCTCCCTTTACTGGTTTATCCCTACCATGTTTAAAAGTAACTCCAATTATATCTTTCCAAAAAAATAACAACTTTGCCCCACTTGGCTCTACCAGTAAAGAAGGCGAAACCCAAAATAGATCTATATCGAATTTCTCAAACTCATCGCTAGGTGCCGAGAAAAGAATTTTGACATTACCATTCTCTAAGAAACATATTTGTGCATCAAATACCATATCTTCACAGGCTGTAACAAGTTTCCAACTTGTTTTACCAGACTGCAACATTGAAACTAAATTCAGGAAAGCTTTATCTTCCTGAAATATCGAATTTCTTTTCAATTCCATTATTATTTGCCTATGGATTTATTAATTTTTGTTGGTATCGAATTTTGTCCTTTAAGTCAACTCTTTCCAGACTAAAACAAAACTGCATAGCCTGCTTACTATTCACACGGTAGCCTACGACAATAATGGCATCGAGATGATAGAAATTTGTCAGATAATTTTTACCATCATCGGCAGTTATTCGAATTTTTCGAATAACTGAATCTTCCTGTAATTCACCACTTTTGAAGATCTCTTTCAGATGATAGTTAATCGTAGGCACCTCTACTCCAAAAAGTTCAGCCATTCGTTTCTGGCTCAGCCAAAAAGTCCCGTCCTCATATTGAACCTGTATGCTGACGTTCCCACTATTTGAAGTGTATAATATAATATTGCTATTCATATCTTGTTGTACCGTTAAGGAAAGCTATATCTATTCCAAACTTTATTAATTGATCGATATTTACTGAAAGTTTTTATTCCTTCAATCTTTTAATTGATGATGAATCCAACAAATAAATGCAAATTTAAGGAATCTTTTGGTAAAAACATTCTAAAGGATATTGAAGTTCCTTTTTTCTTAATCCACTGCTAATCTCAAGCAGGAATGGCTTTATAGAATGAAAAGTTCGGAGAATATGGTCGAAGCCCAGAGAATCATATCGGATATTATGGATTTCTATAAGAATAAGAGGCCGCATATGAGTAATGGCATGCTGAACCTGTCCAAATGAGGTTAAAGTATGAAAGTTCTCTATGAACACTTTTTGGAGGGCTCACGCTTCCAGTCGTCGGGTAAACCTCCGTGGTGTTTTAATATCGTTTTGAGAAATGATTTCATTTGAGACATAGGAATAAAGCTCTTCAGATTTTTGGATTAGTGACTAAATTTAGCTATTTTTACAAAAAAATAGATTGATATGAAAATCCATTTATTTATAGTGTTATTAGGAGGAGCACTAATGACTCTGTCAACTTATGGTCAGGAATCAAAACATGAAATCAGAGCTGGTGTTGGGATAGGAGATGACGCACATATTGGTAACATACAAAATCAGTATATACGCAATTTTAATCTTGAAGAGGGTTCCAATATTCCAAATGACAACTCCGGTTATGAAACTTCGGCTTTCTTGGAATATTATTATCATCCCAACAAGCATTGGGCTTTTGGAGTCTCTTTAGGCTTTTCAACAGCCAGCGGTGAGGGTGCCAGTGTAAAATGGGATGATAGATTCCGCTTGGATGATAGTTTCCAAAATCACATTGATTATATATGGAATGGCATTGTTTACGAATTGTGGGCGGATTCAGATATTGAGTTGCATAGCAAATCTGAATTTCTGATGCCAGAGGTCAAATATTCATGGATAGCGAAAGCACATTTCCGTCTATATTCTAAATTAGGATTTGGAACACAGCATTATAAATTGGATGTCACCAGTGATAGAAATTCGTTTCCTGAGAGACATGAAAACGGGCTTAGATTAGCTTATCAAGCTTCACCTCTAGGTATTGAAGCTGGTGGTGAATGCATGCGTGGATTTGTGGAATTGGGCTATGGCAAACAAGGTGTCCTCAATTTGGGTATATTATTAAATCTTTGATTATAACACAAAACTGGTTGCAAAGATGTAAAGTGAAAACATCTCGCGGCCAATTTTATAGAACTTCAGATTCAAAATCCCCCAAGTTCTTTATTATGGTCATTGGCAATAACACAGATCATACTGGAGACATTATTTTACCCATTGGCGGAATTAATTTAGTTCATTACCACAGTCTGGTAACCTCATTTTGACTATGATTGGAACCAGCTACTTTAATATGATTCTTTTTCGGGATAAAAAGTCTTCATGAAAAGCTGTATGCACCATATTGCAAAGCTGTATGCACCATAGCACTATGCCGTATGCACCATATCGCAAAGCTGTATGCACCATACAGCTTTTTATGGAGACTGAGGCTGAATCTTCTTCAAGCCGGAACCACACCTTTACAAATACTGTGTCAGAATGCCCCACACGGCCAGAATGTGGCACACTGATCCACCGAGAACGAAGAAGTGAAATACCGTGTGCATGTATTTCCGCTTGTTAAGACTATAAAAGACTGCTCCCGTAATGTAGCTCACGCCCTCTGCCACAATCCACAGCAGAGTTGCCAGAGAAAGACTGTCGATCAAAGGTTTGAATGCTACCAGCACACTCATACCCATCCCTACAAAGCAGGTGGTCTTTGAGATGAATAAAACTAATGACGGTCCCTACCAGAGCACAGGCCCATACGAATATGAATATAGCCCATCCCCAATAGCCCTGTTCACGCAGTACTATCAGCGCTATTGGCGAGTAAGAACCTGCTATGTGCCAGTATATTGCCGAATGATCCCATTTGCGCAACCGTTCTTTCCATTTGGAATATGCCGACAGCGCATGATAGATGGTAGAGGCTATGTACGACATCAACATGCCGAACAGGTATAATATGATTCCAGCCGTGGCCCATCCGTTGCCGGCCCGTGAACACCGTGTCAGGAAAATTGTCCCGGCGACTACACCCAGTACGATACCCGCTGCATGCGACCACGAGTTCCATAACTCCTCTTTATGTGAAAAATGTATTTTCGTCCTCTTATTCTTTAATTTGAGCGCAAGTTACGGATTTATTTTCTATCTCGCAACTTCTCTCTTAATATATACTTACCAGTTGGCGGAATTATGACACAGTCATAATCACTTGATTTTCTCAATCATAATCCATAGTGACCAAGATGGTGCATTTCACCATACCAAAATGGTTCATTTCGGTCACCGTCAGATTGTGATTCTTTACTTACTCCTAGTCCCTGACTTGATGCCGTTATATATGGCGTACGGATGTTGGATTGGACAAGTTAAGCATTACACACTTAAGAAAATATCTTATCAACATAGGATTTGACAGGTTGTAGTGTTCCACCATATCCCGGAACAACATCATATTGAAGTAATTGGTTCCAGCCATAGTCAAAATGAGGTTACCGGACTGTGGTAATGAACTAAATTAATTCCGCCAACGGGTAGGGTTGAAATAAGTATAATAGAATAAACAAGAAAATACTTATAAGTATATCCTGTTTTTGTTTCATTTTAATGGTATTAGCCTCTACTAAAGTTGAACTTCTAACAAAGTTATAAAAATCTGACCAAGAATCCGTTTGATTTTATTCCAATATAGAATAAATGATACATCAGACAAACAAATTAATACATTAAAGAGGAAATCTCAGTTTTTTCTCGTTTTTCTCTGCCAAAACGGATTCTTTCCTCAACTTCATTCAGGAGTATAAAGTTTAGATATAAAAGTGGTAAGAGTGGCATCAATTACCCTAAAAGAAGAACTTCCGGTAAACTGAGCAAACTATGACTTAGAATGGTCAAAAGAGTAAACCACTCAAATTCAGTCATAGTCATAATTTGGTTACCAGTACTATGGGAAGGTGCTTACCAGCACTGTGGTAACATAACTCAAATTACGCGATTCTCTGACTATTCTTCCAAACCTATTTAAAAGCGAAGTACACCGCAACAATCAGGAAGAAAAAGGACACGGCATGATTCCAGTGTAAACCTTCACCTTGGAAAAGGAAGCCTGTAATGATTGTAAAAACTGTAAGGCTGACTACTTCCTGTATCACTTTCAACTGCACCAGAGAGAAGGGACCGCCATTATCGACAAAACCAATACGATTGGCCGGTACCTGAAAGCAATATTCGAAAAATGCTATCGACCAAGACAATGCTATCACTCCTATCAATGGCCAGTTGCTTGTTATCCCCATCTGTTGCAATTTAAGATGTCCATACCATGCCAGCGTCATAAAAAAATTACTGCAAACCAAAAGTAAAATCGTATATATTCCTCTCATATCAAACCATTTTCTCCATCGTAAATTTTCAGGGGGCCCTCTTTCGGCAGGCAAAGATACAACTTCTTGATGAAACCGTAAAGAAAGATGGCGGATAAATAATATCATACAAAAAGTACAACTGTAGAATAAATTTCGTAATTTTGTGCCCTATATGGTACTGAATTATATTTGGATTGCATTTTTTGTCATCGCTTTCCTATTCGGAATAGTCCAATTGTTCATGGGCGACGCGACAATCTTCCAGAGAATTGTTGATGCTACCTTTGATTGTTCCAAGACCGCCTTCGAAACTTCATTAGGTCTGACAGGCGTTCTGGCATTATGGTTGGGTATTATGAAAATTGGTGAGCGTGCAGGAGTAGTCAGAGTTTTAGCTCGCTTTCTTAGCCCAGTCTTTTCAAAACTTTTCCCCGACATACCCAAGAACCATCCCGTAATCGGCTCCATATTCATGAATATCGCCTGCAACATGCTCGGGTTGGACAATGCTGCTACGCCTACCGGATTGAAAGCTATGGCACAGATGCAAGAGCTCAACCCGAAAAAGGATACAGCTACAAATCCAATGATCATGTTCCTGGTATTGAATACCTCTGGACTGACTATCATCCCTACGACGATTCTGGCTTTTCGATCTTCTTATGGAGCCGCAAATCCTACAGACGTTTTTATTCCTATTCTTTTAGCAACGACTATAGCAACTCTTACCGGTATTATTATTACTTCAATCTGGCAAAAGATTAATATATTCCAACCCGTATTACTCGCGACACTCCTCGGGCTGATTGCTTTTGTAGGAATCGTCATCTGGGGATTCGGACAAATGGATAAAACCACCATGGCAAAAGTCACATCAGTGGCTTCAAATCTGATTCTGATATCAGTCATCGTCCTCTTTATCCTGGCGGGATTCATCAAAAAAATCAATGTTTACGATGCTTTCATCGAAGGAGCAAAGGAAGGTTTCCATACCGCCGTAAGAATTATCCCTTATTTAGTTGCCATTCTTGTCGGAGTAGGCGTATTCCGTGCTTCAGGAGCCATGGACATGCTGGTTAACGGTATTGCCTGGTGTGTAAAAGAATTAGGATTCAACACGAATTTTGTAGGAGCATTACCGACAGCTTTCATGAAACCTTTATCAGGAAGTGGTGCTCGGGGATTAATGTTGGAAGCAATGAAGAATTATGGTCCAGATTCATTTGTCGGCCGGTTAAGTTGTATATTCCAAGGGTCTACAGACACTACATTTTACATTCTTGCTGTCTATTTTGGCAGCGTCAGTATCAAGTACACCCGTCATGCAGTAGCTTGCGGACTACTTGCCGATCTGGCAGGAGTCATCGCAGCAATTGCCATCGCATACATATTTTTCAGTTAAAAGGTTAATTGTCTTTCACGAGAAAAAGAAACAAAAAAGAATCATTATCAAAATATGGCAAATCTAAAATCATTAGCTCAAGATACAGTTATCTATGGACTAAGCAGTATCGCCGCACGTTTCATTAACTATCTTTTGGTACCTATACAAACAGCAAAGTTCAATGCTGCAGGTGGCCAATATGGGATCATCACCAATGTCTACGCTTATGTAGCTCTATTCATCATCATCCTCACATACGGAATGGAAACGACATTCTTCCGATTTATGAACAAGGATGGTGTTGACCCCAAGAAAGTTTACGGAACAACTCTTCGTACGGTAGGATTCACGTCTCTGCTTTTTGCAATTCTGATTGCACTTTTCAATGAGCCTATCGCTACTATGATGAAATATCCGGATCACCCGGAATACATTCTAGTCATGTTTGTTACAGTGGCTATCGATGCTTTCACCGCTATCCCTTTCGCCTATCTGCGATATGCACATCGTCCGATCAAATTTGCATCTCTGAAGATCTTCAATATCTCATTGAACATCATACTGAATGTTCTTTATCTGGTTATTTTACCCCACTTCAGGGTTAATCTTTTCGGCATTTACGATGCAAACTTCACCTTACATGTCGTCTGGGTTTTCTACATTAATCTAATCTGTTCCGTGGCAACACTGTTCATGCTCTGTAAAGAATTGAAAGGATTCAAATACGGATTTGAAGGCAACATCTGTAAGAAGATGTTATCCTATACCTGGCCACTACTCATCATGGGTATTGCAGGTCAACTCAACCAATGTGCATCACAGATTATCTTTCCATACGTATATAATGGGTCCGTGGCAGATGCACGTATGCAACTGGGCATTTATGGTGCCTGCATCAAGATTGCCATGATCATGATGATGATCACACAAGCCTTCCGTTATGCTTATGAGCCTTTTGTGTTCGGAAAAGTAAAGGAAAAAGACAATAAAGCGACATACGCCAAAGCCATGAAATTTTATATTATCTTCACGCTATTGGCCTTTCTTTGCGTAATGGGATACATGGATATACTGCGTCATATTGTAGGAAGAAGTTATTGGGACGGACTGGAAATTGTTCCTATTTCCATGGCAGCCGAAATTATGTTTGGAATATTCTTCAACTTAAGTTTCTGGTACAAGCTTACCGATCGTACCATCTGGGGAGCTTATTTCTCGGGCATAGGAGCAGTGGTATTGATTGCCATGGATATACTGCTCATTCCACGATTCTCATACTGGGCCTGTGCATGGGCGGGATTCGCCTCTTATGCTATCAGCATGATCCTTTCTTACATTTTTGGTCAAAAATACTACCCAATCTCCTATCCTATCAAAGATATCTTATTTTATATCCTTCTGGCAACTGTACTATTCATCTGTATCAGCTTGAACAATGCGCGATTGCATTCTTTGCTCGCCATCATCATCAATACACTTTTGATTATCTTATACATAGTGATTACTATCAAACGGGACTTTCCACTATCGGCTCTGCCCATTATCGGAAAGCACTTCAGGAAATCATAATGAGGATAGAATAATAGAAACAAGAATTCCTCAAAGAATTATAAAAAACAAGAAATGAAGAAATCTACTTTTATCATCAGCATTCTCATCGCTATAACACCAGCGACGAAGGCAGACGAGGGAATGTGGACGCTTTATAACCTGCCAGAAGCTGTCTATCAGACCATGCAGAGCGAAGGCTTCACACTCCCATACAATAATCTCTACCAAGGTGAAAATGCCTTGAAAAATGCAGTAGTCAACTTTTCCGGTTATTGTTCAGGTGTAGTCGTATCCCCTGACGGGTTGGTCTTTACGAACCACCATTGTGGATTCGAATCGATCAGAAGTCATTCCACGGTACAGCACGATTATATGCTAAACGGATTTGTAGCAAAAAAACATACAGATGAACTTCCGAATGAGAATATGTTCGTAAGTTTCATGCGCAGTCAGAAAGACATTACGGACCAGGTTAACAAATTAGGTTACAACCAACTCAAATCCGATCGTAAGGAAGCGTTGATCGATTCTCTACAGAACGCCATGACCCATGAGGTTCAGAAACAGGATTCTACTCTCCATGTCAATATCGATGCTTTCTACGAAGGAAACAAATGGTATGCTACTACCTATCAGGATTATCCGGACATCCGACTCGTCTATGCTCCCCCACGTTCTATGGGCAAATTCGGAGGAGAAACAGACAACTGGATGTGGCCTCGCCAGACCTGCGACGTTTCTGTCTTTCGTATCTATGCCAACCCACAAACCAACGGACCAGCCAAATACAGCAAGACCAATGTACCTTACCACCCCAAACGCTGGGCCCGAGTGAGTCTACAGGGTTATGTTCCAGGAGATTATGCAATGACTATCGGTTATCCTGGCTCCACTGAACGTTATCTCTCAAGCTATGGTATTCAGATGATGCGTGATGACGAGAACACGCCACGTGCTCAGGTAAGAGGCGTAAAGCAGGATGTCATGCTTCGTCACATGCATGCCAGTGAAGCTGTGAGAATCAAGTATGACAGCAAATTTGCTAATTCATCCAATTATTGGAAAAACTCTATAGGGATGAATAAATGTATTGATTCTGTTGGCATCATCAACATAAAAAGACAATACGAACAGCGCATTGCACTCTGGCAAGATACAACTCATGCTGACGTCCATAAGGTTGATTTTGAACTATTGAGACATCTGTATGAAAAGGCTTCCAAACTACAATACGCCTTTACCAACTGGTCTGAAACTTTTACCAGACGAAGTAATGTAGAATTTAATTCCAGGGCCTTAAAACTCTATCACGGCATGCCGATATACGGGCCAAAAAATCATCGTAATAAACAATACCAGAAGTTTGAGGACAACTCTGCTGAATGGGATGCACCAACAGACAAAGAGATAATGACCGTACTCCTCAAGAATTACCGAGAGCATGTCGATGCATCCTACTGGCCAGTTTTCTACAAGACCATTGACGAGAAGTTTGGAGGCGACTATCAGAAATATGTTGACTACCTTTATGACAAGAGTATCATCATGAAGAGCGGCAAAAAAATCTTCTCTAACTGCAAGAGCTATAAAAAAGACCCGGGTGTCCAATACGGTATTGATGTGATGGACATCTATGCTGACATACAAGAAAAATTAGGAAAAACAGAAGACTCCATAGTAGAACAAGAGAAATATCTCTGTGCTGCCAAGATCCGTATGGAACAAGATATGCCACATTATTCTGATGCCAACTTTACGATGCGTCTCTCCTACGGACAAGTGGGAGGCTTTGAACTAGGCGGAAAACCATCCGGCTATTATACATCTAACAAAAGTATGATAGAAAAGATGGAAAAGGGAAATAAAGGTGTTACTGATTATCAGGCTGAACCAATATTCCAGCAGTTGATGGCTCGAAATGATTTCGGCCGCTATACAGATAAAACGACAAAAGACCTTCATCTCTGTTTCCTGACCAATAATGATATTACCGGTGGAAATTCAGGAAGTCCTGTATTCAATGGTAAAGGTGAACTGATCGGCCTGGCATTTGATGGCAACTGGGACAGCCTTTCCAGTGACATCCGGTTTGACAAGAATCTGGCCCGTTGCATTTGTGTAGATATCCGCTATATTCTCTATGTCATGGATCAATGGGGACATGCAGAAAACCTGTTACAGGAAATCAATCCTAAATAAACGTCTAAAGATATCCGAGGTATGAAAGAACAACACGCAAAACTTATTGTTGCCATGACGACTTACGATCATGGTGATCCTATGCGAATACAGCATTTCATGAAAGTTCATGACTTCGCTTCTGCCATCGGGGTACTTGAAGGACTTGACCAGGAAACACTTTTTGTTTTAGAAACGGCTGCTGTCTTGCATGATATAGGTATTCACCTCAGTGAAGAAAAATACAATAGCAGTAATGGCAAATATCAGGAAACAGAGGGACCGGAAGAGGCCCGGATTCTGATGGAGCATTTGGGGGGATATACCGACGAACAGATCAAAAGAGTATGTTATCTCATTGGACACCATCACACTTATCATGACATTGACGGGTTGGATTATCAGATTCTGGTCGAAGCAGATTTTCTGGTCAACATCTATGAAGACAACATCCCAGCTGATCATGCCAAAATTGTCCGGGAAAAAATTTTCAGAACTGCAACCGGAAAGAAATTATTAGATGAAATGTTTTTGCATGAAAGGGATTTTAAACCTGGGCAATCAAAATAAAATGATTATAAGTAACTATAATCGTTGGATTCTGACACACCTTCTTTTTATTGCCCAGCCTGAGCCACACAAAATCTATTTATTCTTATTTTCTGATCCAGATTCCAGATCCAGCAGAAACCGTTTCTTCTCTATTCCTGCACCATATCCCCCGATCTTTCCAGAAGCCGCAATCACACGATGGCAAGGAATAATAATAGCTATCGGATTAGCATGATTGGCATTTGCAGCAGCCCTGCAAGCCCGAGGGTAACCTGCCAGAATTGCCTCCTGAACGTACGATATGGTCTCTCCATAATTGACATCCTGCCTTAACACCTGCCAGATCCTGCGCTGAAAAGGTGTACCCTTTATGATATGCAAAGGAATATCGAAAAAAGAACGTTTGTCAGCAAAATATTCGGCCAACTCACCAACTGTTCTATCCAGAATGGATTGCATACAAGAGGAATACCCCTGACCAATGTCTTCCGGTCTTGAAAAGCTCAATCCCGTCAGACCTTTTTCATCAGCGGTAATCCACAATGATCCGATAGGAGACTCATAGATACGGGTCAACTCAGTCAGTTCCACTCTCATCTATTTTACTCAACAACTGTTGCACTTCTCTTAAATTACAAGCTGGTTGGATCATATCATGGTAATCACCCCGGATAAAACCCTGGTTCTGCAAGCTATCCAAGAGAGCAATCAATGGTGCCCAAAAACCTTTCATATTATAAAGAATAACCTTTTTATGATGATAGCCGATTGTATGCGCCGCTGCTACCGTAAAAAGTTCATCCAACGTCCCTATTCCTCCGGGTAAAACTATAGAGACATCACTCTGCGCAACCATCAGATCCTTCCTGTCACTAAGATTCTCACAAGGAATATCTATATCCACCGAGTCACTGACTGTACCATTTTTCTCAACACGTGTCGGAATAACGCCAATAGTTCGTCCGCCGGCTTCTTTCACTGCATCGGCAACACACTCCATAAGTCCAAGATTACATCCCCCAAAAACTAAAGTATGTCTCTCTTTACCCATCCAATGACCAAATTCTCTGGTCAGTTTAAAAAAATCCGGATCTATATTAGAATCCGCGGAACAAAATACACTTATTTTCATCTATACATCTCCTTGTTTTAAAAACATAATCGTACACCGTTAGGAGCTACAAACAGGGTTAATTTAAATCAATTAAAGTTTTCAAAGATACGAAATTTATTGCATAAATACAAAAAAAATGGCAAAAAGCTTGGCAAGTATCGTTTTTTTTTACTATCTTCGCAC
>ENA-UOOK01005359-UOOK01005359.1-fermentation-metagenome-genome-assembly--contig:-NODE-5359-length-12919-cov-168.529618_pt1 | contig 12919 bp, 14 predicted proteins | sample MGYA00245777_ERZ724023 | MGnify/ENA primary metagenome ERZ724023 (study PRJEB28704, sample SAMN03018312) | fermentation metagenome | biome: anthropogenic terrestrial biome; feature: soil... | reverse complement strand
GACACCACTTTATCCCGCCTTGCCTAGGCATTGATAAATCATACATATTAATCATTACAACATCTTGGTCTTCAAAATGTTTAAACCATTTCTTTGTTATATCATTATCGACATTTTTCACATCGTTTACTTCAGAAGGACATACCAAAGGAGAACGAAAAGACAAAATATTTCCTTGTGGAACAGTTTTACAATAAAATTCACTCGCATTAAGACAACCTGTTGGTTTTAATCCTGCAGCGTATTGTAAATATCCAATCATATCTCCAACACAAGTATTATATAAGCCAGAAACATAAATTTTTCCAAATTTCATTTGATTAATCCGTTTTTTTAATTTACGATATAAAAATTTCTTAATTGCAGGATCTTTTAACATTACATCATTAATTAGTATAGCTTTTTCATAATTCCCACTAGCACTATATTCATCTGTATCATTAACTCCTAAAAATTTATATGTATAGAATTTATCACCTTTAATTACTTTTTCATAAAGGTTTGTCGAATACTTAGCAAGCTGAATTATTTTTCCGTCATTATTAGAATCTAAAATATCATAATATCCTTTATCTTTATTTCTATTCTCAAACCAACTAACATATTTAGGATTCCATAAATCAAGACATTGCAAATATTGAAAATTCATACGAGTTTTTAAATTAAGATTTTTAATATGATGACTATATTTGCTTACTCCTAATTTATAATTATATTTATGAATCGCTTTTAAATATTCATTCCATCCTTCATCTCCATATTTTTGTTTAAATATTTTATACCCTTTAAACATTGACGTATTCCAAATACAATCAATGTCTTCAACATTATGCCACTTTCCAAATGCATCTTTAATTTGTGAAATGCCCATTTCTTTATAAATCTCTTTGAATGGAACTTCAACCGAATATCCTTTAAAAAATGGTAATCTAATTTGAGCACCTATAGCAGTATAGTCCAAACCTACAGATTTACTAATACGTTCACTAATTTCATGTGTATGGCATCCACTACCATCAAAAGGTGATAGACTAATGTCATGAAACCCATCTTTAATTTCCCGATTATTATATTGCTTAACTTCGCCAGTGTTTTTGTCTATGAAGTTCTTCTTATTTTGAACAACATATCTAATCTTTTGATGAGGGATAATCTTAGTAAATTCATCAACAACAACAATATTAGGTACATTCCCATCTATAATAGTGCAAGTGCTAAAAATTAAGCAACGTTGATTTTCATATTTTGATATAACACATTTATCAATTTCAACGTCTAATTGAGTCCGCTTCGTTAATTCATTGTATAGTGTCTCATTACAGAAAACTGTAATTCCCGCCTTACCTTGTGACGAACTTTTTCCAAAACGTACATAATGTACTCCGTTATAATTAAAGCCATTTTTAAGGATATACTCAGTCGCTTCTTTTGTATTTTTATTTTTCTTAGCTTCAACTAAAATTAACTCATTAATTCGGCTTATATCTTTTCCACGCATTTGCCGCAACTGATCTAAAAGCAATGAATCTTGTTGTGAAATTAAATAATCTTTTTGCAATTCTTCTTCTTTACTAAGACTTACATTATATTTTTGCTTAATAATTTCTTTAATTGGAATTTTAATAAGTTGATACAAGGTTTTATTTATATTCAATCCTCTCCTTTAATATTCATAAACATTTATATATCTAATTTTGGTTGAAATAATATTTTTAATAATTTTTGTTAAATCTTCTATTGAATAATTTAATGTATTATATGTTATACATTTTTCTTTTCCATATCTTTTTATATCCCAATCATTAAAACTATTATCTGTAATATTTAAATCAAATAAATAATCATTTTTCTTTTCTATCCATAATATAATATTATTTTCTGCTTCTTGAATTATTTTACAAGAAATATTATTATTTAAATTATTATAAAAATCACAGATGTTTTTTAGTATATCATATAATCTATTATCTAATGGAATAAAATCTTTTCTATAACTATCAACTTTATTTTTAAAATATGAATATATATCATTAAATGAAGCTGAATTTACACGAGTGTGAGTTAAATCCAAAGTTAGTTTTGATTTTTCTTTAAAATATAAGTCAAAACTAATTTTATATTTATTACTTTTTTTAAATTGAAATTTATACAATTGATTGATTGTTTTAACATATTGATTAGTTAAATCAACTGCCTTCCATAATGATTTATTTTTTAATGTTTTTTGATAATGTTTATAATCCCGTATTTCATTAAGTTCACAAGCAATTTGTTCCCGCGCATATTTGATATCTTCTTTATTAAGACTATATGAATCTGGATAAGAAGTAGCTGCAATAAGTCTCATGTTTTCAATATCAGAACCAAAATCTGTAATTCCCCCTAATAAGCTAGAGTAAATCTTAAATCCATAAATATTCATTTTAATGATAATTTTTCCATTATATTTTTTTATAATTTTGTTTATTTTATTTACAAAATCCATATAATTTTGTTTTCTTTTATAAGACATACATTTTTCCAAAATATCTGTACATTTACTTTTATTCAAAACATCAATAACAACATCTAAATTCACACTGCTTGCTTCATCGAAACATAAATATAACTCATCATCGGTCAACTTACCCATTTTATATTCTTGAACACTATTCCAAAACCAATCTAATTTTTAATTTCTTTTTTCTCTTTTATATCTGCTACTTCATTAGCATAAACTCGTTCCTTATATTTCCCAACCGTATCATAGTATAAATCATGACATCCGACATTAAAACATTTGCAATCTTTACATGCACAATTTAATATTTTTCACAACTCCTTTTATTTAATATTTATCGCATGAAACTAATGTTTTATCCAATCTTTTCTTCACCAGTGTAATATATATTCTTAGGAATTTGTTCTATTTCTGTGTATCCATTTCTAAGCATATATTCATCTACAAACATCCATTTTAATTTTCCAGCAGTTTTATGTTTATTATTACAACACATACTAATTGCATTAGTCTCTTTTAATTTATTATTTTCATCAACTTTATCCGCAAGTTCACGAAGGGCAGATGAATAATCTTTAGGAAGTGCAAACATATCTTGATTGTGTTCTTTTAATTTATCTTCCATAAGATGAAAAGCATTTATATATGTAGCAGTGAACAAAATACCTTTTTGTCCAGTCAGCTTATTTGCGACAAATTCGCATCCTTTTTTGGTAATGAGATAGCAGGGAAGAGTACGTCCAGTAGGGTCTTTATAAGTGGATTCTATAAAGAAATCACTGAAACCAATTTTGGATTGAGTTAAAACACCAACGTATTTTTTGATGTCACGCATAAGGTGGTCGTGCCGTTTGCCAACCATCGCAGCAACGTCGCGGCTATCAGTATATAAATTATTTCCTTTCATAAATACATTTAATTGATCTTCCATTAATTAAAATTATCTCCTTTTTTATATAATATTATCATTTATTATTTCAATGATTTAATATTTTCTTCATTAATTTCATTTACCGTTTTACCAACATCAATATTATTAGCTACACATAAACCACCAGCAACTTGAATAACATTCACAAATTCATTATCTTTAATTCTATCAATTAACCTACCATTGCCTTTACGTGCTTTAATATCAATACTATATTTGTACTTAATCTGTCTATACAATGCATCCCAAGCATCTGCAAATTTATATTTTCCTTTAAAACAAGTACAAGCATATTTTCTAATTAACGCATTTAAAACTGGCTTATTGCCCCATTCAAGAGCCTTTTGTGCCAACACTTTATTTTCTGTTTCTAATTTCTTATTTTTATCTTCAATTTGTTTAGTATATCTATTTCTATAATTTTGATATTTCATTGTTGCAGGGAGCAACCGATTGACATCACCAGAGGCATATGCAAGACTAATATCGATAAGTAATTGTTTTTCTTCATCAATTTCCTTGGTTTTCTGTTCATCTGTACTATGTTCAAATACATTAAGCAATTGTGTACGGACTTCTTTAGCAATTTTACTATCACGAAGTAACATACCAAATCTAAGAACTGCACGTTTTGAAAAAAGTTTAAGCCCACGATTAGAAAACTCAATTTTAACATTTTTAGATAAAGTTGCAATCACTGTTCTACTGTTTTTCTCTAAGGGGACATCATTTCCCTTTAGAACATTTTCCAATTCTGAACAACTTTTATGCATTGCTCCATCAGAATTTATTTCATCACAATTATGTTGATAACATTTCTTTACTGTTTCAATATCTACCTCATAATAATCTGCAATCATTCTCATAGATACCGCTTCTAATTCTGGAATAAGAAACAAATCTTTTACTTTATCTAATACATCAACTCTACTAATCGCTTTATCCCGATATAATTTTGTGTTTACTAATTTTTCTTCTGTAATTTTAGATTCTACCATTGTAATATAATCTCCTTTAATATTTTTTTAATTCTTTAAAAAATTTATTATTCATTCATTTCCTTTACAACACTCATATAATCCTCACTCCGTTCTTTAAGTCCCTGCATATAAGCAAAATTCAAATATGAATCTTCATTAGTGGTTGTAAAATTTTTACATTTATTTTTTCCTTTGTATTCATCAGTGCATACACCATACCACATGCAATCCTTGCATTTATGTAATTTGTTCTTCATTATAAGTCTCAATCTCCGTTTCTATATAAACCACAATCCTTTCTTTTATGGACATATGATTTTTAATATTTTAATTCACTTTCAATTCTTTCTTGAGCAATCTTACAGTATTTATCCTCTTTTTCTATACCGATAAATCTCCGACCGGTATTCATACAAGCTACTCCTGTGCTGCCACTTCCCATTGTAAAATCAAGAACTAAATCATTTTCATTAGTATATGTACGAATTAGATATTCAAGTAGTGCCACTGGTTTCTGTGTTGGATGATAATTTGCTGTCAAAATATCTCTTTTAAATTCAAGTAGCTGTATCGGATACCTTTTGCCCGTATCAATATATTCATGAACACTCTTTTCACCATTATCTGTTAATTTTCCCAATACACCATCTTTAACTTTGTTGGTTCTTTTCTTCCCTGTATATGTAGTCATCTGTGGATTATATGTAGGTTGTTTATCATAAAATATTGATATAGTTTCTATAACCTTTCCAGCACGTTTTTTTACTTGCTGTATGTTTGTTAATCGTTCCTTTTGCCAATACCAATCATACTTATAGTTTTTAATATTACTGGTTCTAAGTAAACTGCTAAATGGTTCATTACCAAATAATGCTGTGCATCCATTGACTTTATTGATTTTATATATCTTTTCCCACATAGAATCAAAAGGAATAATTGTATCCCACTTACAAGCAGTTGTTCCATATGGAGGGTCAGTTAAAATCATATCTACCTTAATCCCATTATCAATCAAATCTTTCATAACTTCTAAACAATCGCCTTTATATAATTCGCATCTATCTGTTCTATAATAATATCTCCTTTTATTAATCAATGTTTTACGCCTATTTCAGACAAGTTTTGTTTACCTACTAAATTACACCACTTAGCCATAAAATCGGCTGTATGACCTCAGAAACATGACTCTACATTATGTATTTGCGTCGCTATTCTTTTCTCGCCACATTTCCTTGAACCTTTCACTTGCCGCCTGTTTCTGTGCTTCTGAAACTTTGCGTGGGGGAGATACCTTAAACCATGACTTAGGAATTTCCGCACAAATACTTCCATCATCATTTTCATATTTTATATGTACCTCATCCGGATGTGACTCAGCAAATCCGTGAATTTTACGGATCCACTTTGCTTCAGAAGAAAATAGCGTAAACGTATCATCTCCGTTAATATAATTACTTGTTGTTTCTCTTACATCTGAACTCAATTAATTTCCATCTCCGTTTTTATTATGTAGTTATATAGTTTTTGATGCTGTATTCTGTTTTAATTTATTTCTAGTATAAGTTTACTACCGAAAACAAATAAGCTGTAATATGTAAAATGTATTTATTCACAATCAACTTTTAATATCTTTATATACAAACAACTTTTCAATAGATTTACTTTTGTTAGTGGCTTTAATACTTCTTGAAACTTCATAATTCCAAATACATTTAAAATCATCTGGTGCGTTTTCTTCTGATATTAAAACAATATTTCTTTTACTCCAATCACGTATTGTATCCCAAAATTCATCATAATCAAATTTTAAACTATTGGCATATTGTTTTACTCCTTGATATGGTGGGTCACAATAAATTACAGCATTAACAGGATGTAAATCGTGATAATTTTTATATTCAAAAATTATATCTTTTAAATTAGGCATTTGTTTTAATATATTTCTTTTCGATTCTTGATAATAATTTCTATATCTTTGACCATTCTTTGTTTTTTCATATCCTGACTTCGCATACCCACCATCAAAAAATCTTCCATTATAGCTTGCAAGAAATCCAATTGCTCCAATGTACCACTTTGGATAGGTGTCTAACTTTTTATTAAAACAATCTCTTACTTCCGAATAATGCTCTTTTGTAATAAAATCAGGAATATCATTAATTTTATCCAAATTATTATAAAGTTCAATTAGATATTCATTGTTGTCACTTGCATATTTATTTTTACATTTAATTTTATCAATTATATTTGCTCCACCGACAAACGGTTCATAGTATCTAATACATTTATTCTTATCTATGTAATCTTGTATGATAGGAACAATATATTTTGATATTCTCGATTTGCTTCCCATATATTTTATATTAAACTCCTCCATTCAAATATTATGTATTTCATCAATTTTTAATATGTTGCTTATTAGACAAGCAATTTACATCTCTCCTTTCTATATTTCTAGTATATACCATTAAAATATTAAAGTCAATAGAATATGCGAAAAAGTTTTAATATTTTACGGTATAGAAATTATATTTAGAATCCACCAAGAACTTTAACTTCATCCCATTTATCTCCGGCATAATAAACCTTTCAAAAAATCCAAAGCATCATCTTTTGCGCTGCCGCCATAAAACAAATTTGGGTTTATTATTATAATATTTTTCATATCTGGATATATAGGGCACTTCAAAAAATACATTGCGTTTTCATTGTCTGCATTTATTTGAACTGACTTTAAAGTGTTGAATAATTGACGTCGGTTATTCTGACTATACCCAACAATTTCACAAATTTTTTCTTCACTTAACGGAACAATATTTTTTAGTTCTATTTCTTCTATGTTCTCACAACAAATATTGTATTTTCTATTGACAAATGGCATTAATTTAAAAATATGATTCATAGTCTTTTGATTTCTTGATGTGGAATGAGCATATAAAAATTGTACGGGGTCTACATACAATCGTATAATAATTTTATCGTTACCATATATAGCTCCTAAATCAGAATGGCTTATTGTTCCTTTTTTAAAAATTTTATCATTTAGATATATTTTATTGCTTTTTTCAGTCAGCATCTCTGAAGTAACCATATCCGAATAAAAATAACGAAATGTATTTCGAGATAAATTTAGCTTCTTTTTAAAGGCTGATTTTGTCATAGGCTTACTACCATTCAATAAATAACCATCATATCCTAAATATGTAGATAAGAATAATATTCGGGTTGTATCACTAGGAGTAATTTCCTTAAAATTATCCATAGACCGATTTTGAATTACCCATATAAATTTCTCTGATGATGGTATCAATTTAACTGGCTTCTTTTTTATATGTGCATATTTTGGATTGTCTGCTTTTTCACAACAATTATAACCGTTATAATATGAATTAAATTTATTTATGCAAAGTTCTTCAATTGGTTTTAATAATTTATACTCTTTAACAACAACAACAATTTCAAAATCAAATATAGTCTTATCGTTAGCCATGTTGTATTCACTTTGTAATTTAAAAGAATGATGTTTATTTTTCTTTAATTTTCTAAGATGTTGTTTCCACCTATCATAAATATTTTTACTGCTACCTATGTAAACTTTATGATTTTCCGTATTTTCTATTTTATATACACCCATAATAGTTTGCTTAGGAAAAGTATCGTTAATGTTCAATCAATTATCTCCTTAAATAATATTTTATATATTAGAATCCACCAAGAACTTTAACTTCCTCCCATTTATCTCCGGCATAATAAATGCAAGGATTAATGAAAATCTCATCGTGTAAAGAGTTGCTATCGTCACACACAAGCCTAATTGCAGATGTGGTCTTATTGTTAAACTCAAACTTAGGATTGAACAACATATTTTTTAACTGTCTCACATTATTTTTACTATAATTGATTGTGTCACAGAAATCACCCAAAGACATACACTTAATATTGTCTAGATTTTCTTCCAGTGGATTAAAACACACAATATTATACTGCCGATTCACAAATGGCAAAATCTGAAAAAGATAGCTTAACGTTTTATGAGAAGATATTGACGATTTATTGTAAATGTTTCTCACGCCGTTCACATAAAGGCGTGTGATATATTTGTTTTGTTGAATCCATCCTGCAACCCTACTTTTTGGCAAGCAACCCTTTTCAAATACATTTGGATTAACACGCATTTTATCATCTTTCACTTCAAGTATATTTTCTTTTGATTGTCTACTACAAAAATACTTATAAGAACTTTTTGATAATTTCAAAAGACTGTTCATATTTTTTTTAGTCACTGGTTTTCCATTATCAAACATTAAATATCCGTCATAGTTTAAATATGTAGATAGGAACATTAGTCTTGTTATATCACTAGCTTTTGCACCGGTAAAATTTTGTTGGTTAATATTATAAATATTCCAGATAAAATTTCCATATTCTTTTGTATATTTTCTTGATTCCTTAAATTTTCGTTTAGATTCCGTCTTTTGTTTAAGATAGTCTATTTGCTTTTGTCTGTTCTCGACCGTTTGATAGTTATAGACCTGATTACCGTCAATAACCTCTCCAGTATCCAAATCTATAAATTGTGCAATTCCTTTATTCATTTAAATCCTCCGTTTAAAATCAATTTATTATACTGTTTAGCGCGATATATAAGAGTATTTATTGAAAAATTATTTTTTGACCACCTTATTTTGCCTAAATCAGTAAAAAACGTTGATATTACTATGTTTTCATGCAAATTATTTTTTGGCCAAATTAAAACCTCGAAAATCGTTATTATAATAGGGAAAATTGGCATTTTTCAAGATTCTATTCCTATATACTCTTATCCCTGTCTTGTGCTATGCAGGACAAGGAGCGAAGTATTACATTACAATCAATTTGCATCACTTCTTTCATATTTTACTGCATAGAATTTATTAAATCATAATGCAATCACAAATTATTTATTGAAATATTTATAATAATTATTTTTCATTGCAGTATTATCGATTACTTTCAAAGTATCTTCTAGGATTGTTGAAGATTTAAATATATCTATAATTTTCTTTTCTCCTAATTCTGTTACTATTGGACGAATAAAAGATTCTCCAGATTTATTTTTTAAAATACCTCCATTTATCATATATCCATTATCGAATGAATATTGAGTGGGTTCATAACCTGCATTATGTATTATTAGTCCTTTACTTTCTAGAATTTTTTTAAATATTTCATCATTGATACAAGGTGTGATATATGAAAGTAAGTTTTTATTTTCTAGATATTTTCGTTCAGATGATAAGTACCTTTTTTTAGTACTTTTCTTTTTATTTGATTTTTTTGGTTTCTTTTCTTTTGCGATATTTTTTATAAAATTATCTTCAACTTCATGTTTAATATTTAATACTTGTGGATTATTTTTGAGAAAATAATAAATTATTCTCATTGATTTGCTATCGGCCTTTTCATCTCTTACAAAAATATCTTTATGATTTTTAATGGTATCAAGAAATGTATCTACAATGTTGTATCCATTTTGAATAGTATCAAAATGTTGAATATAAAGATGTTCTCTGCATATTAACGTCATTTTTAATTTAAACACTGAATTATCCTTATCTGTGTCGTCAATACGATATGTTTCAATAACGTTAAATTTAAAATTTTTAATTCCATATGTATTAAAATCATTTTGTAATTTTTGATTACAATGTTCTTTAGAAACTAGGTCTGTGATGTGCTCTAGCCATCTTTTAGGTATATTTTCACTTTCACCAATATACATTTTATTATTCACAATATTTGTAATGCTATAAACTCCTGCTAATTTGTCTATTATAATTACCTCCGTTTGTTTTTAATATTTTAATAATTAATGCTAGTTCAGAACATTATTTAGACCAAATTAACCACCTTCTCTCATAATAACAATATCATATAGAGTGCAATATTATAGCTTAGGGAGTATCGTTTGAATTAAAGGACAATTCAAACTCTGAAATGTCATAAATTCCATTTCAACTTAAAAATTTATTCAATCATATAATAATTACATCTTTACAATTTAATATCTGACTGCATCTTATAAAACAGAATATATCAAGAAAATGAATAGTATTAAAATAAGCTATCAAAACTCTTATACAATCCATTATACGAATCCGCTAATTCATCATCCGTAATACCAGCATATCTCAAGGTACACAACTGTGAACTGTGTCCCAGTACCATATTCATTTATAATTTCAAAAATATTATCAAGTGTTATCATCAATCAATCCTCATTTCTTTAATTCCATCTTCACAACTATAAACTAAGCGCCCAATACCAACTTCATGTATTGCTGCCATACAAGCAGGACAGGGGAAAGCCATTGCCAATCTATGAGTTCCTTTGTGTTCTCTATAAATATAAATACAAGATTTTTTCATATTAAAATTATTTTCATAGATATAATAAGGAAGTTTTGATATTGCAGATATTTCAGCATGAACTTTAGGGATTGCTCCATCTATATTTTTAAAATGACGATATTGATTAAACTTTTTCTGAATAGGGGACGTTTTATTTGCATTAAAGCCAACTGCTAAAATATCCTTTTTACCATATGTAATACATGCACCCATTTTAGTTTGCTTAAAATCAGAACATTTACTAATTTGTTTACAAACTTTTAAAAATTTCAAATCATTATTTGTAATCATTTCTGTCAGCAATTCTCAAATTCATAAAGATATTCCATAAAGTCATAGTCAAATTGACTTTTCTGGTCTACATTTCTACATCCATTAAAATCATAGTCATCATCTGTCCAATCCATCATAGCATCATCCTCAAATTCATTTGTATTTAAATTCCACATAATTATTTTCCATCCCTTTCATATAAATCCACCAACCATTTCTAATTGTATTTATTGTAGTTTGAAGAATATCAAACTCAAAATTTTTAATTCCATAAATGTCAAAGTCTGTTTGTAATTTACTATTACAATGTTCACCACAAACTAAATCGGTTATATGTTCTATTCATCTATGAGCAATATCTTCACTTTCACCAATATAAATCTTGTTATTTTGTTTGTTAGTAATTTTGTAAATTCCCGCTAATTTATCCAATAAATATTATCTCCTTTATTATTTCATATTTGGATATTTTAATCTTTCTACATCAATTTCGTTATATTTGTAAATTTTGTCAACATGATAGTATTGTTTAAGTGCATTTTCTGCACCATTGATTTCTTTCTCTGATAGGGCATACCCATTATTAGTTGGCTCAAATAAATCTTGTGAGTCCAAATAATATCCACCAACATATTCATATAGCATATGTAATTCAACTAATTTTTGAATTGCTTTTTCAACAGTTGTTTTGGATGATATTCCTAATCTCTTTTGAATTCCATACTTAGAAGGGTAGGCTACCTTAGAATAAGAATCTGGTACAGTACCATCAATAGTTATATATTGCTTGATTGAAAGATACACAGCCAATAATACGGCTTTATTGATTTTGCTTTTGCATTTAGTAATTTTATCAAACTCAGCAATAGATAACAACACAAAACTTGTATCTGAATAAAACAGGTTATGTTCTTTATCTGACGTTAATTCAAGAGTAAACATCTTATTACGATTTACTTTAGTAATATCACAATTACATGCTAAATATTTACCATCAATCAGATTTTGAAGTAAATTTTTAAAACTATCATTTGTTTTATTTGGATGAGAATCAGGAACATAACCACAATCAGATACCATATCATCAATAGTCAAATTAATTCTACCAAGTGAAGTTACATTCTTACGGAGATAAGCCAGCACAAGAAAATATCGTAGTTCATTCACCCTCTTACATTTATTTAGTTTATTCTTTGAAATTGCTACTGTAACTTTATCTGCCGTATTTTTAGAATATGAGTTGTCTTTAATGTGCTTTCACCTCTTTTCAATGGACTTATGTAGCACAGGTACATGAATCATGTACCTAAATTAAGGTAATATTGAATTCTAGTACATGAAACGTGTACCTAGGGTATGTGATTCTAGTACATGAATCATGTTCAAAAATGGTATATATATATAATATATTATATAATCAATAAAGTATTAATATAATCAATAATCTATTTCATTATCGCTTCCGCGAAATGATGATTTTTGATGTTGATTAATTTGAATTACTACAATCAATTTTCATTCCTTCTTTCATCTTTATAATTATTACTTACAATACATCATCAAGATTAAAATATAATTCTTTATATGTTTGTGCTAATTCATCATCAGTGATACCAGCATATTTGAGAGTACAGAGTTGAGAACTATGACCTAGTAATAACTGTAATTGTTGAATTGCTCTTGATTTATCTTTTGCTTGCATAATAGTGTGATAGGCAAATGTTTTCCGCAGAGTATGAGTTGAAACTCGAATGTTAATATTTAATTTCTTGGTAACGTCTTTAAGAATGTCATCTATTGCCCTAGGGGTTAATGGTTTATAACTTCCGTTATTTGACTCACTAA
>ENA-UOOK01005358-UOOK01005358.1-fermentation-metagenome-genome-assembly--contig:-NODE-5358-length-12927-cov-3.542029_pt1 | contig 12927 bp, 12 predicted proteins | sample MGYA00245777_ERZ724023 | MGnify/ENA primary metagenome ERZ724023 (study PRJEB28704, sample SAMN03018312) | fermentation metagenome | biome: anthropogenic terrestrial biome; feature: soil; material... | reverse complement strand
TTGCGGGGCTGCAACGCTATAGTACTGCTACCTGGAGTGGAGACATTGGCACGCGCTGGGAGGACATGCGGGCACAAATAACGGCAGGACTGAATTATTCCTTATCCGGACTGCCGTTCTGGGGTATGGATATAGGAGGGTTCTCTGTGGAAAACCGCTATGTAACTGCTCAGAAACTCTTTGACCGTACCGGTGTGGAGAATGCAGACCTCCGGGAATGGAGGGAGTTGCAAGCCAGATGGAACGAGCTGGGATGCTTTATCCCGCTTTATCGTACTCACGGGCAATGGCCGTTACGTGAGGTCTGGAACATCGCCCCTGACAATCATCCTGCTTACCGGGCGATAGTCGCAACTGATCGTTTCCGTTACCGGATGATGCCTTACCTGTACAGTCTTGACGGAGCTGTTCATTTCCGTGACTATACGCTGATGAGAGCTTTGGTGATGGACTTTAACGGTGATCCCGGCGTTGATGATATTCGTGACCAATGGATGTTCGGCCCCGCCCTTATGGCCTGCCCCGTGACCCATTTCCTGGCCCGGAGCCGTCAGGTCTATCTGCCGAGGCAGCGGGGATGGTATGATCTTTGGACGGGACGGTATTACGAGGGTGGGCAGAGGATTACTGCGGACGCTCCCTACGGCCGTATACCTGTCTTCGTTCCGGAGGGCTCAATTGTCCCTTTCGGGCCGGCTGAAGAATGGAGTGACCAGAAACCTGCTGATCCGATAGAACTTTATGTCTATGAAGGTGCAGATGCTCACTTTACTCTCTATGAGGATGAGGGTACTAATTATGATTATGAAAGAGGACAGTATGCCCTGATCCCTTTCAATTATGATGAACACCGTAAAACTTTGACTATCGGAAAGCGGAGAGGGGCTTTTAAGGGGATGCTCAAGAGTCGCCATTTCCGTATTGTCGTGGTGAAAGCGGGACGGCCTCAACCTTTGGATCTGGATCATCCACAGGGAATGCTGCTGTCTTATAACGGGCAGGCGGAAAGTGTGCGGCTGCGATAAACCGGTAGTAATGAGTGAGAAGGTATAAAAATGAAGAAAGAACAACGAATAATAAAGAGAATATAAAGATGAAAGATGATGGGAAGAAAGTGATCATGACCGTGTTCCTTTTGCTGACTTGCTTCTTAGGAGTGCAGGCAGGTGAGAGGTCTTGCTTTGATGAGGGATGGCTGTTCCTCCTTGGCAATAATGCGAAAATGTCACAGGCGGACTATGATGACTCACATTGGAGAAAACTCGATCTGCCACATGACTGGGCTATTGAAGGAGATTTCAGCGACCGTAATCCCAGTGGTGCTGGCGGGGGTGCTCTGCCTGGTGGGACAGGTTGGTACCGGAAACATTTTTCTTTGTCAGATCTTCCCGGAGGGGGGAAATCGGCTTGTTATTTCATTGATTTTGACGGAGTGTACATGAATTCGACGGTCTACTTGAATGGTCATGAACTGGGGAACAGACCATACGGATACAGTTCTTTCCGCTATGAACTGACCCCCTATCTGAACCGGACAGGAGATAATGTTCTGGCCGTGAAGGTGGACGACAGTGATCAGCCCAATTCGCGTTGGTACAGTGGCTGTGGCATCTACCGTCATGTCTGGGTCGTGGGTACGCCGTCTCTTCATATTGCTCATTGGGGACTGCATGTGGTTTCTGAGGCGGATGGAAAGGTAAGGATAGATGTCCAACTGGCCGGTAAGGGACAGAAGGTTGAAAAACCGATGATCAGGTATCTGATAAGGGACCACCAGGGACGGATAGTTGCTAGAGCCCAGAGTCACCGTCTGTCAGTAAGCCTCAATGTGCATGCTCCCCATTTGTGGTCCATCGGGCATCCCTATGTGTATCAGGTGTACGCCCAAGTACTCCTCCACCATCGGGTAACAGATACGGAGGAAACAACTACCGGATTCCGGTCTTTTCGCTTTGATTCAAAGACGGGGTTTTGGTTGAATGGCAAGAACTTCAAGATCAATGGTGTATGTGACCACCATGACCTGGGCTGTCTGGGAGCAGCTTTAAATGAAGATGCCCTGCACCGTCAGCTGCTGATGCTGAAGGATATGGGTTGTAATGCCATTCGCTGCTCCCATAATCCTCCTGCGCCCGAACTTCTCAACATGTGCGATACGATGGGGTTCATAGTCATGGATGAGGCTTTTGATATGTGGAGAGAGAGGAAGACGAAGAATGACTATGCCCGTTTCTTTGATAAGTGGCATGAGCGTGACCTGTCGGATATGATCCGTCGTGACCGTAATCACCCCTGTATCTTGTTGTGGAGCATAGGCAATGAAGTCCTGGAACAGTGGTCTTCCAAGGGGCCGAATCAATTGACCCTCGATCAGGCGAACCTGTTGCTGAACGCAGCACATGATCCCTCTGCGCTTTCTCATTCTTCATCTCTCTCGCCGAATTCTTTGCTGACTATTCATCTGGCGGATATTGTAAAGCGGTATGATAAGACGCGTCCTGTTACGGCTGGCTGCAATGAGCCGAATCCGAATAATAATCTTTTCAAGAGTGGTGCTCTGGATGTGATCGGATATAACTATCACCGGCAATGGATCAAGGATGTCCCGAAGAATTTTCCTGGCAAGCCTTTTATCATGACGGAAAGTGTCAGCGCTCTGATGACCCGTGGTTATTACAAGATGCCTTCAGATTCTATATACATCGTTCCGGACCGGTGGGACCGTCCTTATACGGATCCGTCGATGATGTGCTCGTCTTATGACAATATGCATGCACCGTGGAGCAGTACAGATGAGGAAACATGGGATATTGTGAAGCATACTCCTTATTGCTGCGGCCAGTTTATCTGGACTGGCTGGGACTATATCGGGGAGCCAACTCCTTACGGTTTTCCTGCACGGAGCAGTTATTTTGGGATCATAGATCTGGCAGGATTCCCTAAGGATATTTATTACATGTATCAGAGTGAATGGACTGACCGTGATGTGTTGCATCTGTTTCCACATTGGAACTGGTTACCCGGACAGACGATCGATATGTGGTGCTACTATAATCATGCAGATGAAGTGGAACTGTTTATTAATGGCAAGAGTCAGGGCGTGCGGAGGAAAACCAACGATCACCAGTATCATGTCGTCTGGAGGGTGAAGTTTGAACCGGGAACCGTGAAGGTCGTGGCCCGTTTAAAGGGGAAAGTAGTCCGTGAGGAGTCTATCCATACTGCCGGCCCTCCTGATCATATCCTTCTGAAGGCCGATCGTACCAAACTTATGGCCAATGGCAGAAACTTATCCTTTGTAACGGTTGAAGTTGTAGACAAGGCCGGAAATCTCTGTCCTGATGCAGATAATGAGATTTATTTTGATGTCAAGGGACCGGCTTCTATTGCCGGGGTGGATAATGGATGCGAGTTTTCCATGGAACGCTTCAAGGCTGACCAGCGCAAGGCTTTCTTCGGGAAATGCCTGGTGGTACTGAAATCAAAAAAAGTTTCAGGAAAGGTTACTCTGATCGCCCGTGGTGTTGATCTCCGTCCGGCAGTCCTGGCCCTTCAAGTACAATAATCGAGATTCTTACCTTTGGGTTACGATGATGGTGTTTAAAATCGTTAAGTAATGTAATAAGTCGTTACGTATTGGAATAACTCGTTTTTTCTTGTATTCTTTATGAGTACCTTTGTGGCATTTGCCGGCCCATAAAGCCGGCAATGCTATAAATATATTATAATGAAACAGAAAATTGGTCTTTTCGTACCTATAACGTTAGGTTTACTGACCGCATTCGGCCCTTTTGTCACAGATTTTTATCTTCCGGCGATGCCGGCGATGTCAGCATCTTTTCACACCTCTCCTTCATTAGTAGCCCTGAGCCTTACCATGGGCATGGTAGGTCTGGCTGTGGGACAAATTTTTATCGGTCCTCTCTCAGATAAATTTGGCAGGAAACGATTACTGATCCTCTCGATGCTGCTTTTTGCCCTTGCCTCAGTGTTCTGCGTGCTTTCTCCCAACATCTATTTATTCAACCTTATGCGTCTTTTTCAAGGGATAGGAGGAGCCGGAGGAATAGTTCTTTCTAAAAGTATTGCTACGGATATGTTTAGTGGGATTGACTTACAGAGTTTTATGGCAGTTTTAGGGGCCATCAACGGTATCGCACCGGTTACTGCACCGATCCTTGGAGGAGTGATGACCGCTTTTGTCTCATGGCGCGGAATCTTCTGCTTATTGCTTGCTATCGGAGTCATATTGATGGTGTGCAGTTGTTTCCTGCGTGAGACACTGCCTTTGGAGAAGCGGTCCAAAGCCGGGGTCCTTCACGTCTACGTCAACTTATTCAAGGTGTTCCGTAATCCTTGTTTTACATTGAGTACATGTGTATCCATGACCGGATTCCTCACGTTTTTTGCCTATATTGCTTCTTCTCCCTTTGTCCTCCAGAAAACTTATGGGCTATCTCCTATAGCCTATAGCCTGTGTTTTGGCCTGATTGCTTTTACGATCGGTATCGGAAGTTTGCTGGGAGCGCGTTTTAAGCATCAGAATACTGCCCTTAAGGCAGCAGCGATTCATCTGCTTATCGGTTCCGTTATTACTACCCTGTGTCTGATCGTACATGCACCTCTGGGGCTGCTTATGATCGGTTATGTATGGATGGTGATAGGTTTTGGACTTATGCAGCCAGCAGCTACGGCTATTGCCATGGATACAGAGCGCTTGAGAGCAGGTGCAGCGAGTGCGATCTTTGGTGCGAGCGGTTTTGTGTCAGGTGCTGTGGCAAGTCCACTGGTATCGTTAGGGGATATTCCAGTTACTTCTGGTTTGGTGATGGTCTCAGGGGCTGTGGTTTGTCTTTTCCTCACCCTGAACTTATGCCGGCAGATCAAGCGGGAAGCCTTATGCGGAATAGAGAAAGTCCAGGCCTGAGCGGTCAAAGAATGCATCTGCTCATGGATTAAAGAGGTAAGAATTTTGCCGCTCATGGTTTGGGGGCCGCTGTCTTCTCAAATCGGATTCTGACAAACTGTATACCCATGGACTTGAAGAGATTGTAGAAACGGTCACTGGCATTCAGCCTGGCGCTTTCTATATTATCAGGAGTGAGACAGCGTTTTTTCATGAGGTATGCAGCCCGGTGATAGAGATCATCATGGTCATCGGCGCTCCAGTGTCCGTTTTGATAGAAAGTCTTTGTGCGGGCTTCATCGATAAACTCATTATCCAGGAGCCGGATAGGCGGCAGGGTGCAGGTAAGCGTATCATGATCTCTTTTGATCCAGCCGTCTCTGACATCCTTCATGTCTATTCCTAACCGCAGAGTACCATAGTAGATATTCATCAGTTCATCATCACTGAAAAAACCATGCCGAACGGTATCGACGAGTTCTTCATCGCTGATGGAGAGAAATTCCCACTGCCCGATATTCTGTATTGATTTTATCTGTGTAGGGGTGAGAAGAGTTGATCCCTTTCTGAAGATAGAGAGATGGTTGTCTCTCATAATAGAATGGATGACCACTATGGACAGGAGAATACAGGTGAGTCCCAAAATGATTTTCATCAGCAGTCGTGTGAAAAAAGTTGTTTTGAAATTATTCTCTTTCATGTTCCGTTTCTGTTTTTGTTGCATCTAAGAGTTTCTGGAGGTCTCCCGTCCTGAAATCTTTCCGTAAGGTGATCGTAATATGATTTTGCGGATACCCCATAGCCTCAGCTATCGGGATCAGGATCTCGGCGGCACTCCGGCGTGCCGTCTCTATCATACCCATCCGGGGGACATCATCCAGGATGGCTTTACGCCCCTGCCGCTCATAGTTTTCCAGTTCTTCGTCTCGGAATCTCCCTCGAAGAAGAGGAATATTAGAACGGATACCCTGATAATCAATGCGTGTACTGGTGAGCTCTATCTTTGGATCCGGGAGGATGATCTCAAGTTGGTTTCCCTTCTTCCTGATATTTTTCTCTGAGAAATCGCTGAAATCAACATAGGCTTTCAAGGTAGCCTCTATTGGGATAGCCACCTGTCTGGTTCCTGCAACAGGGACAGGAAGGTCAAATGATTTACTTAACAGAGTACCCTTTAATTGGAGTTGGTCCTGGTGAGTAATAATTTTACGGACTTTATATTCCGCAGTATAAAGGCGCGAACATTTCTTAATCTGCATGACCAGCAAGGATAAAGAGTCTTCCGCTTCATTATCCTGGGCTGTGGGATGCTTTCCACATGAAATGAAAGCCAGAAGGAAAAGGGATAAGAGGAGGATGGATTTTTTCATGTTGGATCTTTTTGTTTTCCGCAAATATACAGAAAAAAGTTTACCTTTGGAGTCTTTCTTCTTTTTTTTCATCATCTCCTTCTTCTATTTTCATTATCTGATGGACAATAAGTTTTCTGCTGATGTCCCCTTTTGCCAACCTTGGTGACAGTTGATTTTACCCTGTACTTAAACTATTCCAAATGAACAGGCATCTGTGTGATTTTTTTTTATTACCTTTGCGTTGCTTAAAGAAACTGGAAAATGAAAAAAATAATATTTGCTGCAGCTGTACTTGTTTTGCTTGACGGAGCACTGATCTCTTGTTCCAGCAAGAAGAAAAGCAATGATATTATCGTTCCTAAGAGTGCGGTGATCCCCGCGAAAGAGAAGACTCAGAGCATGAGTCCTTTTCATGATGTTCGTACAGCCTCCTGGATGGGGGAGACCTATACCATTGATGTGCTTCGCAAATCAGACCCTTCTTTACCGCAGGCACAAGTGGATGAGAACACCAAATATGATGACAATCAGATCACCGTGAAAGTTGTTCGGAAAAATGGTTCGGTCTTTTTCAGCCGCACCTTTACGAAATCAGATTTTTCCTCTTATATTGATGATGATACGAAAAAGAAGGGAGCATTGCTGGGGATCATCTTCGTAAAAGCGGAAAGCAGTAATTTGCTTTTTGCAGTAAGCGTAGGTTCTCCGGATGTCACCAGTGACGAATATATCCCTTTGGTGATGAAATTATCCCACACGGGGACGGTTGACATCAGTAAGGACAATAGTCTGGATACCGGATCTGATACCCAGTCAGACGAAGAAGAATAACTCCGGGACGGTTAGATAAAAGATAAAATAAAGGCTGAGAACCAATTAGTTTTCAGCCTTTATTTTTAGAATTTTGCCATTTTAATAGCATCTATTGCACATTCATCTCCTTTGTTTCCTAATTTCCCTCCACAGCGGTCAAGAGCTTGCTGATGGTCATTGGTAGTTAGGAGTCCATAGATGATCGGTATCTCCTGAGTGGCATTCAAGCGTGCAATCCCGTAGGTGACCCCTTGACAGATATAGTCAAAGTGAGGTGTATCTCCTCTGATCACGCTTCCGAAAATGATGACTGCATCATAACCTCCATTAAGTACCATCTGGTGAGCACCATAAACCAGTTCGAAACTTCCTGGAACGGTTTTCACATGAATGTTTTCAGATAAGCAGCCATGCTTCTCAAGTGTTTTTACTGCACCCTCCAGCATAGCACCTGTAATATCATGATTCCATTCTGCCACTACAATACCAAAGCACATATTACTGGCATCAGGAATACTGTCAAAGTCGTATTTTGAAAGATTATGTAATGCCGTTGCCATTATTTAGTGGAAGCCCTTTCTATATATTTGTCAATTTCGCTGCTTTGTACAATTGCAGCATTGACATATTTTTTCTTGATGTCCTGATAGATCTTTAAAGCATCCGCTTTCTTTCCTTGACTCTCCAGAATTTCACCCGCTTTGATCAAATAAGTAGGAGAGAGACTGTTGTTCCGATGATCCAGAGCATGCTTGTCAGCCATTTCGGCAGCCTTCTTAAAGTTGTCTATCGCCTTGTCAAGTTGCCCGTTATGGGCGTATGCATCCCCTAAGGCACCAATAGCGGCGGGGCTGACCATCTGGTCATTTTTAGGATTATATTTCTTGAGATATTTCAATGCGTCAGGCCACTTGTTCAGGTTCGCATAGCACAATCCTGCATAGAGATTAGCCAGGTTACCGGCATTTGTGCTGCCATAGTTATCAGCAATAGCTACGAACCCATTATATCCGGCTCCGTCTCCGTTGAGCGCTTTGTCGAACATTTCATTATCAAAATATTCCTGTCCGCGGCCAAGTTCTGTACTTGCTTTGTTCTCATTAGGAACAGCGACGAGATTATGGTAGGCTATTATCGCTGCAATAATTGCGATGATGGCTACTACAACCCATGCGAAAAGTTTCCTGTTTTTTAAGAAGGTAGCTTCAGATTTATTGAGGGTATCCTCCATATCCATAGAGCCCTCTTTCTTGTTTTTTGCCATTATTATGAATTGATTTTATTGTTTCTTTATGATACCCACAACGCTTGCCCTGGACCTGATCATAAGTTTTAAGCAAGTATCCGGTGACACCAAAGTTAATCCTCGTTGCCACTTGCTGTGATTTGAGGTTGGTAATATCTATAGCTTTATCGGGACAAAATTACTTATATTTTCCCATATATTGAAATTTATCAAGCACTTTTTTCGTTTTTCATGACTAAAAGGTTTAACTTTGCAGGAAAGTAATGCATCGGGAAGGCTTAAGGGATATGGTTCTCAAACGGATTTCGATTGTAAATTTCAAAAATATCAAGGCGGCAGATCTTGACCTGTCTCCTAAGATGAACTGTTTTCTGGGCCTTAATGGGGTGGGGAAAACCAATTTTCTTGATGCCGTATATTATTTGTCTTTCTGTCATGGCGTTTCTGGTTCTCCTGATTCCCAACTGATCACTCATGGTGAGGATTTTTTTATGCTGGAAGGAGATTATGATCTGTCTGTTGTCCAGCATGAGGTGATCTCCTGTGTTATGAAAAGAGGCCGGAAAAAACATTTCAAGCGGAATGGTAAAGATTATCGGCGGCTGTCCCAGCATATTGGACTGATCCCTCTGATCCTCATTTCTCCGTCAGATATATCTCTTGTCCTTGGTGGAGGTGAGGAGCGCCGGAAATTTATGGATGTGGCGATCTCCCAGTATGATCATACTTACCTGAACGCGCTGATGTATTATAATAAGGCTTTACAACAGCGGAATATCCTGTTGAAGGGAGAAGCTGAGCCGGATGAGACCCTTATGGATGTCCTTGAAAATGAAATGGCCCGGCAGGGAAATATCCTCTTTGGCAAGCGTAATGATTTTATCCAACGGCTGATCCCCGTATTCCAGGAGATCTATCAGGATGTTTCTAACCAGCAGGAGACAGTATCCCTCAGGTATGTGTCCCATGCGAGCGAGGGGAATCTGCTCGACATACTGCATTCTAGCAGATCCCGGGACCGTGCCGTAGGCTATTCGCTTCACGGCGCTCACCGTGATGATCTGGAGATGCTCATGGATGGTTATCCGCTAAAGCGTGAGGGGAGTCAGGGACAATTGAAATCTTTTGTCTTGTCGTTAAAGTTGGCACAGTTTGATTTCTTGCGTCAGAAGTCGGATCATGCCATGCCTCTTTTATTGCTTGACGATATATTTGACAAACTTGACACTTTTCGTGTGGAACGGATTGTCCGTCTGGTTTCGGGACGCCATTTTGGACAGATCTTTATCACCGATACCAACCGGGATCATTTAGATAGTATTCTGAAGCAAGGTGACGGAAATTATCGGATTTTCTTTGTCGATGACGGAAAGATTACGGTTAAGGAAGGAGAAGGATAAGCCATGTTCAGAAGAAAAGTAGAAATAGTGGATGATGTGCTCCGCCAGGCACTCCGTCAGGACGGTCTCGAGACGCCATTGCAGCAAAGACGCCTGATCAGTGAGTGGGCTAAGATAGCAGGTCCTGTTACCGAGAACTATACAGCCGGTTTGTTTATCCGTAATCAGATTCTTTTTGTAAAACTCCTCAATCCTGCTCTTCGTGCTGATCTCTCCATGATGAAATCGGCACTTGTCAGGAAGCTGAATGCAACCGTTGGCGCCCGGGTAATCACGGACATTCATTTTTACTGATGGTCTTGAGATTCACCAGTTCTTCTTGTTCTTTCCTGGCGGTCACAAAGAGCCGGCGGCGGCAGGATTTGAATACGTAATGATCTCATCCATTTTTATGTCATAAGGATCCGACGGGATGTGACGGAACTTCTGGAAGTCAAAGCAGATGCCGATCTTATAGCAATGGGGCATCTTTCGCAACAACCTGTCATAGTAGCCTTTTCCACGTCCCAGTCGGTTACCGGAACAATCAAAAGCCATTCCCGGAATGACTGCTACATCAACTTGTTCAAGATGGTCAAAGGGCATGCCCACCGGCTCCTGTATCTGATAGGCCCCTTTCTGGAGATTCTGAACATTTTCATAGCGGCGAAGTTCAAGTTCTTCCTGGTTGATGACCGCTGGCAAGAGGATCATTTTACCCCCCTTCACCAAACTGTCAAGTATTTCCTGGGTCTCGACTTCATCAGGGAGTGCAGCATAGAGGAGAAGGGTGGATGCAGCCTTGATCTTCGGGTGGTGAAGGATCATCTTGGCGATCGCTTCAGATTGAACCTTTCTTTGTGAAGGCACCTGCATCCGCTTTTGTTCCCGTATCAACTGTCTCAATTGCCTTTTGTCAAGCATGATTCCGGGATTTCCAATCGTGCATATACTGTGGCTTCAGCATCAGTGGAGCATACGCTAATTTATGTCTTGGACGTATTTTCAGTCCTTTTCCCTTAACTTTTGTAAGAGGTTTCTTTTTTGGTGCCTTGCGATGGGGTGCAGGACGTTTAGGGAAGGCGTCATGATTGCGGAACACCTCCAGTGCTTTCCTGATCACCGGATCATCCTGATTAATGTATTCGTTCCAGGCTTCTTCGTCCAGCATATTGTAGATGATCCGACTGTTGATATAACGTTGAAGGAGTTTGTGCGAGGTCCTGATCAACAGGTTACGACGTTTCAAGCCGTTATTAGCCGCATAGGTTGCAAATTTATCTACCAGGTTCTGGCGGTCAAGATAATCGGCGAGTTGCTGCATTTCCTTGAAGTTGTTGAGCTTAGGCCTGTTATTGTCCGTATAGGTGAAAGCATATTGCATGATAAGTCCGCTCATGGCAGCCTCCTTGAAATAGGAAGTCATTCCGATAGTATCCTCAGGCACGAAGATGTCCGGTATAATGCCCCCACCGCCATAAACGACACGCCCCAGTTTGGTGTGATAAGCCGGACCATGATGCTTGATACTGTCACGGGAGAAAAATTCTCCATGTTCATAACGGTTGAGGAGATCTTCCTCGTAGTCTTTATCATCTCCCATCGAGTAAGGTTTCTGTATGCATCTTCCGGATGGGGTATAATAACGGGCTATGGTAAGCCGGATCATACTTCCGTCAGGAAAGGCAATCTGCTGTTGGACCAGTCCCTTTCCGAAAGTACGGCGGCCGATAATCATTGCCCGGTCATTGTCTTGCATGGCTCCAGAGAAAATCTCAGCGGCAGAAGCCGTACCCTCATTGACCAGAACCACCAGAGGGATATTCTGATAACTCCCATTACCATTGCTCCTGTAGTCCTGCCGTGGGCTTTTACGTCCCTGGGTATAAACGATGAGTCTGTTCTTGGGAAGGAACTCATTAGCTATCTGTACGGCGCTCTCAAGATAACCACCAGTATTGTCCCGTAAATCGATCACCAGATTCTTGAATCCTTTCTGAGAGAGTTTGGCCAGAGCGATAAGTGTTTCCGGGTAAGTGGTCTCTCCGAAATCCTTGATCCGGATATAGCCGGTATCATCGTTAAGCATATAAGTGGTAGTGACACTCTTCTGAGGGATCTCTCCACGTGTGACCATAAATTGATGGATCTTCCTGCTGCCGAAACGGATGATGCCGATCTTTACCTTTGTATCTTTGGGACCCTTCAGACGGTGCATAGCCTCTTCATTGGTCACCTCTTTGCCGGTAAAATTCTTGTTGTTGATTTGTACGATGCGGTCTCCGGCCAGGATGCCTGCCCTTTCAGCCGGTCCATTTTTGATGACATTTTCCACATGGATAGTGTCATTACGGATCGTAAACTCGATGCCTACTCCCGCGAAAGAACCTTTCAAGTCGTCATTGGCTTCTTGTGCATCTTTGGCGCTGATATAGACCGAGTGCGGGTCCAACTGGGCCAGGATGGCAGGGATGGCCTTGTCCACCAGGGAGTCTATGTTGACCGGGTCCACATATTGGTCATCAATGATGTGAAGCAGGTTACTCAGGCGATTGCTTCCATTGTTAATTATGGTAAGGCGATTGCCCGAAAAGTGATTGGCATAAAAAGACCCAATCACAATGCCCACGACCACGGATATGGCCATAAGCAATGGCATGAACCTGTTTTTATTTTCGTTTCTCATTATCTTCCGATTCTATTTCCTTATGTAAAATCTCAATTCCTGCTCTCTGAAGTAGTTTTATACCATCGTCCAATCGATAGGAATTTCCATATACTACGCGTTTTATTCCTGACTGTATGATAAGTTTGGCACATTCGATGCAAGGTGATGCGGTAACATAGAGCGTGGCTCCGTCACTATTGTTGTGTGACCGTGCCAGTTTGGTGATGGCATTAGCCTCGGCATGTAGGACATAAGGTTTGGTAAGGTTATTCTCGTCTTCGCAAACGTTCTCAAATCCACTAGGTGTCCCATTGTAACCATCGCTGATTATCATCTTGTTTTTGACGACCAATGCACCAACTTGTCGACGTTTGCAATAGGAATTCTCAGCCCAAATGCGAGCCATGCGCAGGTAACGTCCATCAAGTGCGTCCTGTTTTTCCCTTTGTTTTGTAACCTCTTTGCTAATCATTTTTCTTGATACCGTTTCTTACAAGTAGTGCATCAATATTTGGTTCTTGTCCTCTGAATCGAGCATAGAGAACCATTGGGTTCTCGGTACC
>ENA-UOOK01005357-UOOK01005357.1-fermentation-metagenome-genome-assembly--contig:-NODE-5357-length-12927-cov-4.998757_pt1 | contig 12927 bp, 11 predicted proteins | sample MGYA00245777_ERZ724023 | MGnify/ENA primary metagenome ERZ724023 (study PRJEB28704, sample SAMN03018312) | fermentation metagenome | biome: anthropogenic terrestrial biome; feature: soil; material... | reverse complement strand
CCCATAGAGCCAAAACCGCTACATCACATATCAGTGATGCAAGTTTTGGCGATGACGTGGGAAGCCGCGCCCTTCAGGACGCGGCAGTTCACACCAGCATAAACAAGAGGGTGGTTGATATTATGTTGCCCCGTGTAATTTTGCATAATGCCGTCAGCCTGGACGGCAGGATAGACGGCTTTCCCATGGACCTGCAACAGTACTATGAGCTGATTTCCATCTGGAAGGAGGATGCTACACTTGCCGGATCTCATACCTTTCTCAAAGCCGCGAGCGTTGCCCCGCCGGAAGATGAGAGCGCTTTTGTCCCGCCTAAAATGGATCCGGGCGACAAGAGGGCGATTCTGGTCATCCCTGACAGCCGCGGTCGCATACGCACCTGGCATTATCTGAGAACTCTACCCTACTGGCGTCATTTTGTGGCCCTGTGCTCAAAGTCCACGCCCGGGGATTACCTCGAATACCTCAAACAGAGGCATATCGACTGCATAATCACCGGCGAGGATCATGTGGACCTGAGGACTGCCCTGGAAGAGCTGTACTCTCGCTATGCCGTAAAAGTGGTGCGAGTGGACTCAGGAGGCACATTGAACGGCCTGCTCCTCCGCCAGGGGCTGGTAAATGAGGTGAGCGTTCTCATCTATCCCAGCCTTGTAGGGGGAGAGACGACGAGCAGCATCTTTCGAGCCCCCGACCTGCCGGCTGCCGCGGGTGCGGCTCCTGGTCAGGGGGCAGAGGGCACTATCTCGCTCAAGCTCATGAAGACAGAGAAGCTTCGGGGAGATGTGATGTTTCTGCGTTATGAGGTCCGGCGATAGCCTGGCGGAAAATGCGGCCCTAATGAAGTCTTCAAATAAAATTCTTCCGCCTTCCTCCTCCATGCCATGGCATTGCATCATTTACCGCCTTGGCCACCATGGGGCAGCCAGCAAGATATCATTTGCCGCCTCTCTAAGTTGTGAGACTGCCTTGCTATCATCATGCAACTGCCTGCATAGCTGCTCATAGTTTGTAAAATGATGCCTCCCATAGCTGAGCAACTGCTGAAATGAAGGGCGTGGGGTGTTGTAGTGCCTGGCAACTTCGCTATAGAAATCCCTTGGAGTAGATGTTATTTTGACATGGCAATTATAAGCCCGAATAAGGGATTTGGAGTTGTATGATGGTTTTACAGGCATGTTGCCACCCTTCCTTAATCAGCCACCTTGCAGACCAGGATCTTAAAAGTTCTCATTGCCTTAACCCTATGTGCGATAATAAAATTGGATTCTACAGCGACTTGGCTTTATGCGGGGGACGGGACCCCCATCCCAATTCACAAGTAAGGGAATGGTCAGATTGTGCCAAATAAACTCAATAAACCAACTATGCGGTGGATTTTCGATATTTTTATGGGCGTGGTGGTTCAAGCTGTTGTTGCTTCAGCTGTACAGCGTTCATGCTACAATTCTAAGGTTGTTGGGGCATTGTGGATTGAGAATTGAGGCTTGCCCCCATTTTCATTCCCTGGGTGATCTCGCGTCAGGGAGGTTTTTCGCACCATAAAGATCTTAAACAAAATAGAACTTATGCTAAAAGGAGACCAAATCGTCTCAGGCAGGTTTCTAATATGAAGATGATATTAACATTAGCAATTTTGCTGACATTGTTATCCGCACCAACAGCTTTTGGCACGTCCTCGACTCCTACAGATTCTGCATCGCGGGAGATGTCGAAGGATGTCCTGAATACATCGCCCATAGCAGCGTTAAAGGACTTGTACGAGAAAAACGCGGAGTTTCATGCCACCATGGATAAGGCATTCGCCAACATGAAAGATCCGGACCCCAATACGGCAGATCTCTGGCCGAGCCCCAGAGCGACAAATCCCTGGAAGGGCAAGAAATTCGACGATCTTCTCCAGTTCTTTTCTGAATGGTACCTGTTGAAGCCGACTCCCAATGGTACCTGGGATGAATTCAATTATATCGAAAAGTTTGCCTGGTTCTATTACGAGAATGAATTCGGCCAGAAGATCGTTGGCGAGGACCCTGGTTTGAATTGGACAAAGCAGTTTGTCGAGGCCAGGCGAGAGTTCCTGGAGTCCCAGCAGTCAACGGAAACCATCTCCCAATGGCTGGCCGATCCCTCGATTCATATGGAACAGTATATTATTCCACCGGATGGATTCAAGTCCTTCAATCAGTTCTTCATTCGCGACCTCAAGCCAGGCATGCGGACAATTGCCAGCCCTCTGGATGACTCTGTGCTAGTCTCGCCGACCGATTGCGTGCTGAATATGATCGAGCCACTGACGCCGGGCGCCAAGATTCCCACAAAGCTGAACCAGAAGCTTAATGTCACTCAGCTCTTGAACGGATCCAAATATGTCAGTCTCTTCGAGAATGGCACGGCAATCTCCTGCATACTGATGCCAACCACCTATCACCATTACCATTCCGTGGTTTCGGGCAAGGTAGTGGAGTCGGATGAGGATATAAGCGGGGCTTATTGGGGCATCAAGGACTTTGCCGCCTTCTATAATGCCAGGAATTTCGGCTATGGCGCTAACTACAGCGTTTTCGAGCAGTTCCGCCGCGGCTATCTGGTGATCAAGACGGATGAATACGGCTACGTGGCGATGATCCCGGTCGGCCTGGATACCATCGGTTCGGTAGTATTCGAAGATAAGTTCGCTCATGTGTCCGATAGCAATCCTGTTCCCGTTTATAAAGGCGAGAAGCTCGGCCACTTTGAATACGGCGGATCCCTGGTGATCACGTTGATTCAGCAGGGCATCTCTTCCATCACTACACAACAAGGCCAGCAGATAGGAGTCTTCTCTCAATGCCAGGAGTGCAAGGCTGAACATTGATGCTATCACTACCTTGAAAATACGCTTAGGAGGAGAATATGATCATGAAGGAGACCGATGTGATGCCAGGAAAATCGGCAGAAGAATCTCTTGACCCTGAGGACTGGGAATCCATGCGCACGTTAGGCCACCGAATTCTAGACGACATGATGGACTATCTGGAGACGCTGCGGGACCGACCAGCCTGGCAACATGCGCCGGTTGATGTAAAGGCACATTTTGCGGGATCTCCCCCCGTTATCCCCCAAACACCAGAAGAGATCTATCAGGAGTTCACGCGGTACATACTGCCTTACCAGATCGGCAACAACCATCCGCGTTTTTGGGGCTGGGTAGCTGGAACGGGAACCGTGATGGGGATGTTTGCGGAGCTGATATCGGCTGCAACTGATGCCGTTAGTGGCTCCTTTTCCTACCTCAGCAACAACTACGTGGAGATGCAGGTTCTAGACTGGTGTAAGACTATGCTTGGCTACCCTGCCACTGCTAGCGGCCTTATTACAAGTGGATGCTCCGCTTCGAACCTCATCGGATTAGCAGTAGCTCGAAATGCTAAAGCCCAGTTTGACCTGCGAAGCAATGGCATGCGGGCTGCACCGCAGCTAATGACTCTCTACTGCTCAGAAGAAGCTCACTCATCGATCCAGAAAGCTGTTGAGCTGCTCGGCTTTGGAAGCAGAGCGCTGCGCCGCGTACCTGTAAACGAATCCATGCAAATTGACCTGGAATCCTTAAAGGAAGCAATCAAGACCGATCGCGAGGGTGGGTACCATCCAATTTGTGTTGTTGGAGTCGCTGGAACTACCAACACCGGAGCCATTGACGATCTTGAGGCTCTTGCAGAAATATGCGGCAAAGAGGGTTTGTGGCTGCATGTCGACGGTGCATTCGGTGCATGGGCGGCTATAGCACCGAGGTCGAAACACCTTGTCGCCGGCATAGAAAGAGCTGACTCTCTGGCGTTCGATCTCCATAAATGGATGTACCTGTCGTATCCTATCGGCTGCGTGCTTATTAGAGACGCCGATGAACACCGTCGCACGTTCTCACTGACACCGACGTATCTAGCACACGGTGAAGGAGAGCGCGGATTGACAGGTATCGACGTGCCCTGGCTCTCCGACTACGGTTTTGAACTGTCGCGCGGCTTTCAAGCTCTCAAGGCATGGATGACTATTAAGGAACAAGGCACAGAGAAATATGGACGCCTCATCCAACAGAATATCGACCAGGCTCATTATCTAGCTAGCTTGGTCGAGAAATCTCCTCAGCTTGAGATGGCATTGCCAGTTTCACTTAACGTAGTCTGCTTCCGATATATCCGATCAAACATGAGCGATTCCATGCTCGATCTTCTCAACAAGCAAATTGAGGTAGAACTTCAGGAAAAGGGGATTGCCGTTCCCTCGATTGTTACCATCAAAGGCAAAAAGTACCTGCATGCTGCAATAACAAATCATCGGAGCCTTCAGAGCGACTTTGACTTATTGGCGCGAGAAGTGGTTCGAATCGGAGATGAGCTGGGCTAATCACCATACGACTTAGACTGCGCACCCTGAATAACATAGAATATAGCTTCCTGTAGGGTAGCTCCATTTGGCAGTCTAAAGGAAATTGCTGTAAGCTCATTCCCGAATGCGCTGGCTGCCGTCCCGGGTCTAGGCTGATGAATGCCAGGTGCAAAGCCTTCCTAGATAGCAATGAGAAAGCTGGAGTCCAATGGAACCATGAAGGAGACCTTGCAGCATTCGAGAAGAGATACGCAAAGCGAGTGTTAGGCACAAAGCTTCATGCCTTCACTCTTTCAGATCTCCGTTCACCAGAGCCTCCACATGCCCCTAGCATTCTCCGCAGCGCCTGTTCTACGCCGAGGTGGCCAGGCAGGAGCTGGAGGCCCTGCAGGAGGGGGATCGCATGACGCCGATCTGGTCTTCACGGACCCTACCTCATGGACTTCCTGGGGCTCGCAAATACCTTCCGCGAGCGTGATATGGAATTTCAGTACCTACCAAGAAGGATGAGCTGAAGAGGCTGGAGAGGAAGTGGGAGGCCAGGCTGGGAAGGAGGGATATTTAAAAGATAGAAAAAATATGATTATCTATTTAACTTCAATAAAACCTGAAGAAAATGCAATGCTAAGATCATATACAGTTATCTGATTCTGGGAAGATTTGCTCTCACTTGGGGGTTTTTTAAGAATACCCTCTGCATATTTATAGCACCCCTTAAATAGAGGTATTATGACAGTGTCGATGCTATTTGGAAAATATTCAGCATCATCTATCTGGAATGGATTGAGCGGCTTCAAATAATTATTCAATCTCCTAAATAGAGCCTTATGATCCCTATTCTGGGAATCTGGTTTACCTAAAGAATGAGCATATCTATTTCGAAGTTGCTTGGCCAAATAGGCAGCTTCATGGTCATTAATAGTATGGTCAACTTCTTCTTGATATTTTAATATATCATATTCTTCTAATAGAGCACATAATCTAATAATAATATTTTGATTTAAAAGTCCACCAATCTCATTATTAGTTTCAACATCTTCTCTTGTTAGGGGTTTGTCTACTATAAAGGTGATATTTGTATCAATCCATTTTCGGTAGATTGTAGCAGTTTGAAATTTCCTTTCACCAATCATGTTCATACCCATATATGGGAAATACCCTCTAGATTTCATGAATTTCTCAAAAAGTATATATATTTCTTTTAATACTTCTGGTAAATCTTCATCCATTTTATATCCCGAATCAAACATTTTTATCATGGATAATAAAGCTTTTGATGATTAGGATAACCCCAATGTTTAAAGTCTCTTTCCAATAAATATCTCATTCAAGCCTTCATGTTATTGAATATTTGTTAGCTCAACCCTTCTACCGTTGATATAGTCCGGTTAAGCCCAAAGGCATTTATACGCATTCGTCCCACACATATGTGAGACTCAAAGAGGCCAATATTATGGATTGCATTCTCCCAGAATATCGCTTAAGTGAAGAGCAATTTGATGAATTATGGAAAAATTGCATATTTGTTCTGGACACAAGTGTAATCTTCAATATCTATCGCTATTCTCCAGGATTACGTAAGGAGGTTGATGATGTTTTACGCAAGATCTCCGACCGACTTTGGATCCCTTATCAGGTTGCTTATGAATACTACGATAACGTATCATCAGTTATAAGTGACGAAATTAATAAATATAATCAAATAATAAGCTTCATATCCAGCATTGAGAAACCTAAAAAAGGAGAAATAGATAAAGGCCTTCGACGCAAACATACATCTTCTTCAGAAATATTGGTGGACCTAGAAAAAGAGATTGCAGATTTCGAATTAGAATTTGACAAAAAATTAAAAATAATAGGGAATGGGATTAAAGAAAAGATCAAGAATTATCCCAAGAGAGAAAATCTCGAAGAAATCAATGAAATTATTATCTCCCTTTTCGACGATAAAGTAGGCAAACCATATTCAATTAAAGAGCTAGAACAAATTTCTGAAGAGGGAGCCAAGCGATATAATCTTCTATTGCCACCGGGATATGAAGATGAAAAAGACAAAAGAGGCATAAAAATATATGGAGATCTTATTGTTTGGCTTCAGATTATTGATATGGCCAAACAAAAGAAAGTGCCTGTCATATTTATTTGCGATGATTTAAAAGAAGACTGGTGGTGGAGCCCATCTGACACAACTCTTGGACCTAGGCCTGAATTGGTACAAGAATTTGTCTCTGAGACAAAAGAACTATTTTGGATGTATTCTTTGGATCGTTTTATGAAATATGCGCAGAAATATATAAATATTGAGGTTAAAGAGAAAATGATTGAGGATGCCAAAGAATACAGAATTGATGAAGAAAAAATGATAAAAGAAACCGAATTTTTGAACAATTTTATAAAGGAAGTATCTCTTGCTTCAGGGGCTCTAGGAAATATTGATCCCAAGGTACTTGAGAGCTTTAGACATGCCGCATATATTGATCCCAAGGTACTTGAGAGTTTTAGACATGCCGCATATATTGATCCCAAGGTACTTGAGAGTTTTAGACAGGCTACATATATTGATCCCAAGGTACTTGAGAGTTTTAGACAGACTATTGGCCAGCTCTTGAAAGCCAGAAAAGAGTCGAGCGCAACAACTGAGATCTAGGAAGATTCTGATGATGAGAATAAAAGAGAGAATAAAAAGAATAATATAAATATTATAATTGACCATATCTGATGAGTGAAATATTTCCCTTTATATGACACGAACTAACTATTGTATCGAGAATCTATTTATCTTTGGCCAAAGTGATGTAGAAGCCTGCCAAAAATTGCAAAACCACTAGCATCAGATAATGAGCTATGCGGGGGACGGGATTCGAACCCGCGAACGCCTGCGCGACAGGGCCCTCAACCCTGCTCCTTTGACCTGGCTTGGAAACCCCCGCTCACAAATATGGGTAACAGATCGGCTCGCTTAGCCGATCCCAGCTCTAAGATAGCTCTGCCAGCTTTGAATCGAGGTCAAGAGCTCTCATCTTGATCTCATCCACTGCTCTTGCCACCAGATCCTTGGCGGCAACAGACCCGCTGCCCTCGATGGAAACCACAAAGGAATCATGGATGGGCTTAAGATCAATGGCTGCGGCCTCACAGGCACCAACGCAGAGCTTGCACAAGGAGCATTCCAGTATATTTGTAGCTTTCGCTCTGCCCTCCTCTATCACCAGGATATCACGAGGACAGGCCTCAACGCACTTTTCGCACCCATCGCATGCCTCGCTCACAGTGATGCTGGGCAGATTCTTGTAGCCGCACAGAGTTCCTGCCTGCCACTTGGAGTGCTCTTTGCCCACTCTCTTGGTGGCATAGCCCTCCATCACCAGCTTCTCTCCCTCACCCAAAATCACCAGTGGGATCTTCTCGAAGGCCGGACGGACTCCGGGATCGGTGAACTGAATGTCCTCAGAGTAAACCATCCCAGGCCCCTCCTTGGAGAGCATGAAATCCACCCGGCATCCGGGACATCCCGTCCCGCCGCACTGGCAATCCTCAGGCTGGGAGAAGAGGTCCAGCTCGTCTGCCACCAGCGGGACTTCCCCTATCCTCAATCCTATCTGCTCGTCAAATAGAACCGAGGTATTGTCATAGAGGTTGATCTCATCTATGGCCAGTATCGGAACCTCGCTCATGCAGGCCCGGCGAATGCCATTGGCGAAAGCGGCGCTAACGCCGCTGAGGAGGTACCGGATGCGGTCCTCCCTCAGCTCAAGCAACTCGAAATTCAAGCTTTACACCCTTCGACCCCTCTTTCCTCCTCTGGGCTTGGTCCCATCGTGAGGTATGGGGGTCGCATCTTCTATCCTGCCGATCCGGAGGCCCGCCCGCGCCAGAGCCCTGATGGCCGCCTGTGCGCCCGGTCCTGGAGACCTCTGCTGATTCCCGCCAGGAGCACGTACCTTGACGTGAACTCCTACGATTCCCTTGTCCTTCACAGCGTCAGCGACCTGCATGGCCATCTGCATGGCTGTGTAGGGAGAACTCTCGTCCCTGGCTGCCTTGACCACCATTCCGCCCGAGATCTTGGCCAGAGTCTCTGCTCCGGTCTGGTCGGTGATGGTGATGATCGTGTTGTTAAAGGACGAGAATATATGGGCAATGCCCCACTTTCCTTCTGCCATTTATCCTTCCACCCTGGGTGTTCTGGATGCTCTCTCCGGATGACCCTCGCTGGCCATGGGAGAGCCCATGTAATAGTCAATGCTCATCTCCTCGCCCCTGGGCACGAGATAACCAGGAACATCCACCCTCCTCCCGGAGACCTGTATATGGCCGTGGACGATGAACTGTCTGGCCTGCTTCAGGGAGTTGGCCAGCCCTTGCCGGTAGACCTGGGTCTGCAGCCTTCTCTCCAGAACGTCGTTGACCTTCATGGATAAGATGGAATCCAGATCACCCTCCTCTTTGAGCATTCCCAGCTTCTTGAGGCGGTTGAGGATGGCCTGTGCCTGGGGAGGCTCCTCTCCCAAAGATACCGCTGCCAAGAGCTTTCTGCTGGCCTGCCTGTACTTCTTTAAAACGGCCTGAGCCTTCCACAGCTCTCTCTTGTTTCGCAGTCCATAAGCCTTGACTACCTCCACCTCTCCCGCGATCCTCTCCGCCTGCCAGGGAGTACGTGGCCTGGCATACATCTTTCGACTCTTGCCTGGATATCCCATCTCTTACCACCTTCTCCTTTCCTATTCCTTGGCAGCCGATCCCGCGGCTGGTGCTCCTTCCCTCTTTCTGCTGACGCCTACGATTGCGCCCGTGCGTCCGGTTGACCTGGTCTTCTGGCCCCTAACCCTCAGACCCCGTTCATGCCTGAGCCCTTTATAGCTCCTCATCTTCTTCATGAGATCGAGGTCTTCGCGGAGGGTCATATTCAGGTCCATGCCCATGATGTGAATATCTTTGCCGGTCTCGATATCGCCTCGCCGGTTGACCATCCAAACGGGCAGTATATTGATGGCGTCCTCTTCCACGACCTTCTTCAGCTTATCGATCTCTGCATCAGGAAGCAGTCCGAGGGTGGCATTGGGATCCACTCCCGCTCTCTCGGTGAAGATCTTGGCGCATCTGCGGCCCACGCCCTTGATGCCTGTCAGGGCCATGTGGACCTGTCTCTTTCCGGCCAGATCGGTATTCAAAATGCGAACTATATGCCTGAGCTCTTCATCAGAGCCCTTCTTAGGCTTCTCTTCAGCCTTCTTAGGCTTCTCTTTTCCTGCAGTTGGTTTTGCCAAGTTAGTCCTCCAGGGAACTTTATTCCTCTGGATCAGCCCCGGGTCACAGCCCGACGCCGCCCGCTCAACACGTTGTGGGGCGAATTAATCCATTGAGCCAAAGTGAAGTTATGCTTCTCGTATAAAAGACTTATGAGGATTTGGCCGTTTGGGATTCCAGCTCGATCTCGTTATCCTGGACCCACTCTCCGAGCGCCTCTCTCTCCCGAATGTCTTCGTAATCATACCAGGTGAGCAGAAGGCCTCTCTCATCCAGGAGCTCCTTGAACCGCAGGTAGGCTCCACGACGGCTAAAAATCCTCTGGACAAGATCCAGATCACCTTGCTGATGCACCTCTGCAAATTCAATCACAAGCTTCTGGCCCAGGTCAAGGTCATTTTTATGTGGGATCTCTATAAAATGATCGCAGTCAAACTCGTCTTCATCTTCCTCTTTTTGATCGTCCCATTCGGATCGATAGATTATCTCGCCATTATCCAGGCACAGAAACGCTCTATTCATCCCGTAATCGGCGGAGCTCACATAGAAGAAGGCGTCGTGAATCTCTTCAAATGTGGTCATATTTATCTCTGATCCTTTGAATTTGCATACACCGTATTCAGCCATTTATATTCTGATAAGAGTCTTGGGCTAATATCAGGATTATGATCACAAGCCCGCCTCATCCTTTTACTCCAGTTGCCTTGAAGAATGTATAGCAAAACACTCCGTCCTCTTCAGCCGTCCGGTATAGATCCCTTATACCCTCATCAAATGCCTCTGGCTTTATCATCCCCAACTTTATGGCCTGTTCCCGAACGCCCTCAATCATGGCAGTGAACGTGTTCCTGGTGAAGCCCTCTACCATCTCCGGCCGGCTGGAATCGGCATAGACCATGCGGGGAGAGACTCGAACCGAGTTGTAGCCTGCTTTAGAGAGCAGGGGATATAGCTCCCTTCCGATCATTGCATTGCCTCCTGCAAATCTTTGCAGTTCCACCTGGGCTAAGATCGCCCTTTGGGCAGCAATGCTATCCGGATAAAAGTATGCTGAACCGTGGTCCCCTTCAATCACCGTGATTGTGCCACCGGGGCGGATGAAGTCCTTCAGAGCGGTTAGGGCCTCCATCGGTCGGGGGAGGTGCTCGAGGACGAAGCAGAGGAAGAGGTGATCGAATGATTGGGGCTGGAAGGGAAGACGGAATATGTCCGCCTGCAGGAAATCAACATTCTCAATGCCTGCCTCCTCAGCCTTTCCCCTGGCCTGAAGGACGGAGGCCCGGGATATGTCCATTGAGATGATCGATGCCTCTGGATTGTTTCGAGATAGGGTCAAGGTCTGCGCTCCCACCCCGCAGCCGGCCTCCAGGACAAGGCTTCCTGCTGGATAGGATGTATCGGAGTGAAGCAGCTGGACAAGGGTGGAGGCCTGATCCTGCAAGCGCCTGCTCTCCCTTGGATCGTAGCCGTGAACGTATGCTTTGTTCATGCTGGCCTCTTTTATTTGGGATCGGTAATAATCTTAGCTGTCGGCTCATCTATAGGCTCATCCCTTATCTTATTTATGTGCTATGCGATCAAGCGCAGAGATTATATCTAATATCGCGATGGAGATATATTTTCGCAGACCTTTCCTTCGCTTCTTGCTTGCTTTTTCAAGGCCCTACATTTATCATGATCGTACATTCATACAGGGAAAGATTTATTTGCTCAATTGCTAAAAGTAATTAGATAAATGAATATGCATACTGGATTCTCCGAGGTTTTCGGGCCAGCAATGAGGAATTGGCTTTGGATTTAAGTACAACTGCGCTTTTGGCATTTCTTGGATTTCTGCTCTGCATGTCGGCTTTCTTCTCTGCATCTGAGACCGCATTGATGTCACTGAGCAAGATCAGGCTTATCCATTTGGTTGAGGAGAAGATAAGAGGTGCCAGCGTGGTAGAAAAGCTGAGGGAAGACCCCAGCCGACTGCTGGGCACTATCCTCGTGGGCAACAATCTAGTAAACATCAGCGCATCGTCCATTGCCACAGTCCTGGCGATAAAATATTTCGGCGATAGCGGAGTTGGCATCGCTACCGGAGTGATGACCATGCTGGTGCTCATATTCGGGGAGATCACTCCCAAATCACTGGCTGCTCAAAAGTCTGAACAGATATCTCTCTTGGTGGCGAGGCCTATCTCCGTTTTAGCATACATTCTGAGTCCCGTCGTAGCAGTCTTCTCCCGTGTAGCCAGCATCTTCTTGCGGCTCCTTGGCTGCAGAAGCAATGCCAAACTGCCCTCGATTACCGAAGAGGAGCTCAAGTCCATGGTGAATTTGGGCGAGGAGGAGGGCGTCATCGAGGATCATGAAAAGACGATGATCTGCAATGTATTCGACTTCGGGGACCAGCTGGTTAAAGATATTATGGTTCCGCGGATGGACATCATTGCCATCAACATCAATGCCACCTATGAGGATGTCATAAAGATAATAAGAGCTGAGCAGTTCTCCCGCTATCCAGTTTATAGCAACAGGATCGATAACATAGTAGGTATTCTCAACGTCAAGGATCTGGTCTACCTGGATTCCAAAAGGGACTTTGACATGAAAGGGTTTGTGAAAAAGCCCTACTACACATTCGAGTTCATGAATACCTCAGAGCTCTTCAGCGAGATGAAAAAGCGCAGGACACATATGGCCATAGTCCTGGATGAGTATGGGGGCACGGCCGGTATCGTCACTATGGAGGATCTGGTTGAGGAGATCGTGGGGGAGATATCAGACGAGTACGACATGCAAACCAATGAGATCGAGACGATCCGGGAAGGAGAATACATCGTCGATGGAAGCACCCGGATCGAGGAGCTGAACGAGCTGATCGGGACGGATATCGAATCAGAGCATTACGAATCAATAGGCGGATTTATGATCCAGCTATTGGGCAGACTGCCCAGACAAGGCGAATCCGTCGAATACATGAACACAAGGTTCATCATAGAAAATGTGGAAAAAAACCGCATCAAAAAGATCAGGGTGCTGATGTCAGAAGCCCTGCCTGATGAAGAGAGCATTGTATTGTGAGGGCTTCAAGATGTGTTCTAGATGTGGCATTCTGATTGAAAAGGCGCTTTCTGATAGCGTCCATAACTGCCCTCATTGCGGGCTTTCGGTGAGTCGAGATTGGAATGCGGCAATCAATATGCTTGGATTGGGACTACAATCTGTCGGAATTAAAAACGTAGAAGCCCTACCCCTTTAGGGGTGGGGAGTGGTCACATAAACACAGGCTGGAAGCCCCGCTCTTCAGGGCGGGGAGGAAAGCCGTAA